>ENA-OQVM01000057-OQVM01000057.1-marine-metagenome-genome-assembly--contig:-NODE-57-length-153964-cov-5.497859_pt1 | contig 153964 bp, 169 predicted proteins | sample MGYA00237776_ERZ505498 | MGnify/ENA primary metagenome ERZ505498 (study PRJEB26159, sample SAMN06265151) | marine metagenome | isolation source: Helgoland LTER site | place: Germany:Helgoland, sampling...
GCTTCTTCGTCGCACAGGCCGGCTCCGGCCACCAGGGTGTCCAGCATGTGATCATCGGGCGAATCGTCCTCGGCCAAAGCTGCAGCTATTCCACCCTGTGCCCACCGAGTAGAGCCCTCATCGACGCGTCCCTTCGTGACCAGGAGCACTCGCAGACCGGCGCGGCGGGCATGCAGTGCGCAGGTAAGGCCCGCGATGCCAGATCCCACGATGACTACATCAGCATTCACCTGCCAGGTGGGTTGCGCGGCACGCAGTCGGCTCACGCATGCTCTCCAAGGTTTACCGCGGTGTTGTCGATCAACCGCACACCCTCCACCGGGACAGCAACGAGGAGCCGAGCCTCTCCGGTGTTGGGATCAGCAGACAGATCAGCACCGCGCACCTCGACATAGTCGGGCGCCAGATCTGCCTTGTGCAACACCTGCGTCACCGAGCGCACAATCGCGTCGGTCCCTCGATGGGCGACCTGCACTCCAGCCTGCAGCGCCCGCGGCACTGCAGCTGCCTGGGATCGACCGGACTTGGAAAGAAATTTATTGCGACTGCTGCACGCTAAACCGTCATCGTCGCGAACGGTTGGGACACCCACCACATGAAGTGGCCAGTCCAGGGCATGCACCATGTCTCGAATGAGAACTAGCTGCTGATAGTCCTTTTCACCAAAGAGTGCGATATTGGGTTCAGTGAGGTGAAATAGCTTGGCCACGATCGTGAGCATCCCGTCGAAGTGTCCGGGGCGTTGCACACCTTCCAAGATATCGCCTAGGACTCCGGCCGTTATCGCGATTGTTGAGACACTAGTTTCGGCCGAGGGATACATCTGTTCAACATCGGGCGCAAACACGACATCGACCTCATGTTCTTCGCACAGTTGCAGGTCACGCTTGAACGTTCGGGGATAGGAGTCAAAATCTTCGGTCGGGCCGAACTGGCGCGGATTAACAAAGATGGTGACCACCACGCGACCGGATGTTCCCGCATAGCCGCGCGCAACGTCCATCAGCTGGGTGTGTCCGGCATGCAGGGCACCCATGGTCATGACCACGACGGTTGGCCCTGCGGCTGCTTCAAGGGCGCGCATCTCTTCCGGTGACGTACAGATTTCCGTCAGCCAAGGTGTGCCACCTTTCGTTGTCGCAGCATCTGCTGGTCAAGACCTTCAGATCCTCGACGTCGCGGTATCTTATGCCGAGAACGACAACTGCGTCGTATCTTCTGGTCTTGAGATCGACAAAATGAGCGCTGGCGAATTGGCGGGCAAAAAGGTTGCTGTTCCACTCGGTACAGCTGCACATTACGGCTTCTTGCGCCAGATGGACCACTTCGGTGTCGATCTTGCGTCCTTGGACGTTGTTGATATGGCACCTGCTGAAGGTGCTGCTGCTTTGGCCCAAGGTCAGGTTGACATGTCTTGCGGTTGGGGTGGTGCACTGCGCCGCATGCTAGAGCACGGGAACGTGTTGCTGACCGGTGCAGAAAAAGAAGAGCTGGGTATCCTTGTGTTTGACGTAACATCTGCACCTGCAGGTTTCGTTGCTGAAAATGGCGATCTGGTCGCTATGTTCCTTGCCGTCACAGCCGATGCAAACACAGCTTGGAACGATGGTTCCGGTGTTGCTGAAATGCTTCCGGTAATCGCGAACGATGCGGGTATGGACGTAGATGCAACTGCTGAAACTATGGCAACATTCGTGTTCCCTGACGTTGCAACACAGCTGTCCGCAGCATGGTTGGGTGGTGCTGCACCGTCCTTCATGAAGGGTGTCGCAGACGTATTCGTTGAATCCGGCTCGATCCCGGGTGCGCTTGATAGCTACGAAAGCACTGTGAACACAGGTCCGTTGGCAGCTGCCAACGACATGTAATCCGCTTTTGCTGGCGCGTGGGAAACTGCGCGCCAGCATTTCGTTTTTCGCGACAATTCTTGTGGAAGGGCGCAAGAATTTTCAGGGAAAACAACGGGGATAGCCATGTCAGGGTTGCAAATAGATAAGCTGTCGATGCGGTTTGATCTGCCAAATGGGTCGTCAGTGCAGGCGTTGAAAGACGTCACCATTGATCTCAAGGCGGGTGAATTGCTATCGGTGCTGGGACCTTCGGGTTGCGGGAAAACGACGCTGCTGAACATCGTTGCGGGCTTTTTGGCACCGACCGAAGGGGTCATCACGCTGAACGGTCATACGGTACATGGACCCGCTGCCGAACGTGGCATGGTATTCCAGCAAGGTGCATTGTTCGAATGGATGAGCGTGCGTGAGAACGTAGGCTTTGGTCCGTCTATGAAGGGCATGCCAAAGGCTGAAAAAGCCAAGATCGTCGACCATTTGCTGGACGTTGTGGGCCTGCAAGATTTTAAAGACAAAGCCGTTTATGAATTGTCCGGCGGCATGCAGCAACGTGTGGCGCTGGCCCGTTGCCTTGCCAATGAACCTGATGTGATCTTGATGGACGAACCGCTGGGCGCGCTGGATGCGCTGACCCGCGAAAAGATGCAAAGCCTTGTGCTGAAGCTGTGGAAAGAGACCGGCAAGACCATCATCCTGATCACCCACTCGGTCGAAGAGGCGTTGTTGCTGGGCGAGCGATTGGTCGTCATGGCCCCGCGCCCCGGCCGCATTCACAAGGAATACCGCCTGCCATTCGCAGAAATGGGCGTTGCCGCAGATTTGCGCGAGGTGAAAAAGCATCCCGAGTTTGCAGAACGCCGTGAGGAAATTCTGGGCATGATCTGGGATATGGAAGAAGAAATTATGGGCCGTACGGAGGCAGCGACATGATCCCGTTCCTTATATACGTCACGATCTTTGTCGTTGCATTCTTTGCAGTCAAAGCCATCGCCGCCGGTCGCGCTGTGCGCGATTACGGTTCGCTGAAAACGGTCACATTCGGTGACGAAAGCGCCGTCACCCCGAACCGCGCTGCCAGCTTTATTTCGATCCTGTCGATTTTCTTTTTGTGGGGCATGTTTACGGGGTCGTCCCTGATGCCCAGTTTCCTGCACGCCCCCGGCCCGTTCCAGGGCACGGGCACGTTTGAATATACCGTGCAGGCCGGAAACGAACGTGACACGGCCACTGTGACAGTTGTTGTCCATCCTATCGATGTGGCCACCGAAGCCCCTGAGGTTGATCCGGGTGAGGGTTGGGCCAAGAACGATTCCGTTGCCATCGGCATGTGGCGCTCTGGTTTGATACGCGTCGATCGCAATGACGAGTTGGGTCGTGACGACGGAGCCGAAGTTATCGAAATCAACGGTGAAAAGGTGCGCCCCGGCGAGTCTGTTGACGTCGGTTGGGGTTCGGTCACCATTTCCGACAAGGGCACGCCCAATATTCAGCCTGACAAGGGCTGGCAGATGGAACCCATCTGGTTGCCCGCCCCCGAGGCGGTGGCCGTCCGTGTTGCCGAGATCGCCAGCGAGGGATTCCGCGGATCGACCCTGTGGGAGCATCTGGGCTATTCCCTGTTCCGCGTGATCGTCGGTTTCTTCTTTGGTGCGTTGGTGGGTATTCCTTTGGGTTATGCCATGGGTCTGTCCAACTGGTTCCGGGGTTGGTTTGATCCCATCGTGGAATTCATGCGCCCTGTGCCGCCTTTGGCATTGATCCCGTTGGTTATTATCTGGGCCGGCATTGGTGAGACGGGCAAGATTATCCTGCTTTTCCTTGCTGCTCTATGGATCATGGCCATCGCCGCCCGATCTGGCGTCAGTGGTGTCAAGATTTCCAAGGTGCATGCTGCCTATTCTCTTGGGGCCTCAAAGGCGCAGATCATGCGTTATGTCATCGTTCCCAATTCATTACCGGAGATCTTTACCGGTGCCCGCGTTGCCATGGGTGTCTGTTGGGGCACAGTTGTTGCCGCCGAACTGGTCGCCGCCGAGCAGGGCGCTGGTATGATGATCATGGTGGCCTCGAAGTTCCAGAACACCGACATCGTGATCATGGGTATCATCCTGATCGGTATCATCGGTTTTGGTATCGATATGCTGATGCGCTACGCCGAAAGCGTGCTGGTGCCCTGGAAGGGCAAGGGGTGATCCAATCACCATTTATGATTCAAAAAGCGGCACCTTCGGGTGCCGTTTTTCATTTTGCTGTTTTGGTTTGGCCCGCGCACATCCCAGCGCCCTATCAGCGATAGACCAGGCTGGCTGTCTCGCCTAAGGTTGCAGGGCTGGGTTTGAGGGACAGATGACCGCACTTGATTTTTACCCGTTTGGTTCGCCCGCTGCATGAAGCTGCGGCTTGAAGTCAGCGTTGCGGCGACGTTTGCTGCTGTGACCACGTTGATGCTTGGCATCGTTGTGACGTTTTTGTTTGTCAGCAACCGTGATCTGGCGTGGCAAACGGCACAGGCGGAAATGGTGCAAGCCCGCGACCGTTCCATCGTTGATATCGAAGTGACGTTGTCGCAAACCCAGCGCGCCGTGGACGTTGCCGCATCTTTGGTCGGGCAATTGCCCCCTGCCGCCCGTCCTGCTGAAACGCTGAATGTGATGCATGCCCTGATTGCCGGGGATGAGCAGTATTACGGCATCTATTTCGGTCTGCAGGAGAGCGGTGCGTTTTATCAGAACGTTGTATTGAACCCGGCCATGCGCAGCTTTGGGCCGCAGGACACTGAAATTCCGGGCAACGCGGTGCGCGTGTTGCGCATGATCGACACGGTCGATGGCGCGATGTCTGAACGGTTTTTCTGGGTACTGGATACGGGGGACACTGTACTGTTTTCCGAAGGACCCGCCGCATTCGATCCGCGCACGCGCCCGTGGTATCAGGATGCAGCCTTGCAGGACGCACCGGTTGTCACCGACATCTACCAGTTCGAAAGCACGGGGCGGCCCGGCATCACATTCGCCAAGCGCATCGTGAATGCAGATGGTGATTTTCTGGGCGTTGTGGGCGCGGATATAACGATGTCGGCACTGTCAAAAATTCTGGAAAAGATCCGGATTGGCGACGAGGGGCTGGTGTTCATGATCAACGAGGGTGGTCAGCTGCTGTCTTATACCGGGACGCGCGCATCAGGGGAGGCGACCCGTTTTGTTGCGTCACCGGACACAGAGAAAATGGCCATCGAAAGCCCGGTCATCAAGGCGGTGATGGACAGGTGGGAACCTGATGATCCGTCGCTCTTGCGGCTCCGTGTGGGCGAGCAGCGTATACGCTATCTTGGGGCTGTGACCGCGATACCGGAAATGTTTGGCACGCGCCCCTTTCTGGGGTTTGCGGTGCCTGCAGATGAATTCATCGGGGCCATCAAGCGCACGACTTTCCAGGTTCTGACCCTTGCAGGGTTTGTTTTGCTGCTGTCGATTGTGGTCACTGTATTCGTCGCCCGATTGCTTAGCAGGAACTTGCGGCTGCTGGCGGATGAGGCGCGGCGTATTTCCAGTTTTGAGTTTGAAAACACGGAAGGTTTGAAATCGTCCATTCGCGAGGTGTCAGAGCTTAATCAGGCGATGACGGGCATGAAGGCGGGTCTGAGCAGTTTCGGGGCCTATGTGCCGACAGACCTCGTTCGCTCGATCCTGGCCAAAAGTGAACGCGTGCGCATCGGTGGTGAAACCCGCGAAGTGACGATTCTGTTTTCGGACATTCGCGGATTCACATCGCGTACAGAACACATGCAGCCCGAAGAGTTGATGCCCGCGCTGTCCAAGTATTTCGAGACATTCGAGAATCAGATCGCGATCCATGGCGGCACGGTCGACAAGTATATCGGTGACGCCATCATGGCGCTGTGGAATGCGCCGTTGGATGATGAACGGCACTGTGAACACGCCTGCCGCGCCGTACTGGCCTGTCAGGCGGCAGAGGCTGATATGAACGCGACTGGTGCCAATGCGTCCCTGCCTGCCTTGTTCACCAGATTCGGTTTGCATTGCGACGAAGCGGTTGTGGGCAATGTCGGTTCGTTGACGCGCATGCAGTATACGGTTCTGGGTGCGGCTGTGAATCTGGCGTCCCGTGTGGAGGCCTTGGGCAAAGTTTATGGCACACATGTGTTGGCCACTGAAACGGTCGTTGCCCGCACCGAAGGTTTGTTTTGTTTTCGCCCCATCGACGTTGTATCGCCTGCCGGGACGTCCAAGCCGATCGAGCTGTTTGAACTTGTGGGCGAAGAGGACCCGGACGCCGGTTTTGCCGCCAGCGCCGAAATTCGCGCCGAAATCCAGCGCTGGAACCTGTGTTATGACCTGTATCGGGCTGCAAAGTGGCAAGAGGCGCTGGCGGCGTTCCAAGACCACCTGAGCAGCAGTACCAATGCAACGCTGATCGAGCTGTATATTGAGCGGTGCCAAAAATTCATTGAACAGCCACCTGCCGCCGATTGGGATGGCGTGTTTCGGTTCATGACGAAATAGCGGCTGTCAGGTGCCGCGCACGCATGACTGCACAGCGCTCGCGCGTAAGTCAGCGCCCACATCAGTGTTCTACTGCGCCGAAGCGTGTGTGAATTGGCCGAAGAATGGTGGAGCATAGCGGGATCGAACCGCTGACCTCCTGCATGCCATGCAGGCGCTCTCCCAGCTGAGCTAATGCCCCATTCTTCAGGGTCGACTGTGTTCAGCCGTGCGCCGCTGATTAGGCGCTTTGCCGAACGGGATCAAGCGAAAAAGACCCCGTTCGGATTATGCATTTAAGAGTCGTCGTCGTTTGCTGCGACATCTGCGATTTCGTCGAGCGGGACTGTATCCTCGTCGTCATCATCATCATCCAGCAGATCATCATCCAGATCCACATCTACATCATCGTCATCGACCACTTGGTCATCATCAGTGGCAGTTGCGGCCTTGGCTTTGGCTGTGACGGCGTCTTCTTCGTCAGCAGCGATCATGCGGGTTTTTGAGCTGTCCAGCTGCACCGCCTCGCCTGTGTAGGGGCTGACGATGGGCGAACGGTTCATGTCGTAAAACCGTTTACCCGTGGTTGGGCAGAGGCGTTTCGTGCCCCATTCTTCCTTTGGCATCGGTAATCCTTGTCTGTCATATGGGCTGCGGCACGACTGCGCGGCAAGCCGTCTGTATTGCGGCGATTCTGGGCAAGTGCCATAAGGCCAGCACGGAGTCAAAGCCTTATGGCGAGATAGGGGATATGGGATGTCGATGCGTGTCCTGCAAGGTGATCCGGATATCATGCTGACTTTGCGCCGCTCGGCGCGTGCGCGGCGCATGACATTGCGTATTTCGCGGTTTGATGGCCGCGTGACGCTGACCGTGCCCACCCGTGCATCTGAGCGGGAGGCGATTGCCTTTGCCCAGAATAAACAGGACTGGATCCGTCAACATCTGGCGACGTGGGATGGCGCGGTGTCTGTTGTCCTGGGCGGGTCGATCCCTGTCGAGGGCGTCATGCGTGACATTCATGCGGGTGCGGGGCGTACCGTTGCCCTTGATCCCGAGGCGCTGCGCGTGCCGGGGCCAGAGGCGCGTGTGCCTGCCCGCACGCTTGGGTTCCTCAAGGCGCGCGCGCGGGATCGGCTGGCAGCGGCCAGCGATCATTATGCCGCGCGCTTGGGCCGTTCCTATTCCGCGCTCAGCATTCGTGACACGCGGTCGCGCTGGGGGTCGTGTTCAAGTGCGGGGCGGTTGATGTATTCATGGCGTCTGATCATGGCCCCGCCCCAAGTGCTGGATTATGTGGCCGCCCATGAGGTGTCGCATTTGGCGCAAATGAACCATTCGCCCGCCTTTTGGGCCGAGGTTGCCCGCATCCATGGCCCCTATGATGACGCCCGCCGCTGGCTGCGCGCGCATGGCAATGAATTGCACCGCTATCGTTTTGGTGATTGACCGGGCGTCTTTGGTGTGATCACAAATTGACATGCAGCCCGTATCGCGCCCCAAAGAAGCCATTTCCGTAGCCCACGACCGTGTGTATCGCCGTTTGCGCACCCGTATCATGCATGGTGACATTCCGCCCGGCACGGCGTTGACCCTGCGTGGCATCGGCAAGCAATACGATGTGTCCATGACCCCCGCGCGCGAGGCGATCCGCCGTCTGGTTGCCGAGGGTGCGCTGACCCTGTCCAGCACGGGCCGTGTGTCGACCCCGGAGCTGTCCAACGAACGCATCGAGGAGCTGGCCGCCCTGCGTGCCCTGATCGAGGTGGAACTGGCGACCCGCGCGCTGCCCCGCGCGCATCTGGCGTTGATTGAGCGTTTGCAAACCATCAACGGATCCGTCGCAGAGGCTGTCGCGCATCGTGATGGTGTCAGTTACCTGCGTACGAATCTGGAATTTCACCGCACGCTCTATTTGCGCGCACAGGCCCCTGCGATGCTGGCCATGGCCGAAACGGTGTGGTTGCAGATGGGGCCGACGATGCGGGCGCTATATGGCCGTCTGCGTCGCACAGAGCCGCCACACTACCACCGCCTGATCATTGCCGCCCTGCGGGCCGGGGACGAGCCGGGATTGCGGCTGGCCGTGCGGTCCGACGTGACGCAGGGGTTGCGGATGTTGGCGACCTGACGGGCGCGCGTTGCGCATTGCCTTGCGGGGCAATGCCGTCAGGCGGCGAGCCCGCTTTGACCGAGGTTGATGAATTTTTCGCGGCGTTGGCGGATCAGCGCCTTTGCATCCAGCCCACTCAGATCATTCAGCATCGAGGTGATGGTTTTGCCCACGGACGAGATGGTTTCCGGAATGGCGCGGTGCGCACCGCCCACGGCCTCGGGAATGATCCGGTCAATGACACCCAATTGCTTGAGATCTTGCGCGGTCAGTCGCAACGCTTCGGCCGCTTCACGCATTTTTTCGGCGTCTTTCCACAGGATGGAGGCGCAGCCTTCGGGGCTGATCACGGAATAGACGGAATGTTCGAGCATCGCGATCTTGTTGGCGGTGGCAAAGGCGACGGCCCCGCCTGATCCACCTTCGCCGATCACGACGGAGACGAGGGGCACACCGATTTGCAGGCATTTTTCAGTAGAGCGTGCGATGGCCTCGGATTGGCCGCGTTCTTCGGCCCCTTTGCCGGGGTATGCACCGGGCGTGTCGACCAGCGTGATCAGGGGCAGGCCAAAGCGGTCGGCCATGTCCATCAGCCGAATGGCTTTGCGATACCCTTCGGGGCGGGCCATGCCAAAGTTATGCTCGATCCGGGAAGTGGTGTCGCTGCCCTTTTCATGCCCGAGCACGACGACGGGGCGGTCGTTGAAACGCGCCAGACCACCCATGACTGCGTGGTCATCGGCAAAGTTCCGATCCCCCGCAAGCGGCGTGTATTCGCTGAACAGCGTATTGATATAATCGACACAGTGAGGGCGTTCTGGGTGCCGGGCCACTTGGCATTTGCGCCATGGCGTCAGGCTTTTGTACAAATCCTGAAGCATTATCGTGGCTTTGCCGTCGAGGGCTGCGGCCTCGTCGGCCACATCCATATCCTCGTTCTGGCGACCCAATGCGCGCAGTTCCTCTGCTTTGCCTTCGATTTCGGCAAGCGGCTTTTCGAATTCCAGATATTGGGTCACGCGCGCACTCCTGATGCGATTTGTCGCTATATGGCCGGGCTGCGGACAATTTGCAATGTTCAGGGAAAGACGACGGGGTAAAGCGAGGCGATCAAAAGGGCGGCCATGGTCCAGTTAAAGGCGGTGAGCCGTGCCGAACTGGTCAGAAACCGTGCCATCTGCTGGCCCAGCAGGGTCCATGTGCTGACGGATGGCAGGTTGATCGCCCCAAACACCAGTGCCACCAGCGCAATTGCGGGCAATGTGGTGTCAGGCGTGTAGACGGTGACAGCCGTGAGGGCCATCGTCCACGCCTTGGGATTGACCCACTGGAAGGCGGCGGCTTGCAGGAACGTCATGGGCCGCCCCGTCGCGTCGCGCTGCCCGACGGGTGCCGCGTTTGCAATTTTCCACGAGAGATAGAGCAGATACAGGATCGAACCGATTTTCAGGATCTGATGGCTGACAGGAAAGGTGTCAAACACCTGAACAAGCCCTGCACCGACCAAAAGCACCATCACGCAAAACCCGATGCCGATGCCAAGCATGTGCGGCACAGTTCGGCGAAAGCCAAAGTTGGCTCCCGAGGCCATTAACATCAGATTGTTGGGTCCGGGCGTGATCGAACTGACGAAGGCAAAGGCGGCGAGCGCGGGAATGAGATCAAATGTCATGTGCAATAAATGACGCTGTTTGCTGGGAGTTAAATTGCAAAACTGCGGTGAGATGAACTAAGTTTGCAATGAATGGCGGATTTGGATGATATAAGCGAACGGATATTGCGCGAGCTGACCCGTGACGGGCGGTTGAGCAATATCGCCCTGGCCGATCGGGTCGGGTTGTCGCCATCGGCTTGCCTGCGCCGTGTGCAGGAGTTGGAACGTCAGGGCATCATTTCCGGTTACCGCGCCGTGCTGGACCGCACCAAGCTGGGCGCGGGTTTTGTTGCCTATATCGGGGTCGGTCTGAACGAACATTCCAAGGCCAGTCAGGAAGCGTTTGAACGCGCGATGTCCCGCGCCCCTGAAGTGCGCGAGTGTCACAATACGACTGGCACTATCGAATACCTGCTGCGTGTCGAATGTGCGGATATCGCAAGCTACAAGGCGTTTCACACCGACATGCTGGGGGCCTTGCCGCATGTGAACAGCATTACGTCTTATGTTGTGATGGGATCGCCCAAGGATGAACGCGCCTGAGAGGGTGCAGGTTTGCGCGCCTTACCTGTCGGGCCATGGGCGGGAACGATTTGAGCACAAAGAAAATCGACGCGCTGCGTCTTAGTTTGCGGCTGTGTCGTTGATAGAGGCAAATATTGCGTCCAGTTCGTTGGCAAGAATGCCAAGCTGTGGTCCGCCCTCGGTCATGTAGGGCGCAAAGACGGTTGATGGCAATTTGTAGCTGAGTGTTGCGCTGCCATCCGGGTTTTCGGTGATGTACATCCGAATGGGTGCTTCGATCATGGCGGCAGTGGACAGCGACAGGATGTCGACCGCGTAGCTGTTGTTGAACAGTCCGATCACCCGGTTGCCGGGGATTGTGATGCCGCGACTTTTGGCGGCCCCTGTCGGTCCGGCCTGAGTGACCACGCCCATTTTATGCGCTGAGGCTGCTGATTTTACGTCGTCGATCAGTTGCGTGTAGCCCTTGGCCGTTGGTGTGACGGACCAGCCGTCGCGGGGGGTCATTTCTGCGCTGGCCAGTTGGGTGCACAGGATGAGGGTGAGACAGGCAAGGAGAATGCGCATGGCGACCTTTCAGATCAGGTGCGCCAAACATGCATGGGCGCGCGCGGCTTGCCCAATCACGACTATGTGCGCGGTCAATTGCCGATCCTGACCGGGTCTGTCATCTGCGACTGGGCCTGTGCCCCATCCCGGTGTAGGCGCTGTGGGGCTGTCATTTCTGTTGTAGGTCACATGCAATGAGACTTTTTGTTCTTATCACCGCGCTGATGCTGGCCGCGTGTAGCCAGCAGGGGCCAGAGGCTGTCCCGTTATATCCGAACGAGACGCCCGAGTTGCGCCAGTTGATCGAGGCGGCGGCGGATGAGAATGATGTGCCCGTCGCATTGGTGCAGCGCGTCGTGATCCGCGAGAGCATGCACCGGCCCGGCGCGCGCAATGGTCCCTATTATGGCTTGATGCAGATTTTGCCTGCGACTGCGCGGAGTATGGGGTTTCGGGGACAGCCCGATGACCTGCTCGATGCGCAAACCAACCTGCGTTACGCCACCCGCTATTTGCGCGGGGCGTGGATGGTGTCGGATGGCGACATGGACGCGGCTGTCATGTGGTATGCGCGCGGCTATTATTACGAGGCCAAGCGGCGTGGTTTGTTGCGCGAAACGGGCGTTGATGGACGCACGGTCTGGCCGCGTTAGGGGATGGCCGCCGGGCTTTGGGGCGCTGCCCCGGGCCTGCGGCCCCCCCCGTGGTATTTTTGACCCAAAGAGGGGGGGGCGGCGTGCGTGGTTTAGCCTGCGATCATTTCGGATTGGCGCACGATCACTTCGGCCTGTTTGATTGAGGCGATGTCGACCAAGCGCCCCTTGTAGACGGTCGCGCCCTCGCCTTTGGCTTTGGCGACGTCCATTGCGGCAAGGATTTCGCGGGCTTCTGCCACGGCCTCTTTGGAGGGGGTGAACACCTCATTGGCGATGGCGATCTGTTTGGGGTGGATCGCCCATTTGCCGACCATGCCCAATGTGGCCGAGCGGCGCGCTTGGGCACGGAACCCGTCATCATCGGAAAAGTCGCCAAAGGGGCCATCGACGGGCAGCACACCATGCGTGCGGCAGGCGGCGACAATCGCGGCTTGGGCCCAGTGCCATGGGTCTGACCAGTGTTTCTGGCCCTCGTGCAGCATGTAGTAATTTGCCTGCGTGCCCCCGATCCCTGTGGTTTGCATGCCCATGGAGGCGGCGAAATCGGCGGCCCCCAGGCTCATCGCGGCGAGGCGGGGGGAGGCGGCTGCGATCTCTTCGACATGGGCGATGCCAGCGGCGGATTCGATGATGACTTCGAATTGGATGGGCTTGGCGCGCCCTTTGGCCGCTTCGATCGAGGAGACGAGCGCATCGACGGCGTAGATGTCGGCGGCGTTGCCCACTTTGGGGATCATGATCTGGTCCAGCCGGTCAGAGGCCTGTTCCAGCAGATCCACGACGTCGCGGTACCAATAGGGCGTATCAAGCCCATTGATCCGAACTGACAGCGTTTTGCTGCCCCAATCCACGTCATGCGTGGCGGCGATGATGTTGGTGCGCGCGCTGTCCTTGTCCGAGGGGGCAACGGAATCTTCGAGATCGAGGTTGATGACGTCGGCTGCGGAGGCCGCCATTTTTTCAAAGAGTGCGGGGCGCGAGCCGGGGCCAAACAGTTGGCAGCGGTTTGGACGGGCGGGCGGCGTAGGTTGCAGGCGGAAAGACATCTGGAGTGCACTCTTTCAGTAAGATTGTTGCGTGGTATCTGCCGTGGCTGATATTAAATTACGTGCGCATCCACAACCCGCATTGTGCAGCTGCAGCATCGGTGCCGTTTTGCATCAAAACGCGCCCATGTCTGCGGGAATGGAGCGCATAGGCAACGAAATGCCTGCCGATTTCGGCCTGAAGTGCCGGTTTTGCGATGTCATGCCCCGAGAAATACGGCATTTTGTCCGCAAATGCTTGGATAGAAAGACGTGACATGATTCAGACACCTTACCTTTTGTTTTTGGGCGACGCCCCGGATCAGCTTGCTGCGAAAGTGGCCCAGGGGATTACGGACTGGCGTCCCGAAAACGCAGTTGGCCAATTCCGGTTGCCCGGCTGTGGCGCGGATATGGGCCTGACGGACATGACGCTGGAGCAGGGTTTGGCCGCTGGTGCCAAGACGCTGGTTATCGGCGTGGCCAACCGGGGTGGCACCATTTCTGCCGAGTGGAAGGTCGTTTTGGTGCAGGCGCTGAAGATGGGGTATGATCTGGCGGCGGGCCTGCACAACCTGTTGCGTGACGAAAACGAATTGCAGTCTGCGGCCAAGGTGAACGGCGGCACATTGCATGATGTGCGCGTGCCGACCGTGGCCTATCCCATTGCAACCGGCGTCAAGCGGACGGGCAAACGGGCGCTGGCCATTGGCACGGATTGTTCCTGTGGCAAGATGTATACTGCCATGTCCATGGATGCCGAAATGCAGGCGCGTGGCATGAAGTCAGATTTCCGCGCCACAGGCCAGACGGGTATTCTGATCACCGGCAAGGGCGTTCCGCTGGACGCGGTGATTGCTGATTTCATGGCTGGAGCAGTTGAATATCTGACCCCGGACAATGACGCTGATCATTGGGATCACATCGAGGGGCAGGGCAGTTTGTTCCACGTGTCCTATTCTGGTGTGACACTGGCTTTGATCCACGGCGGGCAGCCTGATGCGCTTGTGCTGTGCCATGAACCAACCCGCACCCACATGCGCGGTTTGCCCCATTTCGGGCTGCCGACTTTGGAGACGTTGCGCGATACGGCCCTGCCGTTGGCCCGGCTGGCCAATCCGGCCTGTCAGATTGCTGGTGTGTCCGTGAACACCAAGGCACTGGACGAGGCCGCAGCCAAGGCCTGTTTGCAGGAGGTCGAGGACCGTATGAACCTGCCTGCCACTGACCCCTATCGTTTTGGCGCGGCCAAGTTGGTGGATGCACTGGCGGGTATGTGACGTTGCATATGTGGAAGTCGGCCCTTCGGGGACGATTTTTCAAAACAGAGAAGGGGTGGCCGGGTGCGCATTGAAGTGACGCGTGACGTGTTTCGACTGGCGCAGGTGTTTACCATTTCGCGCGGGTCCCGCAGTGAAGCGCAGGTTTTGACGGTTGTTTTGACGGACGGTGCCCATCGCGGGTGGGGCGAGTGTGTTCCCTATGCCCGTTATGGCGAAACATTGGAGTCTGTGACGGCCCAGATCGAAGGCTTGCCCGCTGACGTGACCCGCCATGCCCTTTTTGATCTGTTGCCTGCGGGGGCGGCGCGCAATGCTGTGGATTGTGCGCTTTGGGACTTGGAGGCCAAGCGTGCTGGAAAACGGGTTTGGGAACTGGCTGGATTGTCGGTCCCCGGCCCTGAAATTACCGCCTATACGTTGTCGTTGGATACGCCTGCTGCGATGCAGGTACAGGCCGCCAAACATGCATTCCGCCCATTGCTGAAAATCAAGCTGGGCACTCCGGATGACATGCCCCGCCTTGAGGCTGTGCGCGCGGGAGCGCCGGAGGCCCGTATCATCGTGGATGCCAACGAGGGATGGTCGGCGGAGGTGTATGCCGATCTGGCCCCGCATCTGGTTCGGTTGGGTGTTGAGTTGGTCGAACAGCCGTTGCCTGCCGGCGAAGATGACGCGTTGATTGGCATGGATCGCCCCGTACCTGTTTGTGCGGACGAGTCGTGTCATGACCGCACCAGCCTGCCCGGCCTGAAGGGCAAGTATGACGTGGTGAATATCAAGCTGGACAAGACTGGTGGTCTGACTGAGGCGCTGGCCTTGCGTGATGCGGCCCTTGCCGAGGGCTATGATGTGATGGTGGGTTGCATGGTCGGCTCGTCCCTTGCCATGGCACCGGCCACGCTGGTCGCGCAGGGGGCGCGGGTGGTCGATCTTGACGGGCCGCTTTTGTTGGCTGAAGACCGCGACGTGCCGTTGGTTTTTGATGATGCGGGCGTGCATCCTCCGGCGGCGGATTTATGGGGTTAACGCCGGAGCGATGAGCGCGGCGAACCCGCTGGGGTTCGTCAGCATCAGATCGTGACCTGCACCAGCCATTGCCAATACGGAAAAACCTGCGGCGCGCAGGTCGTCAGGTTCGGGCAAGTTCTTGGACGCTGGCGTGCCCGGTTCAGCGATGTTGTCCGCTCCAAAGATGAAGGTGCGTGGCAGGGATAATGAAAAGATTTCTGCTGCAAGCGTGGGGCGCAGGGCCACGCATGCTTGGGCCATACCATGAAGTGCTGTTGCATCTGTTTTGCCCCAGCTTGCCAAAATGAAGTCACTTAGGGCATCGCCTGCCATCGTGCTTTTGCGCAGATCATCCAGCCTTTGAGGTAGATACTGGTCCCGGAATTCGCCGACCGAGATGGCGGCCATAGTGCGCGTGCTCGGACCGCCGCCGATCAGCAGATTACCTTCGGCGAGGATCAGTCGCGACACCAGATCGCTGCGGCGCAGGGTTAATTCGGCGGCAATTGCGCCTCCCATTGAATAGCCAATGACATAGCATGGGCCTGTCCCGAGATGATCCAGGACATCGGCAATCGCATCGGCGTGATCGGTAATCGAAAGCCCCGCAATCGGGTCGCTGTCCCCCGCCCCAAGCGGGTCTATCAGCAGCGCCCGCATGGCTGGCAGCGCGGGGTCGGTGACGGTGTTTATAAAATTGCCGAGTGCTGGAAAGCCGATGCCGGGCAACCAGACCACTGTGGGGCCCGAGGTGCCGATGCTGTGCCAACGGATGAACCCCTTGTGGTTTTTCAGATAAAGCGACGGCATATGGCGATTTCCTTGGGTGCGCGGGGCTTTTTCTTGGACAATTTCGATGCGCTCTTGACCCTACGGGCCGAACTGCACAACAAACAACTGAAATTCGAAAGGAACCCAGGATGAGCAGAACGGTCTATGTAAACGGGAATTACCTGCCTGAAACCGAAGCCAAGGTGTCGATCTTTGACCGTGGGTTTCTTATGGCGGATGGCGTCTATGAAGTGACGTCTGTGCTGGATGGCAAGCTGATCGACTTTGCGGGCCACGCTGTGCGGTTGCAGCGGTCATTGGATGAGCTGGATATGGCCTCGCCCATCAGCACTGATGACTTGCTGGAGGTTCACCGCGAACTGGTCCGTGTGAATGAGATCGACGAGGGCATGATTTACCTTCAGATCACGCGCGGCGCGCCGGATGATCGCGATTTCGCCTTTCCTGATCCAGAGACGACGCCATCAACCATCGTTTTGTTCACCCAGAACAAGCCCGGCCTTGCCAACAACCCGGCGGCCAAGAAAGGCATGAAGGTCATCAGCATAGATGACATTCGCTGGGGGCGCCGCGACATCAAGACGGTGCAGTTGCTCTATCCCTCCATGGGCAAGATGATGGCCAAGAAGGCGGGGGCCGATGATGCGTGGATGGTGCAGGACGGTTTTGTGACCGAAGGCACATCCAACAACGCCTATATCGTCAAAGGCAACAAGATTATCACCCGCGCCAAATCCAACGATATTTTGCACGGTATCACGCGCGCTGCTGTTTTGCGGTTCGCCAAAGAGGCCCAGATGGAGGTCGAGGAGCGCAATTTCACCATTGAAGAAGCGCGCGAGGCGGATGAGGCGTTTATCACGTCGGCCAGCACATTTGTCATGCCGGTTGTCGAGATTGATGGCGTGCCGCTGGGCGATGGAACGCCGGGCCACGTCGCCCCGCGTCTGCGCGAGATTTATCTGGACGAAAGCCGCAAAGCCGCCGTGTGACGCCCTGCCGGGCGGTCGTCGTCTTGCAAACGGGCCGCATTCGGACGATTTTGGCGTGTGAACAGAATTTACTTTGAAGGGCGAAAAACGTGGATGAAGATCTGATCCTGAGCTTGCTTGGCGAAAACCTGATCCTAATTCTGGGCGCGCTGTTTTTGCTGCTTTGCCTGTTTCTGGGCGTTCGGATCGTCCCGCAAAGTGAAAAATATGTTGTGGAGCGGTTTGGCCGCCTGCATTCCGTGCTTGGGCCTGGCATCAACCTCATCATCCCATTTCTGGATGTGGTGCGCCATAAGGTGTCGGTGTTGGAACGTCAGTTGCCGAATGAAAGTCAGGATGCGATCACGTCCGACAACGCGCTCGTCCGGGTTGAAACCAGTGTGTTTTATCGCGTGACCGAGCCTGAACGGACCGTGTATCGCATCCGCGATGTGGACGGAGCCGTGCAAACGACGATCGCGGGCATCGTGCGATCAGAGATCGGCAAGATGGAACTGGACGAGGTGCAGTCCAACCGTTCGAATCTGATCGGCCAAATCAAGGTTCTGGTCGAAGAGGCGGTGAACGATTGGGGGATCGAGGTCACGCGCGCCGAAATTCTTGACGTCAACCTTGATACTGCAACCCGCGAGGCGATGTTGCAGCAGTTGAATGCCGAACGCGCGCGCCGTGCGTCGGTAACCGAGGCTGAAGGGCACAAGCGTGCGACCGAGTTAAACGCCGATGCGGAACTCTATGCCGCTGAACAGCAAGCCAAGGCACGCCGGGTTCTGGCGGATGCCGAGGCCTATGCCACCCAAGTGGTCGCCGAAGCGATCTCGACCCACGGGGTTGAGGCCGCACAGTATCAGGTCGCGCTGAAACAGGTCGAGGCGGTGACTGAAATGGCGCGCGGTCAGGGTCAGCAGACGATTATTTTGCCAGCAAGCGCGACGGATGCCTTTGGCGAGGCCTTTGCCATGTTGACCGGACGGGCAAAGAAATGACCGACCTCTGGGAATTGTGGTGGGTTTGGATCGTTGCCGCCCTGTTGCTGAGCATCATTGAAGTGTTCGTGCCTGCCTTTGTGTTTCTGGGCATGGCTGTGGGGGCGGTCGTTGTGGGTGTCGGCCTTGCGTTTGGGCTGCTCGGTTGGATCGCGAGCTTGCCGGTGTTGCTGCTGAGCTTTGCTGTTGCATCGGTTATTGCAGCCGTCGTGTTGCGGTCTGTCATCGGCGTACGCCGCGGGCAGGTCAAAGTCTGGGACCGCGACATCAACGAATAGGGCGCTGGCCCTTAGGCCTTGTCCACGTTTTCTGAGAATGCGGTTTTGAATGCCTCTTGTTGGGCCCCTGACGCGTCGGTTTGAAAGTTCGCTTTCCATTCATCCATCGTCATGCCGTAGAACGCTTCGCGGCTTGCGTCCTTGCTGATCTCGATGCCTTTTTCGGCTGCGGCCTCTTGATACCAGCGGCTGAGGCAGTTGCGACAGAAGCCTGCCAAGTTCATCATGTCGATGTTTTGCACATCCGTGCGGTCCTGCATCAGGTGCTGGCGCAGGCGGCGGAAAGCGGCGGCTTCAAGTTCGAGTTGGGTTTGTGCGTCCATGGGTTTGGTCCTTTTGGTGAGGCCTGGGCCGTGGCTCTGCCCCGGACCCAAGATCTTTTAAAGCAGAGAGGCGGACAGGCTAGAGATTGGCGTGTGGGTGTGCGGCTTCAAGGTGGGGGGCCAGGAAATTTGCCCATTGGTCCTGACCTGCGGTATCTTCGATCAGATCCTGACGGATTTCGAGGATCACGTTGGGTCGACCCGGCCCATGTGCGTGTTGGCTGAGTGCGTCGCCGGGAAAGAAGCCGGCATAGGGTGCATTGTCGCCCACCGGGCTGGTCAGAGCGTCGCTGAGCAGCGCGATCAGCGGGTCCGCGATTTGTCTGTCATGTGCGGACAGCACCCCGATTTCCCATGGTCGCGGAGCGCGTCCCACGAGTTGCGGTGTAAAGCTGTGGATGGACAGAAACGCGATATCGCGCCCTGTAGCCAGTCCTGCGATGGCGTCATGGTAGGGTTGATAGAGCGTGGCGATCCGGTGCGCGCGCTCGCTGGCGTTGATAGTGCGATTGCCCGCGATGATCGTCCCGTCATAGAGCTGCGGGATCAGCGTGGGATCGTCCGCCCCCCGGTTTGGATCAATCACCAGTCGTGAGAAATTCGAGCACACGACAGGTGCGTTCAGCGCCGCGCCCAAAGCCAAAGCCGTGCCCATCGCCCCGATGTCATAGGCGATATGGCGCATCATGTCTGTTGCTGGCAGCCCCAGCGTTCCGCCTGCAACAAAATCAGGCACCACATTCGTTGCATGATCGCAGGTGATAATCCAAGGGCCAGTGCGGTCTGGACCATGGATTGAAAAAGGAGAGTATGTCATAGAGGCGTCACCATAATGACTGCAGGTTTAGGCCAGTTGCCTACGGATGTGAATTAGGCAATAACGGGCGCTGTTAGCGGTACCATAGAAAAGGCTTTGGATCATGAGACGTATGCGGAACGTAAAAATTGTGGCCACTTTGGGCCCAGCGTCGGACACTTACGAGATGATCCGCGCCCTGCATGATGCCGGCGCTGATGTGTTCCGTCTGAACATGTCCCATGGCACCCATGCCGAGATCGCAGAGAAACATGCGATCATCCGTCAGGTGGAAAAAGACACTGGATCCTCGATTGCCATTCTTGCGGACCTGCAAGGTCCCAAGCTGCGCGTTGGCGTATTTGCTGCCGAAAGCGAGATGCTGGAGGAGGGTGCCAAGTTTCGTCTGGACCTGAATACAGCCGATGGTGACGTAAACCGCGTGTGTTTGCCTCACCCTGAAATTTTTGCAGCCCTTGAGGTTGGCAAGTCATTGTTGGTCAACGACGGCAAGATCCGCCTTAAGGTCGAGGCGTGTGGCCCTGATTTCGCCGATTGCGTGGTGATCGCGGGTGGGATGATTTCCAACCGCAAGGGCGTGAACGTGCCTGACGTTGAACTGCCGCTGGCTGCCTTGTCTGAAAAAGACCGTGCCGATCTGGAATTCGCCGCGAATCTGGGTGTCGACTGGATGGCCCTGAGCTTTGTACAGCGCCCTGCGGATGTCGAAGAGGCCCGCGCCCTCGTCATGGGGCGTGCCGCGATCCTGTCCAAGATTGAAAAGCCGAACGCGGTGGAACGCTTTGACGCGATTCTGGCCGCCAGTGACGGTATCATGGTGGCCCGTGGCGATTTGGGTGTTGAACTGCCCGTACAGAACGTGCCCCCGATCCAAAAGCGTCTGGTCCGCAAGTGCCGATATGCCGCCAAGCCCGTTATTGTCGCCACTCAGATGCTGGAAAGCATGATCGAAAGCCCGATGCCCACCCGCGCTGAAGTCAGCGATGTGGCCACCGCAATCTATGAAGGTGCCGATGCCGTCATGCTGAGCGCGGAAAGTGCTGCAGGTTCCTATCCGGTTGAGGCCGTCACGACCATGGATCGCGTCGCCGCCGAGGTCGAAAAAGACCCGACCTACACCCAGATCATCGAAGCCAGCCGCAGCGCCCATCGCGGTTCAGTGGCCGATGGGATCGTCGCCGCCGCGCGCGAGATTGCAGAGACCACAAACATCAAGGCGATCTGCTGCTTTACCCAAAGTGGCACGACTGCGTTGCTTGTATCGCGCGAGCGCCCACGCGTGCCGATCATTGCATTGACGCCACTGGCGGGCACGGCGCGTCGTCTGGCACTGAGCTGGGGCTGCAACTGCGTCATCACGTCGACGATGGAGCGGTTCAAGGGTGCGGTTGTCGGGGCGGCCAAGGCGGCCCTTGATGGTGGGTTCGCCACCTCTGAGGATCAGATCGTTGTCACCGCCGGTGTCCCGTTCAATGTGACGGGCACGACGAACATCCTGCGTGTGGCACCCTGTGATGAGCGTTTGATTTTTTCGACTGATCCAGAGTAGCCTTGCCCTAGTTGGTAAGGTGTTTGCATGGACCCCGACACATTTCTGGTACTCGGCATCGTGATTGCCGGGTTTTCCATCCCCTCTATCCTGTCGTCGCTGTCAGACGGACGCGCGCCGCGCGCATCTGCTGTCACGATCCTGATTGCGGGTGGCTGTATCTTGTATGCGGTTCAGGCCCAGCCCGGCGGCTACACGCTGCAAGAGGTGCCTGACGCGTTCGTGCGGGTGATTGCACAGGTTTGGCCATAGCTGATCTACGGACCGGCCCGCGTTCATACTATATTGACGGGGCAGATGATGGCCCTGTGGCCCAATTCATGGCCCGTTCAAATACCGACTGCTGATTTCGGCTTGCCATATATGCCAGCCCCTTCTATAGCCCGCACTCGTTCTGCGCGTCCGGCCAATGTGGCATGCCGAGTCGCGCGTCTACCGAACTCAAAAGATGGAGACGGAAATGCCCAAGATGAAGACCAAGTCGAGCGCTAAAAAGCGCTTTAAAGTGACCGCGACCGGTAAGGTCATGGGTGGTCAAGCCGGCAAACGCCACGGCATGATCAAACGCACCCGCAAATTCATCCGTGACGCCCGTGGCACCACGACCCTGTCGGCTCCCGACGCCAAGATCATCAAGGGCTTTATGCCCTACGATCGCTGATAGGAGGATATTGATATGTCCCGCACCAAAGGTGGAACAGTCGCCCACGCACGCCACAAGAAAGTCATCAAAGCCGCCAAAGGTTTTTATGGCCGTCGCAAGAGCACGTTCAAAGTCGCGCGCCAGGCCGTCGATAAGGCGAACCAGTACGCAACCCGTGACCGTCATAACCGCAAGCGCAGCTTCCGCGCCCTGTGGATCCAACGGATCAACGCCGCTGTCCGCGCCCACGACGAAGCGCTGACATACAGCCGTTTCATCAACGGCCTGTCACTGGCTGGCATCGAAGTGGACCGTAAGGTTCTGGCCGATCTGGCTGTCAACGAGCCCGACGCATTTGCGGCAATCGTAGACCAGGCCAAGGCGCAACTGGCCTAATCTCTAGTTTTAGACGTTTTAAGGGCCTCGTGCAGTTATATGCGCGGGGCCTTTTTCTGTTTGGGGGGTACGTTTTGTTCAGTTGACGGCATGACCAACTCTGCTGGCAGTCGCATTGTGCGCTATCGTTGGTCTTGTGATCAGGCTGAAGGCCACACATGAAAGCCCCGCCAGACGGCAGGGCAGTTCAGGATCTTGGCACGGTGATGGCTGGCCGCTCAAACAGGGCACCCAGCCGGGTATCAGTTGTCGCTTGCACGCACCACTGCGGGTGCGCCCCGTGGCGCAAGAGTAAATTGGACCCGACGATTGACCGCCTCGCCCGAGATTGTGCCCGAAAGGTTAATGGGTCGTGTTGCGCCAAAGCCGCGTGGCTGCATGGCCGAGATATCGAACCCTTCTCGTTGTAATTGATCAATCACCGACTGCGCCCGGAACCAGCTGAGATCCATGTTCAGCTGTTCGCTTCCGCGGCGGTCGGAATGGCCTTCGACCACGACTTTGACTTCGTCGCAGGTTTCGACGGCAGTGGCGATGTTGCGTGCGCGGATCATGTCCGCAGGCGCTGGGGCGTCACTGCCCAACGGAAACCGGACGGTGGTGATTTTCACAAGCGTATCAAGGTAGTCAACGCAGCTTGGCACGCGGTACCTGTGCGCTGCGCCCAAACGAATGGGGGCGGGCACTGTCCGGGTGGCCGACACGTTTGCGGATGCGGCTGCTGGAACGTTTGCGCTGACGGGTGTCGTCGTCACTGGCGCTGCCACCCCGGTTGCGGGTTGGGCTTGCAGCATATTCATATCCTGACGGGTCACGACATTGGCGGCGTCTGCATAAGAGGGTTCATTAAGCTGTGTCGCCGCCGCCATCCGCGCGGTTTCAGCCCGGTTTGACTGCACGATCAAAAGTGTCGTGGTCACAACCAATCCAGTGAACATGATCAGAAACAGAACTGCGCCGCCTGCGATCAGCCAGACGGGAATGCCAGTCCGTGCTGGTGGCATAAACTCTGCTTGCCGCGGGGCTTGGCCGCCGGGCGTGTTGATCGTCAGTTTTGCCATTGCTCTGTCCCCCAAGACCAGCCAACACATGTGACCGGACGACAGCCAAAGCTGATTTATCACGTTCCCGCATATATGGCAGTTGCGGAGCTATGACTGTCTACCCATGGTGCGGACACAAACATATCGCGAATCATTTCTCAATAGCCGCAACATGCGGTGATTCTCTTTTTCGCGAACCTGATTCGGTTTTGCCATGTCTTGGGTCGAATCGGGTGATTGGCACCCTATGACTTGCACTGCACAGGCCGAAGGACTACTCCGCCTCAGAGCCGGAGCGGAGCCAAGACGATGGATGATCTCAAAGCGAAATACCTGACCGAAATTGCCAACGCCGGTGACGAAGGCGCGCTTGAGGCGATCCGCCTCGCTGCGGTGGGCAAAAAAGGCGAGGTTGCGCTGAAAATGCGCGAACTTGGTCGCATGACCCCCGAAGAACGTCAGGTGGCTGGTCCCGCGCTGAACGCGCTCAAGGATGAGATCAACAGCGCGCTGGCGGCCAAAAAGTCGGCCCTGAGCGATGCCGCCCTTGATGAGCGGCTGCGCAGTGAGTGGCTGGATGTCACGTTGCCGACGCGCCATGCCCGGCAGGGTACAATTCACCCGATCAGCCAAGTGAGCGAAGAAGTTACCGCGATCTTTGCCGAAATGGGGTTCTCTGTGGCCGAAGGGCCGCGCATCGATACCGATTGGTACAACTTCGATGCGCTGAACATTCCCGGCCATCACCCCGCACGGGCCGAGATGGATACGTTTTACATGCACCGTGCTGAGGGCGACGATCGTCCGCCCCACGTGCTGCGTACGCACACGTCGCCCGTTCAAATCCGGTCGATGGAAAAATCAGGTGCTCCGACGCGCATCATCTGCCCCGGCGGCGTTTACCGCGCGGATTACGACCAGACACATACCCCGATGTTCCACCAGGTCGAAGGCCTTGCCATCGACAAAGACATCAGCATGGCGAACCTGAAATGGGTGCTCGAAGAGTTCGTGAAATCCTATTTCGAGGTGGACGGCGTCGACCTGCGATTCCGCGCCTCGCACTTTCCCTTTACCGAACCGTCGGCCGAGGTCGATATTCGTTGTTCTTGGGAAGGCGGCACGCTGAAAGTGGGCGAGGGTGACGATTGGTTGGAAATCCTTGGCTCTGGCATGGTGCACCCCAAAGTGTTGCAAGCCGGCGGGATCGATCCCGAAGAATGGCAGGGCTTTGCCTTTGGTATGGGGATCGACCGGATTGCCATGCTGAAATACGGCATCCCAGACCTGCGCGCCTTTTTTGACAGCGATCTGCGCTGGCTTCGCCACTACGGCTTTGCCGCGCTGGACGTTCCGACATTGCATGGCGGGCTCAGCCGGTAAACAGCAGCGGGTCCAAGCCTTGTCTGTCACGCCTTCCCGCAGGGCCGGTCGGCCAGTTGGGGCAAACGTTTTGCCCAAGCCGTTTGATGGGCTATGTGTTGCTCATGAAATTTGTCCTCGTTGCTGTAATGGTCATACTGATCGTGATCGCTCACGTTTTTCTCTGGCGTTCGGATATGGAACCGGGCCTCAAGCTGACGTTTACCATTCTGAACGCGATCGGGTGGACTATCGTCTTTGCCCCGATCCTGTTGATCGACCGCTGGCTGGGTGCCATCAGAATACGCAATAGCGAAGACCACGATAAATTGAAGTGACACCGCTGCACGGTTCCGTAGCGTGCGGCTGATGAAGTATGTTTTCGTTTTGCTGGCCCTTTGGGCTATTCCCGCCGCTGCCAGTGGTCCATCGCAGCGCGACTGCCAGTTGGATGTTCCCTGTGAACTGGGTGATCGATCCTATCACGTCAAGGAACCTGACGGCTGGGATGGTACCAGCCCAATGCCTGTGCTGATCCACTTTCACGGCTGGCAACGCACAGGGGCTTTGCCCGTCCAGCACCAGCGTATTTCAGGGGCGACGCGGCGGCGTGGCGTGTTGTTGATTGCGCCGAATGGGCTGCGCAAGACGTGGAACATGTGGTCGCCTGAAACAGCGGACGTTCAGTTTGCCGCGGATGTTCTGGCCGATGTGGCCAAACGCTATCCCATCGACCTAAACAACGTGTTTTTGTCAGGCTATTCCTATGGGTCGATTATGGCGTGGCGTGTGGCCTGCGACCGTGGCGCATCCATGAACATACGCGCTTTGCTGGGTATATCGGGCACTTTGCGCGGTACGGATCGCTGTGCCGAAGCCCCACAAGAAGTGCGCCATGTGCATGGGCTGGCCGACAACGTGCTGGATTTCCCCTATGGCCCCGATGAGGATGAAACGTTTCCCGTTCAGCTTTGGCGCGACGACATGGGCTGTTCTGAGGTGGTTGATCCCGCGCTGGACTGGTCGGCGGTCGATTTTCTCACGTTCACCCGCAGCACTTGGTCGGATTGCGCAGATGGCGGGCCTGTGTCTCTTGATACCCATCCCGGCGGGCACTTTATCCCGCATGGCTGGATCGCGCGGCAACTGGACGAAATGTTGGGGTTGCCCGTGCGCTATCCTTGATTGCGGTGCATTTCGTGGTTCCGTCTTGTAAGTGCCAGCCGTGCCCGCGCCGTGCTTGCACCTTGCCGCGATCTTTGCCATTGCATGCCCACCGCGCATTCAAGGGCCCAAAGACATGAAATTCACGCTTTCCTGGCTGAAACAGCACCTCGATACCACATCGACCGTTGACGAGATCACCGATGCCCTGACCGATCTGGGTCTGGAAGTTGAGGGCGTCGAGGATCGCGGTGCCAAGCTGGCGGATTTTACCATCGGTCATGTCATCAGTGCCGAAAAGCACCCCGATGCCGACCGCTTGCGCGTCTGTCAGGTGGCCACGGATGAAGGTACCAAGCAGATCATTTGCGGTGCCCCCAATGCCCGCGAGGGTATCACCGTCGTTGTTGCAAAACCCGGCGTCTATGTGCCCGGCATCGACACCACCATCGGCGTTGGCAAAATTCGCGGCATCGAAAGCTTTGGCATGATGGCGTCAGAGCGTGAAATGGAACTGTCCGAAGAGCATGATGGCATCATCGAACTGCCCTCTGGCGCGGTCGGCGAACGGTTTGTGGATTGGCTTGCTGCCAATGATCCGGCCAAGGTTGATCCGGTGATCGAGATTGCCATTACCCCCAACCGCCCAGATGCGCTGGGCGTGCGTGGCATTGCCCGCGATCTGGCCGCGCGTGGTTTGGGCAAGCTCAAGCCCATGGCCGAGACAAATGTTGATGGTGCATACCCGTCGCCCATTTCAGTCACCATTGATGACGACACGATCGATCAGTGCCCGGTGTTTTTCGGCCGCCACATTCGCGGTGTTCAGAATGGTCCCAGCCCTGTCTGGCTGCAGGATCGTTTGCGTGCGATTGGCTTGCGTCCCATTTCCTTTTTGGTCGATGTGACCAACTATTTCACCTTTGATCTGAACCGCCCCTTGCACGTCTTTGACGCTGACAAGATCGAGGGCGGCACCCTGCGTGTTCACCGCGCCGCTGGCGGCGAGACCTTGGTGGGGCTGGATGAAAAGGAATATACGTTTGGTCCTGACATGACGCTGATTTCAGACGCCGCTGGCGTCGAAAGCATCGCGGGTGTCATGGGTGGCGCGCGCACAGGCTGTACGGCGGAAACTGTCAACGTGTTCGTTGAGGCCGCTTATTTTGATCCGGTCCGTACGGCCTATACGGGCCGTGCCCTCAAGATCAATTCGGATGCGCGCTATCGGTTTGAACGTGGGATCGACCCTGCGTTCACCCCCACGGGCCTTGATCTGGCGTGCGAGATGATTGTCGAACATGGGGGCGGCGAAGTGTCGAGCCGTGTACAGGCTGGCGAAGTGCCCAATACGGCTCGCGCCTATCGTTTGAACGCCGCCCGTGTCCAAAGCCTTGTTGGCATGGATATCCCGGAATCTGAGCAGCGCCAGACCCTGACCGCCCTTGGCTTTCGCCTTGAGGGCGATATGGCCCATGTGCCAAGTTGGCGCCCCGATGTGATGGGCGAGGCCGATCTGGTCGAAGAGGTTGCGCGCATCGCATCCCTGACCAAGTTACAGGGTCGCCCCTTGCCCCGCATCAGTGACGGTGTTCCGAAATCTGTCATGACCCCGATGCAGCGCCGCGAACAGATTGCGCGCCGCACCACTGCTGCGCTGGGTTACAATGAATGCGTGACCTACAGTTTTATCGATCAAGCGTCGGCAGCCCTGTTTGGTGGCGGCGACGATGCGACGATGCTGGAAAACCCCATCTCGTCTGACATGAGCCACATGCGCCCGGCCTTGTTGCCCGGTCTGTTGCAGGCTGCGGCCCGAAATCAGGCACGCGGTCACATGGATCTGTCCCTGTTCGAGGTCGGCCCGGCCTTTCACGGTGGCGAGCCGGGGGAACAACATTTGCTGGTGTCTGGCCTGTTGGTTGGCCGTACTGGTCCCAAAGATGTGCACGGTGCAGCCCGCGCCGTTGACCTTTTTGACGTAAAGGCTGATGCCGAGGCAGTTCTGGCCGCTATGGGTGCCCCGGCGCGCGTGCAGATATTGCGTGGTGCGTCGCCTTGGTGGCATCCGGGCCGTCACGGCATGATCTGCCTTGGCCCCAAGAAGGTTCTGGGCGTTTTTGGCGAATTGCACCCGCGCGTCGTCGAAGCGATGGATATCAAGGGGCCTGCGATGGCCTTTACCCTGTGGCCGGGCGAAGTTCCGATGCCCCGCAAGGCCGGTGCCAACCGTGGTGCTTTGAAGATCAGCGATTTGCAGGCGGTAGAGCGTGATTATGCCTTTGTCGTGGATGCAGATGTGGAAGCATTGGTCTTGGTCAATGCCGCGTTGGGTGCCGATAAGGCACTGATTGAGGACGTTCGGGTGTTTGATGAATTCATCGGCGGATCGTTGGGTGAGGGCAAAAAATCGCTCGCCATCACCGTGCGCTTGCAACCCACCGATGCCACGCTCAAGGACGCCGATATCGAGGCAGTCGGCCAAAAAGTCGTGGAAAAGGTGACCAAGGCCACGGGTGGAACGCTGCGCGGGTAAACCCGTGCCGGTCTGCTGCCCGCCGCCCTTTTGTCGCGGGCAAGGGGGCGCGCCCCCTTGCCACCCGCGTCCCGTGTGACAGGATAGCCTCCAAAGCACTGCAAGGGAGCGATCATATGCTGAACGTTTATTTATCTGGCGAAATCCACACGGACTGGCGCGAACAGATCATCGAAGGGGCTCAGGGGCTGGACGTGAGCTTTCACGGGCCTGTCACCGATCATGCTGCCAGTGATGACTGTGGTGTTACCCTGGTGGGTGCAGAGCCGGACAAGTATTGGCATGACCACAAGGGCGCGATGGTGAACGCGATCCGCACCCGCAAAGGCATCGCCGATGCGGATGTCGTGGTTGTCCGGTTTGGCGAGCAGTACAAGCAATGGAATGCCGCCTTTGATGCGGGATATGCCGCTGCGCTGGGCAAGTCGCTGATCATTTTGCATGGTCCCGATCACGCGCACGCGCTGAAAGAGGTGGATGCCGCCGCCCTTGCCGTGGCCCATGACCCCGCGCAAGTGGTCGGCATTTTGCGTTATGTATTGACGGGTGCCTTGCCGGGCTAGTCGCCGTTTGGGGCCTGCGTCAGGCATCGGCTTGGGAGGGGCGGCATGACATTTGATTACGTGATTGTCGGCGGTGGGTCTGCCGGATGTGTTATGGCTGCGCGCCTGAGCGAGGATGCGGACGTGTCGGTCTGCCTGATTGAGGCGGGTGGTGCGGGCCGTAGCCTGTTTGTCCGCGCGCCTGCGCTGGTGGCGGCCATGATTTCGGGCCGTCCCAAGATCAACAACTGGGCCTTTCACACTGAGCCCCAATCTGAATTGAACGGACGACGTGGATTTCAGCCGCGTGGCCGCACCCTTGGCGGGTCAAGCGCCATCAACGCCATGCTTTATGTCCGCGGACACCCGCGTGATTATGACGAATGGGCTGATCTGGGGGCCGAGGGCTGGAACTGGGATGCGGTGCTGCCGTTTTTCAAGCTGTCAGAGGGGAACGTGCGCGGGGGTGACGCGTTGCATTGTGGCGAGGGCCCCGTGCAGGTCGCCGAACAATCAGAACCGCGCCCGATCACTCACGCTTTTATCGAGGCGGGCAGGCAAATGCAGGTGCCGCTGCGCGATGATTTCAACGGTTCCGAACAGGAAGGCATCGGCCTGTATCAGGTGACGCAGGCCCATTCGGGACCTGCCAAGGGCGAACGCTGTTCAGCGGCGACCGCCTATTTGCCCGACGCCGTGCTGGCCCGATCAAACCTAACGGTCATGACCCATGCGATGGCCCAAAAGGTCGAAGTGATCGAGGGCCGCGCCGTTGGTGTGCGCATCCGCCATGCTGGCAAGGTCAAGCTGGTTCAGGCGCGCCGCGAGGTGATCCTGTCCGGCGGCGCGTTCGGGTCGCCGCAATTGCTGCTGCTGTCCGGGATCGGCCCGAGGGACGAGTTGGCCGCCCATGGCATCGATGTGGTGCATGAGCTGCCCGGTGTTGGGCAAAACCTGCAGGATCATCTGGACTATATCATCAGTTATCATTCCAAACGCGATGATGTCGTCGGGCTGGGCCCCAAGGGGTTGATGGATCTGGCCCGTGCCGGGCTGAAGTGGGGCAAGGATGGCACAGGCCTGTTTGCCTCGCCCTTTGCCGAGGGCGGTGCGTTTTTGAAATTGGACCCTGCGGCGGATCGCCCGGATGTGCAGTTGCACTTTGTTGTGGGGATCGTGGATCAGCATATGCGCAAGATGCACTTTCGCTATGGTTATTCCTGTCATGTCTGTGTGTTGCGTCCGCACAGTCGTGGGCACGTGGGTTTGCAATCGGCGGACCCGTCCCGCCCGCCGCGTATCAATCCCAACTATTTGGATGATCCGCGCGATCTGGCGGTGTTAAAGGCCGGGGCCAGCGCGATGGAGCGCATTTTGGACGCCCCACCGCTGGACCCGTGGCGCGGCAAGAAGCTTTATGCCCATGACGGATCGGATGCGGCGTTGGAGGCGGACATTCGGGCCCGAGCGGACACGATTTATCACCCCGTTGGGACCTGTCGGATGGGGCGCGACGAGATGGCAGTGACGGACCCGGCCGGGCGTGTTCATGGCGTTGCGGGTTTACGCGTCGTCGATGCGTCCCTGATGCCGCGCCTGCTGGGGGGCAATACGAATGCGCCCACCATTATGATGGCCGAAAAGATCAGCTCTGAAATGCGTCGGGCGTAGCCCGAGTGAGGCTGCGCCACGCGATTTTGAGATGAATGGGGGCGCTGCCCCCAAGCCCCCGTGGTATTTTTGGTCAAAAGAAGACTAGGGACGTGGCGGGATGTTTTTGCCTTTTTCTACAGCGGGGCGTGCCATGAACCGGTCAAGGTAGGCGACGAGGTTCTTGTGATCGTCCCAACCGACCAGATCCGTCGCTTGATAGAAGTTCAATGCGTTGAGCCAGGGTGCGATGGCGATGTCAGCGATAGAGTACCTGCCTGTCACCCAATCCTGACCCTCGAGTTGTTTCTCCAGCACGCCGAGCAGGCGTTTTGCCTCGTTCACGTAGCGTTGTTGGGGCCGTTTATCTTCCCATTGGCTACCCGCGAATTTCACGAAGAAGCCCACTTGCCCCAGCATCGGCCCAAGCCCACCCATCTGGAACATCAGCTATTGGATCGTTTGTGCCTTTTCAGAGGCCGTTTGCCCCATCAGCATGCCGGATTTTTCTGCCAGATAGATAAGGATCGCACCGGATTCAAACAGGCCAATCGGTGTGCCGTCCGGCCCGTTCGGGTCGATGATGGCCGGAATCTTGTTGTTGGGGTTCAGTGACAGGAATTCGGGGCTTTTTACGTCTGAATCGGACAGAGTGACGAGGTGGGCCTCGTAAGGAATTTTCATTTCCTCGAGCGCAATCGAGACTTTCACCCCGTTGGGCGTGGGGAAAGAAAATAGCTGCAGAACATCCGGGTTCTGCGGGATCCATTTTTGGGTGATCGCGAATGCGCTGAGGTCGGCCATCTGAGCATCTCCTGTCTGTGCTGACAGAGACATTAGGGGAAAAACGCTGTCAAAGTACCCTTGGACCTGTGGGCGCATGTGCTAGCAATTGTTCACACGCGCACGAAAACATAAACCAGAGTGTGCGATTTTTTACGAGGGACACGGTATGCTGAACGAATTCAAGACTTTTATCGCCAAGGGCAATGTCATGGACATGGCCGTTGGTATTATCATCGGGGCCGCATTTACTGCGATTGTCGCATCCTTGGTGGGAGATTTGATCAATCCATTCATCGGATTGTTCACCGGAGGCATCGATTTCACCAACATGTATGTGGTTCTGTCGGGCGATGTCGCCTCTGGGGCTTCGCTTGAGGCGGCGCGTGAGGCGGGTGCGGCGGTTTTTGCTTATGGCGCGTTCATTATGGCGGTTATCAATTTCCTGATCATCGCCTTTGTGGTGTTCATGCTGGTGCGGACGGTCAACAAGATCAAGGACGCCGCCGAAAAGCCTGCGGCCCCTGTTGAAGAGGCTCCGAAGGGTCCGACTGAGTTGGAAATCCTGATGGAAATCCGCGACGGTCTGGCAAAACGCGGCTGAGCCATCATGCCTGTGCAACGGTGCCCCGCCACGTGCGGGGCGCGTGATACGTTGCATCCCGTCAATGGCCCGCACACTAAAAGGCCCGCACGCAAAAAGGCCAGCACACAAAAACAAATCCCCGCGGCTGGGCCACGGGGATTGTAACTTTTTACACGTGCGGAAGATGATTTACATCATGCCTTCGCGTTGCGCTTTTTTGCGTGCCAATTTACGGGCACGACGGATCGCTTCAGCTTTTTCGCGCGCTTTTTTCTCGGAGGGTTTTTCGAAATGTTGCTTAAGCTTCATTTCGCGGAAAACGCCTTCGCGCTGCAGCTTCTTTTTCAGGGCACGGAGCGCCTGATCGACATTGTTGTCGCGAACACTAACCTGCATGTGGTTGTCACCACCTTTCTAGTTTCGAGTTGCAAGGATTTGCAGGAAGTGGGCACATAGCAAACGCGCCCTAGTTTGTCCAGTGCCACCCCGAAAAGGAGCACATAATGACCACACCTTATGAAACGACCAAAGATGCCCTGTTGGATGCTGCATTGATGCATGTCCCGTTCGATGGATGGTCAGAGACGACGTTCAAGATGGCCGCGCAGGATTCGGACGTGGATATGACCATGGCCCGCGCTGTTTGTCCGCGTGGTGCTGTCGATCTGGCACTGGCCTATCATGCGCGCGGAGACGCTGCGATGGTGGCCCGTTTGCGCACTGATCCCTTGCCGGATCGGTTCAGTGACAAGATCGCCGCCGGGGTTAGATTCCGCATCGAAGCGGTGAGCGACAAAGAGGCCGTGCGCCGTGGGACCACCCTGTTTGCCCTGCCTATGTATGCCGCCGACGGTGCCAAGGCCATGTGGGGCACAGCCGACAAGATTTGGGACACGCTGGGCGATACGTCACAGGATGTGAACTGGTACACCAAGCGGGCCACACTGGCAGGTGTCTATAGCGCGACCGTGCTGTATTGGTTGGGCGATGACAGCGCCGACAATCAGGCGACCTGGGCCTTTTTGGATCGTCGGATTGCCGATGTGATGCAGATCGAAAAGGTCAAGGCGCAGGTCCGCGATAACAAGATTCTAAGCGGGCTGTTGGCGGGCCCCAATTGGGTGCTTGGCCAGATCAAGGCCCCATCGCGCGTGTCCAATCCCGATATGCCGGGCACATGGGGACCTCGCGCCGATTGATCTGGCCCGCAACGCTGGGAATGGATGATCCTGTTGATGCGTTTGCGGACGAGCATTTGGGTTCCTTTCCCGATCCCAAAGCGGATACGGTGCCCAAAAGGGAGCGGACGATATGATAGAACATATGCGAGCAGTTGAAATCAGTGCGCCCGGTGGGCCGGACGTGTTGCAGTTGGTTGATCGCCCGCGCCCCGAGCCCGACCATGGGCAAGTGGTGATACAGGTCGCTTGGGCCGGGGTGAACCGCCCAGATGCGTTGCAGCGCGCGGGTCTTTACAATCCGCCGCCCACAGCAAGCGATTTGCCCGGTCTAGAGGCGTCTGGAATAATCGCCGCCATTGGAACGGGCGTTACTGGCTGGGCTGTTGGCGATCCGGTCTGTGCCCTGCTGCCCGGCGGTGGCTATGCCGAGTATGTCGCGACCCCTGCCGCGCATTGCCTGCCCGTTCCTGAGGGGATGGGGCTAAAGGAGGCGGCTTGCTTGCCTGAGACCTATTTCACCGTGTGGTCCAATGTGTTCACCCGTGGTGGGTTGAAAGGGGGCGAGCGGTTTTTGATCCATGGCGGATCAAGCGGAATAGGAACGACCGCCATTCAGCTGGCCAACCATTTTGGAGCCCGCGTGTTCGTCACCGCCGGATCGGATGCGAAATGTCAGGCCTGCGTTGATCTGGGCGCAGAAGTGGCGATCAACTATCGCGACGCCGATTTCGTTGAGGTGATGAAGGCCGAAGGTGGGGCGGACCTGATCCTGGATATGGTCGGCGGATCGTATATCCAACGTAACCTGACTGCGTTGGCGGATGACGGGCGGTTGGTCCAGATCGCGTTTTTGCAAGGCCCCAAGGTCGAGTTGAACTTGGTTCAGCTGATGACCCGCCGTTTGACCATGACAGGCAGCACGCTGCGCCCCCAAAGCGATCTTGCCAAGGCCCGCATTGCACAGGACCTGCGCGAGGCCGTATGGCCGTTGTTGGCGGCGGGTCGGATCGGGCCGGTGATGGATTCAGAGTTTCCGCTTGATCAGGCTGCGGCGGCCCATGCGCGCATGGAGAGTTCAGGGCATATCGGTAAGATCGTACTTGAAGTGGCGGGTGGATAGGGGGCCAGCACCCTCGGCCTTTGGCCTCACCCCCGGAGTTTATCTAGCAAGATGAAGGATCATCAGATGGCAAAGACGGCAATAATTGAGGCCCACGGCGGCCCTGAACAATTTCGCATCGTCGATCGTGACGTGGGTGCCCCCGGCGCGGGTGAAATCCGGATCGCTCACAAGGCGATCGGGTTGAATTTCATTGATGTGTATCAGCGGACCGGTCTTTATCCGATGGAGTTGCCCCATGCGCTGGGCATGGAGGCTGCAGGTATTGTTGAGGCTGTGGGTGAGGGCGTCACCCATCTGGCCGTTGGTGATCGCGCGGCCTATGCCGCCATGCCCCCCGGTGCCTATACCGAGGCGCGGGTGATGCCGGCCGCGCATGTCGTGAAATTGCCGGATGCGATTCCATTCGATGTGGCGGCGGCCATGATGCTCAAGGGACTGACGACAGAATACTTGTTTCACCGCACGACTCCGCTGACGGCGGGCGATACTGTCTTGTTTCAGGCTGCCGCTGGTGGTGTTGGTTTGATCGCTTGTCAGTGGGCCCGGTCCGAAGGCATCACGTTGATCGGAACGGCTGGAGGCCCTGAGAAATGTGCCTTGGCGCTGGCCCACGGGGCTGCCCAGTGCATCGATTACAAGGCCGAGGATTTCGTGCCGAAGGTCCGCGACCTGACGGATGGAAAGGGCGTGGACGTTGTGATGGACGCCGTGGGTAAAGATACCTTTGACGGCTCTTTGGATTGCTTGAAGCCGCTGGGCATGTTCATTTCCTTTGGCAACGCATCTGGGCCTGTCCCGCCGTTGAACATTGGCCTTTTGGGTCAGAAGGGGTCTTTGAAGATCACGCGCCCCACGTTGTTTACCCATATCAGCGATCCGGAAACCTTGCGGTCTATGGCGGACCGTCTGTTTGCCAAGGTAATGGCAGGCGATGTCACGTTGCGGATCGATCAGCGGTTCAAGCTTGATGATGTGGAACAGGCGCACCGCGCGCTTGAGGCGCGTCAGACGACCGGATCGACAGTCATCGAGCTTTAGAGAGGGCATATAGCGCGGTGTCGGGGGCTCTGCCCCCGGCGCTTGTCGCGCCGCCCCCGTGGTATTTCTGGTCAGAAGAAACGAAAGATTAACCTCAATAAGTTTTGTTTTCCATGCGGTACAGGCTGTGGAGCCGATGGCCGTGTCAGGAGAAGCATCAGCTTAGCCGTTTGCCCGCGGTGCTCACGTTGGATGAGTGGCGCGGGCGTTTTCAATTTCTTTTGACCAAAAATACCACCGCCGGAGGCATCCTGCCCTTCGGACTATCCCGTGCCGTTGCTGCAGTCAGCGTATCGGGTCGAATCGTGCGCGTTGAGCGGTGCAGTCACGCACGACGTCCTGGCTGCAGGGGACGGGTGTCAGGTCGCGCGACAGGCATATCCGCGCCTCTTGGATGTATCCTTGGCGGCAGGTGATCGTGATCCCGTCCGCTTCCATTGTAGGGTTGGCTTTTAGAAACGCGTCTTCGACCACCGAAGCGGGCAGTTTGACCGTTCGGTCGAGGTTGCGAAATACGGCAGGTCGGACCGTCTGTTCATAGGCTGTGCGCGAAAGGGCATAATAGTCGCGCGCTGACAGTCCGCTGCAGACGCCGTGTTTTTTCCATTGATGCCACGCCAGCCCGCTTGTTCCCATGATGTCGGCCATGTCCGCCGTCATACCCCGAGATGGTACCCGTTCTGACGTTGGGCAAAAGGACGGAAACCCGCGGTGAAATTGGGGCCATAGCCCATGCATGATCCAGCCGTGATCGTGCCGCGCGTCGCATTGATCTGACCCGCGTGCGTCCCCTTCGTAGGCGCACCAATTGGGCGACCAGCTGAGGCTGAGCACATAATAATCAAACGTTCCGCTCCGTTCCCCTTCCGCCCAGGCGGGCAATCCCAAGAGCAACCAGATCAGGGCAATTCGCATAAGGCTTTCCTTTTTCTTCGCGGACACTTATATCCCGCTTAAGTTCCCCCACAACGGAAACCCGCCTTGGACCTCAAGGCCGCCGATTTCAGGCGACGGGAAAGATATGCGCGAAGGAGCACGCAAAATGGCAAAACCGATCATGGCACGGGCCACCGCCGTTTGGCTGGTGGACAACACGACCCTCAGCTTTAAACAGATTGCCGATTTCGTCGAGATGCACGAATTGGAAGTTCAGGGCATTGCTGATGGCGATGTGGCTGCAGGTGTCAAAGGCTTTGATCCCATTGCCAACAATCAGCTGACCCAAGAAGAAATCGATGCCGCCGAGAAAGATCCGCTGCACAAGTTGCAACTGAAATTCAACGCCGCAGCCGTGGGCGAAGAAAAGCGTCGCGGCCCGCGCTATACGCCGTTGTCCAAGCGCCAGGACCGTCCGGCCGCGATCTACTGGCTGGTTAAATTCCACCCCGAACTGACCGATGGTCAGGTGTCGAAACTGGTGGGCACGACCAAGCCGACAATCCAGTCGATTCGCGACCGCTCTCATTGGAACATCAGCAACATCCAGCCTGTGGACCCTGTCGCATTGGGCCTGACCAAGCAGTCCGAACTGGACGCCGCTGTTCAAAAGGCAGCTGCCAAGAAGGCAGCGGATGCCCCCGTCATGTCTGATGATGAACGTCGCAAGCTGGTCAGCACCGAACAGTCTCTTGGTATGGATGCCGAACCCAAAATCCCGACCGCCATTGAAGGTCTTGAGACATTCTCGCTTTCCATGGATGTGGACGAGGAAGAAAAACCAAAAGTGGTCGATGCAGACAGCCTGTTCAACCTGCCCAAAGGTGGCGGCACAGACGACGACTAATACTGATCGCTCACGCGGCCTTTATCATTTCGACGGGCATGCCTAAGCTGGGCGTGCCCGTTTTTCATTTCCATCCGAGGTCTGTCCATGAACCAATATGCCAAAATGCAGGATGCGCCTGCGGTTCCTATCCTGTGTGATTTGCGCAGCGATACCGTCACGGCACCGGACGCGGAAATGCGCGCGGCGATGTCGGTGGCGGACGTAGGCGATGACGTCTACGGCGAGGACGCCACTGTGAACCGCCTTGAGGCGACGTTGGCGGAACGCTTGGGCAAAGAGGCCGGATTGTTCCTGCCCTCAGGCACTCAGAGTAACTTGGTCGCGTTGCTCAGTCATTGCGCCAGAGGCGAAGAGGTGATCACCGGGCGCGCCTATCACATCTGGAAATACGAGGCTGCGGGGGCATCGGTGTTGGGCGGTATCGCGCTGGATCCTTTGGCTGTATCCGACGATGGCGGGTTGGACCCAGATGCCATCAAGTGCACCATCAAGGACGACGATCCACACCATCCCATGACCCGCTTGCTGGCGTTGGAAAACACGCACAACGGGATCGCAGTTCCGTTGGCGCGCTGCCATGCTGCCGCTGATGTGGCCCGTGCTGCGGACCTTTCGGTTCATTTGGACGGTGCCCGTTTTTTCAATGCAGTCGAGGCGCTGGGATGCGCTGAAACCGATCTGGCCGGGATCTTTGATTCTGTGTCGATATGCCTGTCCAAAGGATTGGGCGCGCCGGTTGGGTCAGTTCTGGTTGGCCCGCGTGACCTGATCGACCGCGCACGACGTTGGCGCAAGATGTTGGGCGGCGGCACGCGACAGGCGGGCGTTTTGGCGGCCGCCGGATTATATGCGCTGGATCACAACATATCCCGCCTGTCCGAAGATCGGATGCGCGCAGAACGTTTGGGCCAGGCGTTGTCCGCCTATGGTGATGTGAGTCAGGCCACAAACATGATCTTTTTCACGCCACATGGCGGGGTCACACCCGCCTTGCAACAGCATATGGCAGCGCAAGGCGTACGCCTGAGCGGGGCAACGGGTACGACCCGACTGGTGCTGCACAAGGATGTCACGGACGAAGGCTTGCAGGCGGCGATTTCGGGCTTTGAATCGGCGTTCGGGTAGCGGTTGGCGCAGAATCTCCGGGGGTCGGCTTCAATGCCAGTTTGCAGGATGTCCAAGTGTGTGCTCTTGCAGTTGCAAGATCGAAGTAAGCCAAGACAGCCGGGGATATGATGGGGGTCGACGAAATGGCGCGTCGCTCACAAATCCTTGCGCGCCCGCATGGCTGCCGTGATCGTTCCATCGTCCAGATAATCCAACTCTCCCCCAATCGGGACACCTTGCGCCAGCGAGGTCAGGCGCACCTGTCCGTCAAGCTGATCGGCGATGTAGTGGGCCGTGGTTTGCCCGTCTATTGTGGCGTTGAGCGCAAGGATCACTTCAGTGATTTCCTCTGTCTGTACCCGGTCGACAAGGCGCGGAATGCGCAATTCGTCAGGGCCAACTGCGTCCAGCGCAGACAAGGTGCCGCCCAACACATGATAGCGCCCCTTGAACACCCCCGACCGTTCCATCGCCCACAGGTCGGCCACGTCTTCGACCACACATAACTCGCCCGTGGCGCGTTTTTCCGAGGTGCAGATATCGCACACGTCCGTGGTGCCGACATTGCCGCAGTTCATGCATTCGCGCGCGGTTGCGGCCACGATTTGCATCACATCGGCCAAAGGGGTCAGCAGCAATGCACGCTTGCGAATTAGATGCAGAACCGCACGCCGCGCCGACCGCGGCCCGAGTCCGGGCAGTTTGGCCATCATTTCGATAAGATTGTCGATATCTTTGGTGCTGCTCATGGGACCGAACCCTATTGCCCTTTTTCAGAGACAGAAAGTGCTGAATGCATGGATTGGATTTACCCGATATCAACGTGAACCCGGCATTCTGCCCGCAATTGCAGTTGATGTTTGGGGCTCATGGCGCGCACATTTTTGATGATCTTGGTCGGTGTGGTGGTGGCGTTGATGCCGCGCGCTGTTGATGCGTGTGTCTATCCGACTGCGCTGCGGGCGGTGAATAACACGTTGATTGGTGCCTTGGATCGCGGTGGTGAGGTCAAGACACAGACACGTATGCGCTTGGCACGCACGCTTGCCGGGATGTCGGCGCGGACTGTCATTGCCGCCTTGGCACCGGAAATCGCGCGACGTGATTTGCGCGCTGTACGTGCTGTTTTAGCCGAGGCGACTGCCCTTGCAGAGGGGCGGGGTGTTGTGGTTGATCCCGCCGTGCAGAGTGACGCCGACCGGTTAAAGGCGGCTGTGCAAATCGCCTGTTCTGATGCGACGCAAGGTGCCAATGGCACGGATCCGGCCAAAGGCATCGAACATGGTGGCGCGCGCAAGGACGGCGGCACCGGACGTGCGCTGAGCTTTCAAGAAGGGATGGTGCGGCTGAGCGTGACCTTCACCATCTACCTCGTGTTTCTGGGGTTTCTGTTTATGATCCGTCAGGCGATCCACGCGCGGCATCCGCCTGCGCGTGGTCCGGCACGTGGTATCGCACCGCCCGATTTAGGCAACGCAAGGGGTCCGGTATCGCCTGTGACTGAACGAGCTACCCCTTAAAAGGGGAGTTTCATGCCAGCGGGCAGGCCCAGACCTTCGGTCAGTTTGCCCATTTCCTCTTGGGCACGTTCGGCTGCTTTGGCTTGAGCATCTTTGATTGCGGCAAGGATCAGGTCTTCGACCACTTCCTTGTCGTCGGCATTAAAGATGGATGGATCAATGTCGAGGCTGATCAGGTCACCCTTGGCTGTCGCAGTCGCCTTGACCAGTCCCGCGCCACTTTCGCCTGTGACCATGACGTTGTGCAGTTCGTCCTGCATTTGCGCCATCTTGGTCTGCATTTCCTGCGCTTTTTTCATCATCCCGGCCATATCGCCGAGCCCGCCTAGTCCTTTGAGCATTGCTGCCTCCGATTGGTTATTCGTCTGCCTTGCGCGGCATGGTGTAAATAACAGTTCCCATACATATTGCAGCCACCGCGGCGATGAACAAGGTGGGCGACCCGATACAGCCTTCGACAATTGCCTGCGCGCGCAGGCCTGTGGGGTCGGTCATGGTGATCAGTGTTATATAACCCGTCCACCCCAATACGGCCCCCAGCCCCATCCATTGGCTGCGAAACCGCAATGCGACGACGGAAAAGGCCAGCAAAAGCAGGCCAAAGGGGGTTAGAAACAGTGTCGACGCTTCGTCAAACGCAGTTGCTGCTGCTCCGTCCCAACCGGGACGGGCGGTGCTGCAGGCTTCGGCCCACGCTGCGCCGGGCGTAAGGGCAATGATCAGTCCTCTTCGAACGGGTCCCATTCATCATCCACTTCGGGCAGCGCTTCGATATGCGCGGCGTTTTCGATCTCTTGGGCCGTGCGAATGGCTGTGATGGTCGCCTTGGGAAAGCTGGCCATGACCGCCTGAACCAAAGGGTGCTCTTGTGCAGAGTGTCTGAGCGCAAGATCAGCCGCATCGCGGACCTCTGCAATCGTTGGTGCGCCGCCATCATTGACGAGGGTCACAGCCCACCGATTGCCTGTCCACAACTGCAAACGCTGGCCCAACCGCTGCGCCAGATCACGCGGGGCGGCGTCGCCAGGGACAAATTCGATGCGTCCGGGTTGATAGGCGGCAAGGTGCAGGCCGGTTTCGACCTCGACCAGCAGTTTCACGTCGCGGTTGGCCCGGATCAATTCCAATACATGTTCAAAGGTTGGATAGCGGGCAAGAGCGGCGTCGCGGTCCTGTGCCAGCGCGGTTGTCTTGCCCGATGCGGTTGGGTTCGATACCATGCGCGTCTGCGCCTGCGCCACGGCATGGGCCCCGGAGGATGGTGCCGGGCCAGACCCGACTGGCGGCGCGGCGGGGGCGGGCGGCGTCGCGTTTTGCAGCTTGCGCACCAATTCCTCTGGGCTGGGCAGGTCGGCGACATGGGTCAGGCGGATGATCGCCATTTCGGCGGCCATCATCGCGTTGGGGGCCATCCCGACCTCGTCCAGCGCCTTGAGAAGCATTTGCCACAACCGCGTTAGGACGCGCATCGGCAGCGTTTCGGCCATGGCAAGGCCACGGCTGCGTTCGTCAGGTGAGATTGTCGGGTCATCCGCCGATTCGGGCGTGATTTTGACGACGGAAACCCAATGCGTGATTTCCGCCAGATCGCGCAGCACCGCCATCGGGTCGGCACCGTCCGCGTATTGCGTGCCCAGTTCGGTCAGCGCCCCGGCAGCGTCCCCTTTGAGGATCATATCAAACAAATCCAGCACGCGGCCCCGGTCGGCAAGGCCGAGCATCGCGCGCACTTGATCTGCCGTCGTCTCGCCCGCGCCGTGGCTGATCGCCTGATCCAGAAGCGACGTGGCATCGCGCGCCGACCCCTCGGCGGCGCGGGTGATCAGCGCCATGGCGTCTTCGGCGATTTGCGCCCCTTCGCCCGCTGCGATTTTGCGCAACAGGGCAATCATCACTTCGGGTTCGATACGGCGCAGGTCAAACCGCTGGCAACGGGACAGCACGGTGACGGGCACTTTGCGGATTTCGGTGGTCGCAAAGATGAATTTGACGTGTTCTGGCGGTTCTTCCAGCGTTTTGAGCAGCGCGTTGAAGGCGCTTGTGGACAGCATGTGCACTTCGTCGATGATATAGATTTTATAGCGCGCCGAAGCCGCTCGGTAATGCACCGAGTCGATGATTTCCCGGATGTCGTTGACCGACGTGTTTGACGCGGCGTCCATTTCCAGAACGTCGACATGCCGTCCTTCCATGATCGCACGGCAGGGTTCGCATTGCCCGCAGGGTTCGGTCGTTGGTCCGCTGGTGCCGTCCGGCCCGACACAGTTCATCCCCTTGGCGATGATCCGCGCGGTGGTCGTTTTTCCGGTGCCACGGATCCCCGTCATCACAAACGCCTGTGCGATTCGATCCGCTTCGAACGCGTTTTTAAGTGTACGCACCATCGCGTCCTGCCCGACCAGATCGGCAAAGGTCTCTGGGCGGTATTTGCGGGCTAGGACCTGATATTTTGGGGATGCGTCTGACATGGGCCTCAAGGTGGATTCGCTGTGACCTGCCAAGACTACGGGGCGCGCAGCGTGGCGTCCACCGTTGGTGTCGCGAGGCTGCTGATTGAATATTGAGGGCATGGCCCTTTTGCAGTCATGGCAAACCACTGGCGGGCTGACGCGCATCTCGCTTTGCGAAATGCGCTAAGGTGAGAGATTGACAACGACCCAAGCGGGGCTCGTTACGGCTGCTTCCTTCCGGATCTGACCGGGTTGGCGAGGCGCCTGCCCGCGCCAACCTCTCAACCGTTGATATAGTCGCGGCATACGGCGGGTGCAAGCGTTGGATCAAATCGCAACACTGACTTCCAGAAACCCGGCCGCATTTTCACCAATCACCTCTGGGGCGAAGCTTGCGATCTCGTTGATGTATGCGGCGGCGTTCGGGGACGTTTCGATCACAACACGTTGGCCGGGGTCTGTTTCAAACTGCCATACAGACCCTGATATGTCTTGTGGAACGCCGTTTTGCGCGACTTCGTCGTGCAGGGCAACGCGCAGATCCAAGGTGGTGCGCAGGATCGTCTGGTCATCGTACAGACCCGGAAAATTGCCGCCGCCCGCGCCGCGATAGCTGGTCATGGCAACAAGAAATTGCGCGTCTTCCTCTATTGCTACTCCGTTTCGCATCAGTGCCCGCACCCTGTGCCCGGTCGAATCGACGCGCCGCCCAAGCGGGTCGAACATTGCGGGGCGAAACGGATCGATCACGGTCTCCAGTCCGTGCAGCATGTCAAAGTTGAAGGACGGTGCGTCCAGATTAACCAACCGGTTTGACCGATCCAGTCCGGGCCCAAAGAAGGCAGCGGATCGTTCGGCCCATCGCCACAACTCAGCCCCGCTGAGCACTGCGCCCCAAATGCCGTTTGGATAGGGCGTCAGCATCGCTATGTGACGTGCGCGGACGGGACCTGCAGGGACTTCCACAAAATTCTGCGGCCCGGCTCGTCCGCCCAATGCCATTGGTGCGACAGAGGCAAGGCATGGCAATGCGGCAAGGTCAGTGCCCGCGACATGGGCGGCCAAGGCCCCGGTCATGGCCCGTGCGACCAAGGCGTCGCACGGGCCAGTTCGTAGCATCCCAAAGTAACTGTGAACGTCCGTGTCGGAGCGGGTCAGCACGCGATTGAGCTGTGCCCGTGTCTGCGCAAGTGCAGGTGCCGCCAGCGCGGTGATTGCAGTATCTGCCGCCGTCTGTCCTGTTGGTCTACGCAACTGGGCGCTATGGTGCGCGACGTGCCAGCCTGCGGTCGTCCAGCCCAGACGCAGGTCGATCTGCCCCAGAACGTCCGCCCCGAAACCGGGCATTACGGCGGGCACCCCATTCAAATCAGTCGGCCCGCCCGCTTTGGGAAAATGCTGATGCGTGTGCCCCAGAACCATCGCGTCAATCCCATCGACCTCGTGCGCTATGGTGTTGGCAAAGTTTTCGTCATCATCGCCTGTCGCGGGTAGGCCGCTGTGGCACAAGACCAGCACGATATCGGCACCTTGTGCACGCAGTTGCGACACGGCCCGTTGTGCGGCGGCCTTGCCTGTTTGAAACGCCACATATCCCGAAAGATAGCGGTCGTTCCAAAACGCCGTTTGTGGCGGTAGAATAGAGGTTGCGCCGATTGCCAACTTTTGCGTGGTGCCATCGCTGCACTGGATGTCACGTCGCAGCAGTGTCGTGGGCAATACCCCGGTGACACCGCCTTTTGAAAAGCTGGCGCAGAGTGTTGGTGCGCGCGTCTGCGCCACGATCCGTTCCAAAAAAGGGATACCATAGTCGAAATCGTGATTGCCGAGCCCAACAACGTCATAGCGCAGCGCGTTCAAAATGGCAGGCCATGGGTGGGGCACCGCGCTATCGACGGCCGCGCAGACGTCCCCGATGGGTGCCCCCTGCAACACATCACCGTTGTCGACCAGCACGCAGGATCCGGGCGCAGTCGCACGGGCGTGCGCGATCAGTGTTGCCAACACATCCATCCCGCGGCCCGGTACCGTCTGATCCCGCAGTGCGTCCCAGCCGGTGATGTTCATATGAACATCGCTGGTCGCGACGATGCGCAGGTCTGCGAATATTTGGGGCGAGTGCATGTTTCACATTGCATCTATAGGTAGAATGAAGGCAAGCCTGTCCCGTCGGATCGCATGCGGCCATTGCGCCCATGTTATCCCCATGCCAAGCCTGCGCACAACAAACGAAACGGCACTAACAAGAGGCATAGGCAATGCGGCACGCAGAAACAGTCACCTTTGGTGGGTCCGAGTTGGACCGCGCTAGCGAACTGCGCGCGGATGCGGCTGCGCTGGCCGCGGCGGCGGCAGACCCGGCCGCCCGCACTGTCCTATTGTGGCGCGGCAAGCCGCTGATCAATCGTGCGCGTCCTGCGGCCCTGATGCGTGTGCCGATGGATCATCCGGCACTGGCCGATGCGGGACCGAAACCGATCTTTTTGGGCCGCGAGGATGGCGCGGCGCGGTTTGCCCATGACATTTCAAGTTGGGAGCCGGAAGAACTTGATGCAAGCCTGCTGGGTGGGTTCCTTGATCCCAGCGAACAGCGCCACCCGGCCTTTGGCCCGGAAGAGGTGTTTGTCGAACTCAGGCGGGTGATGACATGGCTGACGCCGCGCGACGCTGAATTGGCGGCAACGGCAAAGGCGGTGTTTGGCTGGCATGCATCGCACCGTTTTTGCGCCAAATGCGGCGCGGCGTCTGATATCAGTATGGGCGGCTGGCAGCGCACGTGCCCTGCCTGCAACGCGCATCATTTCCCGCGCACTGATCCGGTTGTCATCATGCTGATCACGCATGGAAATTCGGTTCTGATGGGCCGTTCGCCAATCTGGCCCGAGGGCATGTTTTCGCTTTTGGCCGGTTTCGTGGAGCCGGGTGAAACGCTTGAGGCAGCAGTCCGGCGCGAGGTGTTCGAAGAAGCGGGCGTGCGCGTGGGTCAGGTCGATTATCTGGCCAGCCAACCCTGGCCATTTCCTGCGTCCTTGATGTTTGGGTGTCATGGTGCGGCCATCAGTACGGATATCAACATCGATCCGGTTGAAATCGAGGCGGCCATGTGGGTCAGCAGAGAAGAGATGGTGACCATATTTGCAGGTGATCACCCCACGATCCTGCCCGCCCGAAAAGGCGCAATTGCACACTTTTTACTTGAAAACTGGCTTGCGGACACGCTGGATTAAACCCAAGCTAGGAAAAAAACAGTGAACAGGTCGCCTTCATGAAATTCTCGACCAGAGAAGACATCGCTGCACCACTGGACCAAGTGTTCAATGCACTGAGTGATTTCGAGACGTTTGAACGTCAGGCGATGCGTCGCGGCATAGATGTGCGTCGCATTGATCCGCTGACGCAGACCGGTGTCGGCATGCGCTGGCAGGTGAATTTCAAGTTGCGCGGACGCGCTCGCGACATGCAGCTTGAGTTGGCCCGCTTTGATCCCGAGGGCGAGATGGTCTTTCAGGCCAAATCGGCTGGGATTGATGCAGAATTTACTGTCGAATTGTTGGCCCTGTCACGTAGCCGCACCCGGATGGCGGTTTCTCTTGATATGACGCCGCTTAACCTTTCGGCGCGTTTGCTGGTCCAGTCGCTGAAGCTGGCCAAGTCGAACTTGACCAGCCGGTTCAAACAGCGCGCTGTTGACTATGCCAAAACGCTCGAAGAGCGGTTGCAAAATACGGCCTAGTCCCGTTTCGCCGCCGCTGGATAAACGCCAAGGATATCCAGCCGGTTTGTGAAGAATGACAATTCGTCCAGTGCCCGTGCCAATGCAGGATCGTCTGGGTGCCCTTCGACATCTGCGTAGAACTGTGTGGCGGTAAATGCGCCGCCGACCATATAGCTTTCCAGCTTGGTCATGTTTACGCCGTTGGTGGCAAAGCCGCCCATCGCCTTGTACAGCGCGGCGGGAATGTTGCGCACCTCAAAGACAAAGGTCGTGATCATCGTCTCGCCCCGTCTTGTCGTGTCGGCCTCTGGCGACATCAGCAAGAAGCGGGTGGTATTGTGCCCTTCGTCCTCGATATCGCGTGCCAGAATGTTCAGACCGTGAATGTCGGCGGCCACTGCAGACGCCAGTGCGCCCACTGACATTTCCCCGGCTTGGGCGATGGCGGCGGCGGCCCCAGCGCTGTCGGCGGCCGGCTCTGCGGTGATGCCATGCGCCTCAAGAAAGGCGCGCGCCTGTGGGATCAGAACAAGATGTGCGCGCACGTGGCGAATATCGGCAAGGGTCTGGCCCGGCATAGCCATCAGCGCGATGCGCACACGCACAAATGCCTCGTCGACGATATGCATGCCGCTGTCGGGCAGCAGCCGGTGAATGTCGGCAACGCGCCCATAGGTCGTATTTTCAACCGGCAGCATCGCCTTGTCCGCCAGCCCGTTGCGCACGGCGGCAATCGTGTCTTCGAATGTGGTGCACGGGACGGGAATCGCATCAGGCCGCGCCTTCACGACAGCTTCGTGGCTGTAGGCACCTAATTCCCCTTGGAACGCGATCCGTTCTGACATTATTCTCGACCTTACCTTCTGCCCATGCGCTCAATGGGCGGAAAGGGCGATTGGTCGCGGCTTCTATACCTTGCCAGCAGCAAGGGGAAGCCGTAGACACGCGCCGACCATACTATTGCCTGCACAAGGGACAGAATCCTAATGTTCGATACGATGACCTTCACCAAGATCGCGAGCGGCCTTTGCGGCGCGCTGCTTATTCTTTTGTTGGGCAAATGGGCCGCCGAAGAATTGTACCATTCCGGAGGGCATGGCGGCGGCGAGCAGTCGTATGTCATTGACACTGGGTCTGATGAACCCGCCGAAGAAGTGGTCGAAGTGCCGTTTGCCGAAATCCTCGCCTCTGCCGACATCGGTGACGGTGCCAAAGTTTTCCGCAAATGCAGCGCCTGCCACAAGGCTGAACAGGGTGCGAATGCAACTGGCCCGTATCTGTACGGTGTCGTCGGACGTCCGATCGACTCCGCTGTCGGGTATGATGCCTATTCCGGTGCCCTTGAAGAGAGCGCTGAAATCTGGACGCCTGAGAACCTGAACGCGTTCCTCGAAAACCCAAAGGGTTGGGCACCTGGCACAACAATGAGCTTTAATGGCCTGCCCAAAGTCGAAGATCGTGCTGATGTGATTGCGTATCTCGACAGCCTCGACGACTAAGCTGGTCGCTTATATTAGTTTCAAAAGCCGTTCGCACAAAGCGAGCGGCTTTTTTTTGTGCTCATGTCTTGGCCTGCTCACGATCAACCACGTCTTGATCACATATTCTCAAGTTGCATATTGGCGAAGAGCATCATTAGCTTATGTCAGCACTATAAGACGGCCTTGAATGCCACCATCCGGAGGATCAGCAATGCGCAAGACCCCAATCCAATTTCAAGCACAGGCGCGTGCGATACGCGCAGGCGACAGATATGCCCGATGGGGTGCCTTGGGTGTTTTGGGTCTGATCGCGACTTTGGCGTTCACCTCTCTGGCGCGCGCAGATGGTCACGAGACTGTCATCTCTAGCCACGGTTATTCTTTTTACGGTGATCTGACATACCCGCAGGATTATCCGCACTTTGACTATGTGAACCCAAACGCCCCCAAAGGTGGGGAAATCGCGTTGGGCACAGTCGGTACGTTTGATTCGATGCACCCCTATACCCGCAAGGGTCGCGCGGGCGCATTGTCGTCGTCGATCTACGAAAGTCTGTTGGGGTCGGGTGTGAATGGCACGTCCGCACCTGCGGATGTGTACGGCGAATATTACGGCTTGCTGGCAGAGCGGCTGGAATTTGACGAAGGCAAGAATTGGGTCAAGTTTTTCATGCGCCCCGAGGCCCGGTTTTCCGATGGTACGCCAGTGACGGCCCATGACATCGCATTCAGCCACAACTTGCTGCTGGATGAGGGTCTGAAATCATATGCGGACGCGGTGCGCCAGCGTATCCCCAAGGTCGAAGTGATTGATGACCACACGATCAAGTTCTTTTTCACCGAAGGTATTTCGCGCCGGTCATTGATTGATCAGGTCGGGTTTGTGCCAGCATGGTCCCAAAAATGGTACGAGGAAACAGGCGCGGGCCTGGACGAAAGCCGCCTTGAGATCTCGCCCGGATCGGGGCCGTATATGGTGGAAACGGTCGATGTGAACCGCCGCATCGTTTACCAACGCAATCCAGATTACTGGGCCGCGGATTTGCCATTCAACGTGGGCCGCAACAATTTTGACCGCATTCGTATCGAATACTTCGGTGATGCGGAAGCCGCGTTCCAAGCGTTTCTGGCCGGTGAGTTTACATTCCGCAGCGAAAACGACAGCAAGAAATGGGCCACTGGCTATGACGCGCCCAAAGTGCGCAGCGGCGCGATCGTGCAGGCCGACCTGCCCGATGGATCGCCCCCGACGCCGTCGGGAATCGTGTTCAACCTGAACTCAGAAATGCTGGGCGACAAACGCGTCCGCGAGGCGATATCGCTGGCCTATAACTTTGAATGGACCAATGCGTCGCTTCAATACGGTCTGTTCCAACAACGTGCATCGTTCACCCAAGACACGCCTTTGATGGCCACTGGTTTGCCCGAAGGTGACGAATTGGCGTTCCTGCAAAGTTTGGGTGACGTGGTTCCGCCGGACATGATGACAACAGAGGTGCGTTTGCCGCACAGCTCTGACGAGGCGCGGTTGTTTGATCGACGTAACGCGCGCAAGGCGATGGCGCTGCTGGACGACGCTGGCTGGGCCGTGGGCGATGATGGTATTCGTCGCAAGGACGGTCAGGTCCTGAAACTTAACTATCTGTTCAACTCGTCCTCTCCCGATACGTTGTCAGGTGCGATGGAAAATTTCGTCTCAAACGTGCAGAAACTGGGCATCGACATCACCTTGGAAAAGGTTGATTCGTCGCAATACACATCGCGGGAACGCGACCGGGACTATGATCTTGTCTATGATGCTTATGCTGCCTTTCTTGGGACCGGAACGGGCCTGATGCAGCGGTATGGATCAGAAGCTGCGGAATTTTCACTGTTCAACCCTGCCGGGCTTGCCAGCCCGATGGTTGATGCCATCATCGAGGCATCCTTGAACGCCGAAACCCGCGAAGACGAAGAAGCGTCGCTGATGGCGCTGGATCGTGCCCTGCGCTATGAGTTCATCATGATCCCGCTGTGGTACAACCCCAGCCATTGGGTTGCGTACTACGACATGTTCGAACATCCCGAAGCGATCCCGCCCTATGCCCTCGGTCAGCTTGATTTCTGGTGGTACAATGAGGAAAAGGCCGCCGAACTCAAGGCGTCTGGCGCGCTAAGGTAAAAATATGGGCCCCTATATCCTACGCAGGTTGCTGCTGGTCATTCCGACTCTGCTGGGCATTCTGCTGGTCAATTTCACCCTCACCCAATTCGTGCCGGGCGGTCCCGTCGAACAGGCCATCGCCCGCGCCCAAGGGGGTGGGGATGTATTTGGTGGATTTGCCGGGGGCAACAACGACGCGGGCACGGATGAGTTGAACACCGCCTCTGACAGTACCTATGTAGGGGCACGTGGCTTGCCGCCCGAATTTATTGCCGAGCTGGAGCGCGAGTTTGGCTTTGACAAACCCCCTGTGCAGCGGTTCCTGAACATGGTCTGGAACTACGCCCGTTTCGATTTTGGCGAGAGTTATTTTCGATCCATCAGCGTCATAGACCTTGTGATTGAAAAGCTGCCTGTGTCGATCACGCTGGGCCTGTGGTCCACGTTGATCGCCTATCTTGTGTCCATCCCACTGGGCATTCGCAAGGCGGTCCGGGACGGCACGCCGTTTGATACATGGACGTCTGGTGCGATCATCGCAGCCTATGCGATCCCGGGATTCCTGTTTGCGATTCTGCTGCTGGTTCTGTTTGCGGGCGGCAGTTACTGGCAGGTGTTCCCGCTGCGGGGTCTTACCTCGGACAATTTCGACGACTTGAGCCTGCTGGGCAAAATAGGTGACTATTTCTGGCACATCACCTTGCCCGTGCTGGCGGGGACCATCGGAGCCTTTGCAACGTTGACCCTGCTGACCAAGAACAGCTTTCTGGACGAGATCAAGAAATTGTACGTGATGACCGCGCGGGCCAAAGGCCTGTCTGAGTCCCGCGTGCTTTATGGCCACGTATTCCGCAATGCGATGCTGATCGTGATCGCGGGCTTTCCCGCAGTGTTCATCGGCGTGTTCTTTGGTGGATCTTTGATCATCGAAACAATCTTTTCGCTAGATGGTTTGGGTCGTCTGGGCTTTGAGGCAGCAGTGGCGCGCGATTATCCGATCGTGTTTGGCACGCTCTATATCTTTGGGTTGATGGGGCTGCTGGTGGGTATCCTGTCTGACCTTATGTATGTGCTGGTGGACCCGCGCATCGACTTTGAGCGGAGGGAAGGCTGATGGCCCTGCAAGACGTGGGACTGGACGCGCCTGTCGTGGCCCCCCCTCTCAAGAGCAGCGTGTTCACCTTGTCGCCGTTGAACCAGCGCCGCTGGCGCAATTTTAAAAAGAACCGGCGCGCGTATTGGTCGCTTTGGATTTTTTCAATCCTGTTTGGGCTGTCCATGTGCGCCGAATTTTTGGCCTATGACAAACCGATCCTCGTTCGCTATCAGGGGTCTTTCTATACGCCGATCTGGAATTTCTATGCGGAAACGGATTTTGGCGGCGATTTCCAGACAGAGGCGAGTTACCGCGACCCCGAGGTCGAATGCTTGATCGTGTCCGGTGGGTTGGATGCCTGTTTCGATGACCCCGAGGGCGTGATCGAAGACGCCCAAGACGGCGAAGTGAACGGCACCCCCATCACAAAGGGGTGGACCATCTGGCCGCTCATTCCCTACAGCTTTGATACAGCAGTGGACCGCCCCGGTGCGGCCCCGCTGCCGCCCAATGGTGAAAACCTGCTGGGCACTGATGGCACCAAGCGGGATGTGTTGGCGCGTGTCATTCATGGGTTTCGACTGTCGGTTCTGTTTACGTTGCTGGTCACGGGGGCCTCGGCAATCATCGGCGTGATTGCGGGTGCGGTGCAGGGGTATTTTGGCGGACGGACCGATCTGATCTTTCAACGGGTGATCGAAATCTGGTCATCCACGCCCAGCCTGTATGTGATCATCATCATGTTCGCGATATTGGGGCGAAGTTTTTGGCTGTTGGTGTTTTTGCTGGTGCTGTTCGGTTGGACCGGCCTTGTCGGGGTGGTGCGTGCCGAATTCCTGCGTGCGCGAAACCTTGAATATGTGCGCGCGGCCCGTGCCCTTGGGGTCGGGAACGTCACTATCATGTTCCGCCATATGCTGCCCAATGCGATGGTGGCGACGCTGACGATGCTGCCGTTCATCATAACGGGCACGATATCGTCGCTTGCCGTGCTCGACTTTCTTGGGTTTGGGTTGCCGTCGTCCTCGCCGTCTTTGGGGGAACTGACGTTGCAGGCGAAACAAAACCTGCAGGCTCCGTGGCTGGCCTTTACCGCGTTTACAGTGTTCGCGATCATGCTCAGCCTGCTGATCTTTATCTTTGAGGGGATCCGCGATGCGTTCGATCCCAGAAAGACGTTTTCGTGACCGCCCTTTTGAATGTTACCAACCTGTCCGTCGGCTTTCGTCAGGATGGGCATTTGACCCAAGCCGTGCGCGGCGTATCCTTTGCCGTGCACAGGGGCGAGACGGTGGCGCTGGTGGGCGAGTCCGGTTCGGGCAAGTCTGTGTCGGCCCTGTCCACTGTGTCGCTGCTGGGTGACAGTGCAGAGGTGTCCGGCTCTGTCACCTATGACGGTCAGGAAATGATCGGTGCCAATGAACGGCTACTGCGCAAAGTGCGTGGCAACGACATCTCGTTCATTTTTCAAGAACCGATGACATCGCTGAACCCATTGCACACCATTGAAAAGCAGTTGGCTGAAAGCCTTGCCTTGCATCAGGGCATTGCCGGGGCAGAGGCGCGGGCGCGTATTCTGGAACTGCTCGACAAGGTCGGGATTCGCGATGCCGAAACCCGTTTAGGTGCCTACCCACACCAATTGTCCGGCGGGCAGCGTCAGCGGGTGATGATCGCCATGGCGCTCGCCAACCAACCCGACATCCTGATCGCGGACGAACCCACGACTGCGCTGGATGTGACCATTCAGGCGCAAATCCTTGATCTGCTCGCTGGGTTGAAAAAGACCGAAGGCATGGGCCTGCTGTTTATTACTCACGACCTTGGGATCGTGCGCCGGATCGCTGACCGCGTCTGTGTGATGCAAAACGGTGAAATCGTCGAAACCGGCCCAACGGCGGAATTGTTCGCCAATCCGCAGCATCCCTATACGCAAAAGCTGTTATCTGCTGAGCCGACGGGCCAACCTGCGCCCGTTCCGGCTGACGCCCCGCTGATTGCGGAAACCAAGAACCTCAAGGTGTGGTTCCCCATCACCGCAGGGCTGATGCGCCGCACCGTGGGCCATGTGAAAGCTGTCAACGACGCGACGCTGCAAGTCCATGCAGGCGAAACTGTCGGCATCGTCGGCGAAAGCGGGTCTGGCAAGACGACGCTGGCGCTGGCCATCATGCGCCTTATCTCGTCCGAGGGCGGTATCGTCTATATGGGACAGGACATTCGGGCGTGGAAAGTGCGCGAATTGCGCCGCTTGCGCAAGGACATGCAGATCGTGTTTCAGGACCCTTACGGGTCGCTGTCGCCTCGTATGACTGCGATGCAGATCATCGCAGAAGGTCTGACGATCCACGGTGTCGAAGGCGGGCGACCTCAACGCGATGTCGTGGCCGAAGTCATGGCCGAAGTGGGTTTAGACCCTGCCAGCATGGATCGTTACCCCCACGAGTTTTCCGGCGGCCAACGCCAGCGCATCGCCATTGCGCGCGCCATGGTCTTGCGCCCGAAACTGGTCGTTCTGGATGAACCGACGTCCGCGCTGGATATGACGGTGCAAGTTCAGATCGTGGATCTGTTGCGCGGTCTGCAACAGAAATATGGGCTGGCATTCCTGTTCATCAGCCACGACCTAAAGGTCGTGCGCGCCATGTCCCACAAAGTGCTGGTGATGAAACAGGGCGACGTGGTGGAACAAGGCAGCGCTGACGATCTGTTTGAGCGGCCGCAATCTGAGTACACTCAGCTTTTGTTGCAGGCCACGCACTAGGCATTGGGGCCGCGCGCAGCCCCAACACGTGTTACTGTGCCAACAACCCGATCAGCATCGCGGCACCGGCCACGAGATGGATCAGCATGATGGCCCTGTCGTTCCAGTGCAGGCCCACAATGAACCACCCCACCAGCCCAAGGGCGAAAAACTACAGGTCCAGCGGCTGCGCATCCATCGTTGTGTTCCCATCCTGAGGATCTGTGCAACGGACGCGCCCCATTTGATGGTTTGCGTGCCATGTGACAGGCGCAGAACGCGGCTCACAGCTTTTCCAGATTGATGCAGGTTGTGCGCCGCGCCTGCCACCATTTCCGTTTGCCTGTGTTGACCACACGCGTACAGCGGGGCCTGCTGTTGGTCGCAGTCATGAAAGTTTGAGCGTATATATTCAGCATGATGTACCTCTCGATTTTTGGTGTCTTTCTGCCTTTCATATTGCGCAATCGCAGAATTCATGCGAGTCAAACAGAATGCATTTATGTAAGTTTAATTGACATATGGATTGGCGCGACCTTCCTCCGCTTGCGTCATTGCGGGCCTTTGCGGCCTTTGTCGAAACGGGCAGCGTGGTTGCGGCTGGTGATGCCCTTTCGGTCAGTCATGCGGCCGTCAGCCAGCAATTGCGCAGCCTTGAAAGCCACCTTGGTGTCGCGTTGCTGGATCGGTCGGGCCGCGCGCTGCGTCTGACCAGTGACGGTGAAATCCTCGCCCAAGGATGCGCCGATGGGTTCGGTCAGATTTCCCGTGCGGTGGCTTTGGTCACGGGGGCCGAAGTGCTACGCCCATTGCATATCTCGCCTACGCCGAGTTTTGCGGCGGCGTGGCTGATGCCCCGATTGCCGGAGTTCCGGGCGATCCATCCGCGTGTGAACATCATGCTGAACCCCACGTCTGAACTGGTCACCCTGACGCCCGGCGGTGTTGATTTGTCGATCCGCTATGGCGATGGGAATTGGCCGGGGCTGGACAGCGAGTTGTTGTTCGAAACGGCGATGATTGTCGTGGCGGCGCAATCGCTTGTGGATGGGATCGACACGTCAGACCCCGCATCGTTGAGTGCGCTGCCGTGGCTCGAAGAGGTTGGGACCAGCGAAAGTACCCGATGGCTGGATGCACGCGGTGTGTCGCGCACGATGCGGGGCAGTCTGATCCAGGTGCCCGGCAATCTGTTGCTGGACGGCGCACGCGATGGGCAGGGGGTCGCCGTGACGGTGCGCCACTTTGTTGAACCTGACATTCAGTCGGGACGTTTGTGTATTCTACACGAAGATGCCAAGCCGGGCACGGGCTATCATCTTGTCACCCGTCCGGGCGTTCAGCGCCCACCGCTCAAAGCGTTCACAAGTTGGATCAGAAAGGCAGCGCGCGATTAGGTCGTCGGTGGTTTTGTTTACGACGGCCCAATCATGAAACAGGTCACATTGCGCGCTTGCAGCCGGCGGCAGGCCAGATCGGCGCTATCGCGTGTCATCCCCATGAAATTGGCGTCAAACCCAGTGGGGCGCCGAACAACCTTGCGCAGGGAACCGTCGAGGGTCGCCATCTCGGCCAGTGCGGTTTGCAACAGAACCTTTTCCGCTTTGTAACGGCTGACGTATCGCCCGATGTTGATGCCCCAATGCCGCCCGCCCGAGGTCGAGACACGCGTTACGACTTCGGGTTCCGGGGCCGCGACGGGTGCGGCGCGGGCCAGCACGACGTCCTTGGGCCGTGCGGCGGGGCGCGTCGCGGGTGGAAGCGTGATGGGCACTATGACCGCAGCTGCGGCGGCTGTGGCTGTTTCAGCCGTTTGCGCCGCTTCAAGGGCGGTTTGAATATCATCAGGCAGTACAGATGACGCGACAGGCGCGGACGCCACCAACACTGGCGCATTGGATCCGGGCCGCAATTTCGGCCGGGCAGAGGTTTTGACCGCCCCTGTCATGCGGATGGTCTTGCCCGCCACCACGACAGGTTCGTTGCCGGGTACAAAGTTTGGTTTTGTGGGTTTGCGCAGCGGCGCGTGGGTTGGTGCCCGTTTGAACCCCATATCCAGCAATTCAACGATCCGTGCATTGCGTGACGCGGTAGACTGGCCGCCAAACACAGTGGCGATGATCCGTTCGTTGCCGCGCTCGGCTGAGGACACGAGGTTGAATCCGGCGGCGCGTGTATATCCCGTCTTGATCCCGTCCGCGCCCCTGTACGCTGCCAGAAAGCGGCGGTTGGTGTTCGACACTTGCCGGATGCCTGCATCCGTCGAGATGCGGGAAAACAGGTTATAATACTGTGGGTAGTCGTAGATCATGTGCCGACCCATGATCGACATATCGCGCGCGGTGGACAAATGCCCGCTTTCGGTCAGGCCGTGCGCGTTTTTGAACGTTGTGCGCGACATGCCAAGCGATGCGGCTGTGCGGTTCATGCGGCGGGCAAATGCCGCTTCGGACCCGGAAATCGCCTCGCCCAGTGCGGTAGCAGCGTCATTGGCAGATTTGATCGCCGCAGCACGGATCAGATAGCGCAGTTTGATCTTCTGCCCTTTTAACAGGCCCAGCTTGGACGGGGGTTCGGCAGCCGCGTTACGGGAAATGGTCACCACAGTGTCGAGCGAGATTTCACCCCGTTCCACAGCCTGAAAGACAACGTAAAGCGTCATCATCTTTGTCAAAGAGGCTGGATGTAGCCGGGTATCGGCGTTGCGCGAATGCAAGACCTCGCCGGTGCGGGCATCCATGACGAATGCCGCATAGGGTGCAGCCAGTGTCGACACAGGTATCATTACCAGCGCCCAGACTGCCAAGAATGCCAAAAGCCCTAGCCGGGCCGGCTGTATGCGCCGAACCTTCACGATGAACCTGCCTATGTCTGCCTCTGGCCGCCGATTGTTCGACTGGCCTTTTTATAATTGTCTGTAGGGTAGCACAGGTAGGGGTTTCGATAAAGTGTTGATGCGGATCATGTTTTGGTTTTTCAGAAATTGGATCACGCAACATTTGGGGGCTGTCTGGATTTGACCCCCAACCCCGGCCATTGTGGCAGGAATGTGGCACGAGGGGGCATGCAGTCCTGTGGTGGAATGCGCACGGGCAAACCCCACGTTCGGGGAACGGAAACGGGATCATCGCGGTGATTGCAGCGGCGTCCAGATTTGGGTCGGTAGAATGGCTGCGTTTTGCATGGCGCGTCAGATCACGTCGTTCAAAAAGTCGGGCAGCGCCCCCAGATGCGGCAACTCCGCATAGCGGGGGTGCCCTGTGGGTGCCTCTGCTGCCTCGAAATCCCATTCCAGATCATGCGGCACAAAGACCCCATAGCCACCCGCATCAATCATTGGGCGCACATCGGATTTCATCGAATTGCCAATCATCATGCCGGCCCGCGCCCCGCCAAAGGCGTCAAAGATACGGGTGTAAACGTGGGGCTGCTTGTCTGACACGATCTCGACCCCATCAAACAGATCGCCAAGACCGGATTGCGCCAGTTTGCGTTCCTGATGCAGCAGGTCGCCTTTGGTGATCAGAAGTACAGGACCGTGGGATTTGGCTGCGGCCACGGCCTCGGCGGCGTGGGGCAGCAAGTCGATGGGATGTTGCAGCATGTCCTGACCGGTCGCAATCAGGTCCGCAATGACCGCGCCCGGCACGCGCTGGTCTGTGACCTCTAGCGCGGTTTCGATCATAGATAGCATGAAACCTTTGATCCCGAACCCATAGTGGCCAAGGTTGCGCCGCTCTGCGGCCATCAACCGTGCATCCAGATCGGGGGCATCTGTATGGGGGGCCAAAAGGGCGGCAAACCGCTCTTGGGTCAGCTTGAAAAACCGTTCATTGTGCCAAAGGGTGTCGTCCGCATCAAAGCCGATGCACCTGATCTTGTCGGACATATGCCAACGGCCCTCTTTTCTAACGCGCTATCTACGTTATATAGACCACTCTACACACCACCACGGGATTCTTGGTTTGATGGGGACGCAAATGCATCCATACGTGCATATGATGGCAGGATCGCAGGACGATGACGGCGATACTGATCTCGTCACCGACGTCAAACCCAAGACCAAGCGCCCGCCGCTTTACAAGGTGATGTTGCTGAATGACGATTACACTCCGATGGAATTCGTGGTGCACGTGCTTGAGCGTTTCTTTGGCCTGAACCACGCTCAGGCGTTTGAAATCATGCTGACAGTCCATAAAAAGGGGCTGGCCGTTGTTGGCGTCTTTAGTCACGAGATCGCGGAAACGAAGGTTGCGCAGGTCATGGACTATGCCCGCCGCCACCAGCACCCCCTGCAATGCACAATGGAAAAAGAAGAGTAAGTGATCACTGATCGCCTACCTCTGGCCCTCGACGTAGTGACGCTGCCGGGGGAAGGTCTGATTGCTGTACTGCACCCGGCGCAGGATGCCGATCTGTCAGACTTGCCGCAGGACCGCGTATTGGTTGTTTCTCCGATGGCGACGGTCTGTGCTGGTTTTGCTGCCCGCGGGTACGAGGTTTGCGCCGAACTGCCCAAGGACACCCGGTTTGCCACCACCATTGTGTGTCTGACCCGCGCCCGCGCTGAGGCACAAGCATTGATTGCCGCGGCCATGACGCGCACCGACGGTCTGGTGATCGTGGATGGCCAAAAGACGGATGGCGCTGATTCCATGCTCAAGGCCTTGCGGGGCCGCGTTGATGTCAGTGCCCCCATATCCAAGGCCCACGGCAAGATTTACTGGGCACAGGGCGGCGCGGATTTTACTGACTGGGCCCAAGGGCCCGCATTACAGCCGGGCGGGTTCTGGACCGCACCTGGTGTGTTTTCCGCCGATGGTGTCGATCCGGCCTCTGCGCTGTTGGCGCAGGTTCTGCCCGAAGCGATGGGGGGCGAGGTCGCAGATCTGGGGGCAGGTTGGGGATACCTGTCGGCCCATGTTCTGGCCCGTGACGTCAAGGCCGTGCATCTGGTCGAAGCGCATGACATGGCCCTGCAATGCGCGCGCCACAACGTCACTGACCCGCGCGCGCAGTTTCATTGGGCCGACGCCACCACTTGGAAGCCACCCGTATTGATGGATGTTGTCGTCATGAACCCGCCGTTTCATGCGGGCCGTGTGGCCGATCCATCGCTGGGCCGCGCGTTCATTGCGTCAGCGGCGCGGGTGCTGAAACCGCATGGCACGCTGTGGATGGTCGCCAATCGGCACCTGCCATATGAGGACGCGTTGACAGCGGCATTTACCAAAGTGGTTGATCTGGACGGTGATGCGCGGTTCAAATTGGTGCGTGCCGAACGACCAAAACGGAAACGAGGATAGCGATGTCATTTTCCATCAGCGGCAAAACAGTGATTGTCACGGGGGCCGCCAACGGTATTGGGCTGGCCATCGCGCGCCAGTTTGCAGATCGTGGTGCCAATGTGATGTGCGCCGACATGGATGAACGGCGTCTGGCGGATGAACTGGGCGATTTGCCAGACGACGCTAACATCCGTTACTTTGCGGGCGATTTGCGTCAGCGGCTGACCATTGCGAACCTGATTTCGGCCACCATTGACGCGTTCGATCAGATCGACATTCTGGTAAATGCCTCCCGTCAGGTTATGGAAACCGACGCGCTTGATCCCGAGGATATGTCGGTTGACGATCTGTTCCAGCAAAACGTGATGACAGCGCTGCGCCTGACCCAGCAAGTGGCGCGGCGCATGATCAAACAGGCCGCAGACAATGATGGCCAACCAAGCCGGGGATCCATCGTCAACTTAAGTTCTATCGCTGCGCATCAGACTCGGCCTGAATTGCTGGGCTATTCCATCGCCTCTGCAGGGTTGGAACAGATGACGCGATCCATGGCCCTGGCACTTGCACCGCATGGTATTCGCGTGAACGCCGTTGCCTTTGGATCGGTCATGTCGGCCTCGCTCAAATCTTCGATCGGCAGCAATCCGGACTGGCGCGACGACATTGAATCGCACACCCCCCTGCACCGGATCGCCAGCCCCAATGAACTGGTCGATGCCGTGCAGTTTCTGGCCTCCGAAGGGTCGGCATTCGTCACGGGCGACGTGCTGACCGTGGATGGCGGGCGGAGTTTGTTGGACGCAGTCGAAGCGCCTGCGCACTGATTTTTTCCGTTTTCCTCTTGGCCACTGGGTCAGGCTTGGCTAGAAATCTGTCAACTTGACAGGACAGTATCCATGACCGACGATTTTGACACAGAAAAATCCCGCGCCTCTGCGTGGTTCCGCGCGTTGCGCGACGATATCGTCGCTGCATTTGAGGGACTGGAGGCAAGCCATGATACTGGCCCGATGTCTGATGCGGCCCCGTCCACCTTTGACGTGAGCGAAACCAAACGCACGTCGGATGACGGCAGCGACGCAGGCGGTGGCCTGATGAGTGTGATGCGCGGCGGGCGTGTGTTCGAAAAAGTTGGCGTCAACATTTCGACGGTCTACGGCACGCTGGGCGAACGCGCACAAAACGCTATGGCCGCCCGCAAGGGTATTCCCGGCATGAAGGATGACCCTCGGTTCTGGGCGTCGGGCATCAGCCTTGTGGCCCACATGCAAAACCCTCATTCTCCGGCGGTTCATATGAACACACGGATGTTCTGGACCCCACATGCGTGGTGGTTTGGTGGCGGGTCCGATTTGAACCCGTGCATCGAATATGCCGAGGATACAGCCCATTTTCACGATCAGCAGCGCGTGCATCTTGATCCGCATGGCACTGATTTGTACCCCGAGCTAAAAGCGTGGGCGGACGAATATTTCTTTGTGCCGCACCGTGGCCGCGCCCGTGGTGTGGGCGGCATATTCATGGATGATAGGTGCACAGATGATTGGGAGGCAGATTTCGCCCTGACCCAAGACATCGGCCGCGCCTTTTTGCCGGCCTATGTGCCGCTGGTCGAAAAGCGGCGCGTGCAGGCGTGGGACGAGGCCGACAAGGACGCGCAACTGGTGCATCGCGGCCTTTATGCCGAATATAACCTTGTGTACGACCGGGGCACCAAATTCGGGCTGGAAACCGGCCATGACGCGAATGCCGTGTTGATGAGTCTGCCACCCATGGCCAAATGGTTGTGATAGATCACTTGGCCTGACTGACACACTGGTGGCGCGGCGGTTTAGGCCGCCGCACTCCGGCACAGACAGCTTGCACGGATCGGGATATCGGCCCGCGCGATGGACTGATCCAACTGCATCTTGATGTGACGAATTTCGACGGTTTCGCCCCTGCGCTGCAGGCACTCGTGCAATCCGTGCAGTGCCCAGACGTTGCGGGGGTGCTGGCTTGGCCTTGGCAACTTGCCGTCCAGCCCCAGATCGGCGCGATAGACTGCTTCGGCCTCTTCAAATGCACCTGCGTCCATCAACAGCGCGCCAAGCGCATGGCGTGTCGGCTGTGGCCAGCCCCAGGGTTCTTCGTACATCAGGTTGTCGTCCAGATGGACGGCGGCGCGCAGATGCGTCAATCCTTCGTCCTTGCGCCCAGCCTTGTATGACAATTCGCCCAGCATCATCTGTTCGGCCACTGCAAGGACGTCGCGGGCGGAGTTGTTAAACAGCATCCGTTCCTCTGGCACCGCAGCAAAGGCCGCATCAAATGCCAGTCTGATCTTTTGCGCCTCTTCGTGGCGGCCAAGGTTGGCATAGGCGATGGCTTTGGCATAGAGGATCAGCGCATTGGTGGTGACATAGAGTTCCTTGTCTTCGGGCTGTTCCAGCGCGATCGCTTCGGACCACATCCCAAAGCGGATGTAGACGTGCGGCAGTGCCGCCACAAAGGTTTCAAACAGGTCCGGATAAACCCGAACGACTTCGTCCGGCACCTCGCGCTGCAGGCGGTCGGCGGCGTCCAGCGCTGTGCTCTTGTGGCCAAGGAACATCGCGCCATAGAGCGCAAAGTGCAGATTATGGATGCGATAGAGCGCATAGAAATTCGCAGGGCCTGCATAAGACTTGAACGCCTCATCAACCTTTGCAGCCGCAAGGTTGCGCGCCAGAACGTTCTGATAATCCCCACACAACACGTCGATGTGGCTGGCCATATGCACCAGATGCCCGGCATCTGGGACCAACCCGTTCAGGCGATCCCCATGGCGCAGCGCGCGTTCGGGGTGCGGCGACATTTCCATCAGATGGATGTACATATGCAGCAGGCCGGGGTGGTCCCACGCGCCGGGTGTCGTGTCAAAGGCCCGCTCCAGGACGGTCATCGCCTCGATTGTCGATGCCTCTGGGTTTGGGATGCCTTTCCAAAAGTCCCATAGCTGCCAAGGGGTGCGGTTCATCAACGCCTCGGCATAGACAAATGCCACATCAAGATCGTCAGGGTGCGCGTCATAGACAGGTGCCATGGCTGCTGCAAACCCGTCATTGAACGGGCCATAATCCTCGATTTCGGGGTCGCGGGGATAGCGCAGGGCCAGCGCATTCAGCAGGGCCTGTTCAACACTGTCAGCGGTGTGCAGGGCCAAACCGGCCGCAAGGGCGTCATGCGCGCGTGCAAGCGCTGGTGCCTTTTCCTCGGGCGAGAACACTTCCCAAGGTTTGTTGTAATTCGGGCCTATCGCATATGCGATGCCCCAATGGGCAAGGGCGCATGCCGGGTCTGCGACAAGGGCATGTTCAAAGCATACAATGGCTTCTTCGTGGTTGTAGGCGAACAGCCAGTTGATCCCGCGATCGAACCATTTCTGCGCCTCCGGCTGTGCGCTTGCACGTCGGGAATATGTTCCCAGATCAAAGTAATTGCTCATTGAACACCGCCTTTGTCATGCCATCATCCCCTGAACCATACGCAATTATGTTAATTTTTCTATGGAAAAACGCCACCTCTTGCGCAACGTGCGCTCCGCTTGCTTGCTATCGCCACCCCGCTTGGGCCATCGCTGCGCGATAATTCGGGGCGATGTTCATCTGATCCCGCAACCCCTTTTGCGTCAAAAGGGTGTGCATACGGGGCAGTCGCCAGCACGGCACATGCATGACCATGTGGTGTTCCAGATGATAGTTGACCCAATAGGGTGCAACAAATGTCTTTGCGATGGGGCCAGCCCGCGTTGTGCGGACGTTGGTCAACGGGTTTTCTGACATTTCCGTCGCGCCATGTTCTGCGATGTTGCGCACCCGCAGTACAAACTGGAACCATGTCAGATAGGGTAGAATCCAAAACGCGATGCCCCACCACCAGTCCCCGATCAGACTGATTGCCAACGCGATCCCGAAAAAAACCGGGAAAGCCGTGTGGATCGTGTTCGATTTAAAGGCTTGGGCGGCATCCCCCTTGGCGGCCTCAATCGCGTCGTCATCGCCTGCCAGACGCACAAAGGTCATGATTTGGCTTAGCAGTTGTTTAATGCCGGTTTGCCCGGTGAGGTCGCGGATAAATTTCCGCTTGAGCGAGGCGCGGGATGTGGGGAATTTTCGGCTGAGCGCCAGATCGGGGTCTTTTTCCGTTTGTGTGAAACGGTGATGGGTCAGGTGGTAGTGCCTGTAGGCCACAAGGTCCGCCATGATCGGCCACCCGCAGAGCCAGGTGCCGACCCAGTCATTCAGCGCCCGCGTCTTGAACAGCGCATTATGCGCAGCCTCGTGCATCAGTATTGCCAACCCCAGCTGGCGTGATCCGATCAGCAGGACTGCAACAAGTGCGGTCAGAATGTTGGGCCAGATCGCAAACAGGGCAATCGCCCCCACGATCACGCCCCAGCAGTGCACCACAAGCAGCGTTCCGGCCATATCCGATCGCTCTGCAAGCAGGCGAATTTCGGTTCGATCAAGATATGCTTTGCCCGGTGTCATGGCTCTGTCCTCTGCCCGCATGGTGCGGGGCAGAGGGCAGTAACGTCAAGACTATCGTTGGGAATAGAACGATCAGTGCCAGTCGAAAAAGGACGAGCCTGCGCGTTTCAGAAGTGAATTGGCAAGGTCCGTACCCATGGCCGGCCCATCCGCGATCGCGCCAGACAACGTGTCCGAAAGCGCCTCGGATCCATCCGGGCGCAGCACTTCGCCCCTAAGCGTCAGGGTGCCGCCATCAAGTGTGGCAAGGCCCGCAATGGGGGTTTCGCACGATCCATCGAGCGTGAGCAGGAATTGCCGTTCTGACGCCAGCCGTAGGCCCGTTGGCGTGTCGTGGATTGCAGCAAGCATTTCAGCCGTGTTTGTGTCGTCAAGGCGGCGTTCGATGCCGATGGCACCTTGTGCTACGGCAGGCAGCATATCTGTCGTATCAACCGGGGTCGCCGGAACCTCTGTCATGTCGAGCCGGTTGAGGCCAGCACAGGCCAAAAAGGTGCAGGTCGCGACACCCTCAGAAAGTTTTTTCAATCGGGTCTGCACGTTGCCGCGAAATTCGACCACGTTCAGGTCAGGCCGTTTGTTAAGAAGTTGCGCACGCCTGCGCAGCGATGATGTCCCAACGGTGGCCCCCTGCGCCAGATCCGTCAGACGCGAAAGTGTTGGGGATACAAAAGCGTCGCGCACGTCCTCGCGGGGCAGGTAGGTATCCAGAATAAGCCCGTCAGGTTGTATCGTCGGCATGTCTTTCATCGAATGGACGGCGATGTCGATCTTGCCCGACAACAGGTCCTCTTCGATTTCGCGGGTGAACAGCCCCTTGCCGCCGATATCCTTAAGCGGGCGATCCTGTATCTGATCGCCTGTGACCTTGATCACAATGATATCGAACGCCTCGTGGGGCAGGTCAAACGCCTGTGCCAACCGCCTGCGGGTTTCATAAGCCTGGGCCATCGCCAGAGGTGAGCCGCGCGTGCCAATCTTGAGGGGCGCGGTTGTGTTTGGAAGTCGCACTGTCATGGGTTTATCTTTTAGGTGTGTCAACTTATCCTGACAACTGGAAACGACGAGACAAAGGCGATCACGATGAAAGATGGTGTTCAAACCAAAACGATATTGAGGGCTTTGGCGGGTGAAACGCTGCCGACCCCGCCCATCTGGATGATGCGTCAGGCAGGTCGCTATTTGCCAGAATACAAAGCCACGCGCGCACAGGCAGGTGATTTTCTGTCTCTGTGCTACAATCCCGAACTGGCCGCAGAGGTCACGTTGCAGCCCATTCGCCGCTATGGTTTCGACGCGGCCATCCTTTTTGCTGATATTTTGCTGATCCCACAGGCGTTGGGCGCTGATTTGTGGTTCGTCACAGGCGAGGGGCCGCGGCTGTCCACCATCACCGCGCAATCGGATTTTGATGTCCTCAAGCCGGTTGATGCAGTGCACGATACGCTGAACCCGATCTATGAAACGATCAAGATTTTGCGCCGTGAGTTGCCTGCCGAGACGACGTTGATCGGTTTTGCCGGTGCCCCTTGGACAGTGGCGACCTATATGATTGCAGGTCAGGGAACGCCGGATCAGGCCCCGGCCCATGCCCTGATGCAGGGCAACACCGCCTTGTTCGAGGCGCTGCTGGACCGAATCACCGCCGCCACCATCGAATACCTGTCCGCTCAGATCGAAGCCGGGGCCGAAGTCGTCAAGATTTTCGACAGCTGGGCCGGATCGCTTAAAGGCGAGGCGTTCCAGAAATATGCTGTCGCCCCCTGCGCAGAGATTACCGCCGCCTTGAAGGCCAAGTACCCCCATATCCCCGTCATCGGCTTCCCGCGCGAAGCAGGCGATGGCTACATCGGGTTCCACGGTAAAACAGGCGTGGACTGCGTCGCGCTTGATAATTCGATCTCTGCGGACTGGGCGGCGGCCAATGTGCAGGTAGATGGCTGTGTGCAAGGCAATCTGGCGTCCTCGCATATGGTCACCGGTGGTCAGGCGCTGGTCGACGAAACCCGTGCCATCGTCAAAGCGCTGTCCAACGGACCCCATATCTTTAATTTGGGCCATGGGATTACCCCCGATGCGGACCCGGAAAATGTCACATTGATGATTGAAACGGTCCGGGGCGGATAAGGCCCGGATTTCGGCCTTGACGATTCATGGGGGCTGTCATAAGTGACGCCTCCATGGCGCGGTAGCTCAGTTGGTTAGAGCGATCGACTCATAATCGATAGGTCGGGAGTTCAAGTCTCCCCCACGCCACCATTTACCAACACTTGCAGCGATAGAGTTGCGGCGCGTTATGCGCGGCTGGACGGTTGCTTGGTGGCTACTGCGCTGCGGTCTGTTGCGCTGCAACAAGGGCAGTCATCGCGCGTTCGGCGTTAGCCTCTGGCACAAACACATGATCGTGGTGATAGGCAGCCACCACGTTGCACGATATCCCTGCATCCGTCAGCGCTTGGGCCACCGCTGCCGTCAACCCAACCCCTTCGAGATCAGAAAACACGTCCAGCGTGATCAGCCGCATATTCAGCGTTATGTCGTACCCCTGCGCGGCAGCGATCGACGTCGGCAGGATTAGTGTCACGCCCTCTGCTTCGCGCACCATCGCAAAGGCATGGACTGCGAGCGTCGCGGCTTTGGCCGAATCGGCCTCGCAGCAATAGATCCATGTGCCGTCGCCCAATACGGGCGACATTCCGGCAATCATTGCAGTGGTGTCCTTGATTTTCATGACCAGACCTGACCGTCAGGGATGGCGAATGTCAAATGCGGCGCAGATCGCTGCATCTGTGTCTGCGTTGATGTACGTCGGCGTCGGTGCCGCCAAAATCTCGTCCACCTTCAGGCTTGCACGGTCCCATGCGGTCAGCGCGCCGCCTTCGGCCCAGGCGCGGGGCGTGTCACGATCCGCCAGCGCCGGGTAGACATAGTCACGTTCCATCGCCGCAATGGTCGCGGTGCCACCTAGAAAATGGCCTTCGCCCAATACGGCGCCGCATATCCCATCATAGTCGAGCGTGCCTGCGCTGACTTCTATGCCGCGCAGGATGCGATAGGTGGCGGCGTGCATCTCGTTATCCAGTACAAACGCTTCGAAACTGGCACCCAATAATGCGGATGTCATGCCTGAACTCTCATAGATCAGGTTGCCCCCGGCCAAAGCAGCCGCGAGCGACGTCAGCCCTTTTTCGACACCGTATTGCGCATCAAGCGCCTTGGCGTCTGTCATTGACGCAGCGACACCAGACACAAGGCCAAGCCAGTTGATGATCCGGGCCGAAGCTGCGTTCAGCACAGCGATCTCTCCTCCGCCCCCGGCAAAGGCACCGGTGCGCAAGTCGATGACGAGGGGCCAATTGGAGAAAATCATGGGGTAGCCGGGCTTGATTGCGTGTACCATCACAAGGCTGGCGAGCGTTTCAGCAAGCGATTGAGCGAGGAACCCGGCAAGGGTCGCAGGCGCGGTCGCCCCGGCTTGGGCGGCGGTGATGCACGACACGGGGATGTTGTGGGCAAGGCATTCATAGACCGTATCGACAGCATCCTCGCCAAAGCGCATGGGCGAGATGACGGGGCTGATGTGAGCTTTGACAAAGGGGCGTTTGGCGAACGCGCCGTCGCCCCCGGCCAGCATGTCGAACATGCCCACGATGGGCGCGACGTGCTCGGCAAGGGTAAAGGCGGTGGCCACGGGTTTGGTCGTGTTGCGCATCAGTGCGTAGGCCGTGTTGACGTCCAGCGTCCATTCGTCCGGCAGGTCGGTTGCGATGCAGCAGCGGGTGAACCAGCTGACATTGGCAAGGGTGTCCTGCAGGCGGGTGAAGTCGTGCAGATCGGTCAGTGTCGAGGCGCGATAAAGCCGGGTTTGGCGGTCAAGCGTTTGGACAGCAGCGCCCCCGGTGCCGAAATGGACCGCGGCACCACCCACCTCAATGCTGCGTGCGGGGTCGCGGCCATGCAGCGGAAAGGTTTTGGGTGCAGCGGCGATGGCGTCCTCGACCAGACTGCGGGGCAGGGTCACGCGCCCCGTGGGGGTCGAGGTCGCGCCTGCCGCCTCTAGCGTGGTGCGCAGGCGATCAGGCACTTCGCCCATGCCCAATTCATCTAGCAAACGCAGGGCGGTGTCATAGATGCTGTGCAACTCCGGCTCAGTCAGCGGGCGGTATTGGCCCCCCGCTTGCCCCGGAGGCGCGGGGTTCATCGGTGGCCCTGCGGCGCGGGCGGCCTTGCGCGCGCTGCGGCCTGCGCGTCTGGGTTTGGGATCTGACATGAGAGCAGGGGGCGTCCTTATTGGGTTTCCCGCAAGGGGGTGTTTTTTGCATTCAGGTCTGTGAAACAGTGTTTTCAGAACTCCGAAGGTACAGTTGGGCAATTGACGACACAGCCTGTTTTTTCATTGTTCTGGAAAATGTTCCGTTTCTGTAGGTGAACCATGAAAACCCAAACGCGCGCTGTTGTCATCGGTGGGGGCATCGCTGGATGCTCGACCCTGTATCACCTGACCCAAGAGGGATGGACTGACGTCGTTTTGGTCGAGCGGGATGAGTTGACCAGCGGCACCACGTGGCACTCAGCCGCGCAGGTCACGAACTTTGGCATGACGCAGACCATGGTGGGCCTAAAGAGCCATTCCATCAAACTGTACCAGGAACTGCGCGACGACGCGGATTACCCTGTGCAGTATAACCATGGCGACGGCGGTATCCGCCTTGCCAACACCGAAGCGCAGATGGACGGCTATCGCCACTTTGCCTCTATGGCGCGCGGTATGGGGGTCGAGTTCGAAGTAATCGACGCCGAGGAATGCGCGCGCCGCCATCCGTTGATTTCGACCGATAACCTTCTGGGCGGACTTTGGGATGGCAATGATGGTGACATCGACCCGGCCAGCTTGTGTCAGGCCTTGGCGCGTCGTGCGCGCAAGGCAGGTGCGGAAGTGTACCGTCAGACCAACGTCACTGGGCTGACCCAGCACAAGGATGACAGCTGGACCGTTCATACGAACAAGGGCGACATCGACTGCGACGTCGTGATCAATGCCTGCGGATACCGTGTGAACGAAGTTGGCGCGATGATGGGTGTGCATCACCCCGTCACGTCGATGGAACACCAGTATTTTGTGACCGATGAGATCCCCGGAATTGTCGAGGCGGGTCACCGGATGCCGCTGCTGCGCTGCCCGATTTCAGATTATTACTGTCGTCAGGAAAAGAACGGCTTGCTGCTTGGGTTCTACGAGCAGGATTGCAAGACTTGGGGCATGGACGGCATTTCGCCTGATTTCTCGAATGATCTGTGCCCGGATGATCTGGACCGTGTCACCGACGTACTGGAAGGCGCGTTTGAGCGGATGCCTGCCTTGACCGAGGTTGGCATCAAAAACATCGTGAACGGCCCCATCACCTACACCATCGACGGCGCGCCGCTGGTCGGACCGATCCCCGGCAAGCGCAATGCGTTCTGCATCATCGGCCTGCGTGCCGGTCTGGGCGAGGGTGGCGGCCATGGTTGGTTGCTGGCCCAGCAGATTGTGCACGGCGAAGCTTGTTATGACACATGGGTGATCGACCCGCGCAGGTTCACGGGCCATGGCAACGTCGAACTGACTGCACTGAAAGCGATCGAGGATTATCAGAACGAATTTCGGTTTCACTTTCCCCACGAACACCGCCCCGCCGGGCGTCCGATCAAGACCACGCCATTGACGCCGATCATGGCCGCAGAAGGTGCAGAATTCTCCGTCGTGAATGGTTGGGAACGGGTCGAGTACATCAAGCCGACACCAGACTTCCACCCCACGCTTGGCTTCCACTTTGACGAAGCGTTCGACTTGGTGGCAGGCGAAGTGGCGGCAGTGCACACCGCCGTGGGCCTGTGCGAAGTCAACGGGTTCAACCGGATCGAAATCGACGGGCCGGACCGACATGCGTTCCTTGATCACCTGATCTGCGGGCGCGTGACGAAGAAAGACGGCAAGGTCGGTCTTGGCTATCTGCTGAATGACCATGGCTGCATCAAGGCCGAGGCGACTGTGGCCAATATACCCGGTGGTCCGGTTTGGTTCGGCTCGGCTGCGGCGGCTGAATGGCATGACATGGATTGGCTGAGCGCCCACGCGGACGGCTTTGACGTATCTCTGCGCTCTCTTACCAACGACTACACGATCCTCGTGCTCGCAGGCCCCAAATCGAGCGATGTGATGCGCGCGGTCAGCCGCGACGACTGGTCCAAGGCCGCGTTCCCGTGGCTGTCTGTACGCCACGCCTTTATAGGGATCGCGCCGGCGGTGGTGATGTCGGTCAGTTTCTCGGGCGAGATGGCCTATGAAATCCACATCCCCAACAACCAGCTTTACGGGGCCTACCTTGCTCTGCGCGCAGCGGGTGAAGCGCACGGGCTGAAACTGTTCGGGGCGCGGGCCGTTGAATCAATGCGGATGGAAAAGGGCTTCCTGCACTGGAAAGCCGACCTTTTGACCGAATTCGACCCGTTCGAAACCTCGCTGGATCGGTTCATCAAGATGGACAAGGATTTTGTGGGCAAGGCGGCATTGGAACAGCGTCAGGCGAAGGGTTTGACGGTGAAACTGGTCAGCTTGCAGGTCGAATCGACCACCACGCCCGCACATCCCGGCGCGTCCGTGATGGTGGATGGCAAGGTCGTGGGTACTGTCAGCTCGGGCGATTGGGGTCACCGTGTTGGCATGAATATCGCCTATGCATTCATGCAGCCCGACCAAGCCGCAGAAGGTACTGAACTTGCCATCGATATGCTGGGTAAAATGGTGCCTGCAAAGGTGATCGCGCCTGCGCCTTATGATCCGGAAATGACGCTGCCGCGCGGCTAGGGCCGCCGATGGCGCGCGTTTGTCGAAAGTTACAAACGCGCGTGACAGCGCTGGTGGCGTTGCGTAACAATCTTTCTGAAAGAACGAGTCGGGCGCGTAATGCCTGACCGAACCTAGGGAGGACATCATATGACACTGACACGCAAATCGTTCCTGAACATGGTAGGGGCTGCTGCCCTTGCGATGGGCGTTGGCGGCGCGGCGCAAGCCCAAGAGGTGACGCTGTCGCTGCACCAGTTTTTGCCAGCACAGGCCAATGTGCCCAAACTGATCCTTGATGTGTGGGCGGACAACGTCGAAGCCGCGTCGGACGGGCGTATCAAAATTGATCGCTACCCGTCGATGCAACTGGGCGGTCGCCCGCCTGAGTTGATGGATCAGGCAATTGACGGTGTGGCTGACATTGTCTGGACAGTCGTCGGTTATACCCCAGGCCGTTTCCCCAGCACTGAAGTGTTTGAAATGCCGTTCATGATGACGGACGCCCGTGCGATGTCGTCCGCCTATTGGCAGATGTTTGAAACGCATATGAAGGACACGGAATTCAAGGATGTGCACATTCTGGGCACGTGGGTGCACGGCCCCGGCATGCTGCATGTGAACAAGGAAATCTTGTCGCCCGCCGATATGGAGGGGATGAAAATTCGCGGTGGATCACGCACGATCAACACCCTGCTTGAGGAAATGGGGGCCACACCCGTTGGCATGCCCGTCCCTGCCGTATCCGAGGCGCTGAGCAAGGGCGTGATTGATGGCGCGACCATCCCTTGGGAAGTCACCACGGCGCTCAAGGTACCTGAACTGGTTGGCCATCATACAGAGTTTGAGGGCAACGCGCTGTATACTCTGACCTTTGTGCTGGCGATGAACAAGGATCGCTACGACGGGCTGCCTGCTGATCTGCAACAGGTCATTGATGATAATTCCGGTTTGGAATTCAGCATCTTTGCGGGTGGCACAATGGCCGAAGCCGATGGGCCGTCGCGCCAGATCGCTGTGGATCGTGGCAACAGCATCGTCACCGTGTCCGGCGCAGACCTTGAGGCATGGCATGCGGTTGCCGCCCCTGTCATTGCAGCATGGGTTGCAGATATGGACAGCAAGGGCATCGATGGCCAGGCCCTTCTGGACGAGGCGCGCGCCCTTATGGAAGCCTTTGACGGCTAAGCCAAAACCGGGGTCGCGGCATCACGCGGCGGCCCTGCCTTTGTCAGGAAAATGAGGCGTTTATGCACCGTGTGGTGAAATGGCTATCGCGGGCATCTGCGGTGATAGGCGGGCTTGTCCTTGTTTTTCTGGTAGTACTGACGACGCTGTCTATCGTCGGTCGTGAATTGTCCAAGCTGGGTCACGGGATGACCGACGGCTGGCTTGCCGGGTTAGGGCAGGCGCTGGTGGCGAGCGGTGTTGACGAGATACGTGGCAGTTACGAGCTAACCGAGGCTGGCATCGCCTTTGCGATTTTTGCTTTTTTCCCGGTGTGCCAGTTCTATGGCCACCACGCGACGGTCGATGTGTTCACCACTGTCCTGCCGGGGCGGTCGCTGGCATGGCTGCGCGCGTTTTGGGAAGTGGTGCTGGCCGCCGTGATCGTGTTCATTAGCCTGCGCCTCTATGACGGCATGCTGCGCTATCTTGGCAATGGGGAAACCACGTTGTTTTTGCAGTTTCCTGTCTGGTGGTCCTATGCCGCCAGTGTGGGCGCGGCGGCGATTGCGAGCGTGACGGCCCTCTATTGCGCATGGGCGCGGATTGCAGAGGCCGCGACGGGCCGTGCCATCCTGCCAGAGGGTTAGGCGCATGGATTGGATCCGCGAGATTGCCCAATTTGTCGGGATGAGCCGTCTGGAACTGGGGTTCTGGTCCTTTCCCATCCTGTTGGGTCTGATTTTTCTGCGCGCACCAATAGGGTTGGCGATGTTCTTGTGCGGGGTTGTCGGCTGGGTGTTTGCCATGAACGGCAACGCGGTTCCGATCATGGCCAAGCTGAAATCCGAAACATACACGACGTTTTCCAGCTATTCGCTGACGATCATTCCGATGTTCCTGCTGATGGGCCAGTTTGCGACCCTGTCAGGGATGTCGTCGGCCCTGTTCAAGGCGGCTGAAAGCTGTCTGGGGCATCGCAAGGGCGGCGTTGCCATGGCGTCTGTCGGGGCCTGTGCCGGGTTTGGTGCGATTTGTGGGTCGTCACTGGCCACGGCGGCAACGATGGGCCGTGTGGCCCTGCCTGAACTGAAAAAGCATGGCTATTCCGGCGGCTTTTCGACCGCGACTCTTGCGGCGGGGGGCACGCTGGGCATCCTTATTCCGCCGTCCGTGATTTTGGTGATCTATGCGATCATCACGGAACAGAATATCGCCAAGTTGTTTTTGGCCGCCTTTGTGCCCGGTATTCTGGCGGCCCTTGGTTACGTCATTACCATCTCTATCTATGTGCGCCTGTACCCCGGGTCTGCGGGCACCCGCCCCCCGGTGCCCATGGCAGAGCGGTGGAAGGCGCTGGGCGAAACGTGGCCCGTTCTGGTGATCTTCTCCCTCGTGGTCGGTGGCATCTATGCGGGGTGGTTCACCCCGACCGAAGGGGCGGCTGTTGGCGCGGCCGGCACTGGTATCGTCGCGCTGGTGGGTGGCAACCTGTCGTGGCGTTTGCTGGGCGAGGCATTGATCGGGACGGCGAAAACCACCGCCATGATCTTTTTCATCGTGCTGGGCGCGAGCCTCTACAACAGCTTTCTGGCCCTGTCTGGGGCCCCTCAATTCCTTGCTGATTTCGTTTTGAGCCAAGAATTCAGCCCGTTTTTCGTGCTGTCGATCATCTTGCTGTTCTATCTGGTGTTTGGCTGCATCATGGACAGCCTGTCGATGATCCTGCTGACGGTTCCGATCTTTTTCCCGGTGATATCGGGTCTGGATTTCGGACTGTCACCCGAACATGTGGCGATCTGGTTTGGTATCCTCGTTCTGATCGTGGTCGAGGTGGGATTAATCACGCCACCTGTGGGCATGAACCTGTTCATCATCAACGCGATGGACCGCGAAACGCCCATGACAGAGACGTATAAGGCGGTCATGTTCTTTATCGGCTCTGATATTGTGCGGGTGGTTCTGTTGGTTGCGTTCCCGGCGATCACGCTGTTCCTGATCCCGACCTGACACGGGCCAGTGCGCCCGCCGCTGCGGTTAGCCCACCGCCAGCAGGATCAACGTACCAATACCCCACATGGTCATTTGGTAGTGCGTATTCTGCGCACCCTCATGACAGAACCAATAGCAAAAGTGGTTTCCGACGATCAGAAATCCGGCCCAGACGGCGGTGAACAGCATGGTGCCAATCATTGCTATACTGCGTCCGGTTTCAATGGTGCCTGTCCCTGCAAGAGCCATCAGCAAGGCAACGGCCCCGGCCCACAGGATCAGTGTGGCCACCAGTTCAACGCCAACCACCACCCGAAAGGCCAATTGCTGCACGCGTCGATCCGTAATTGCGCGCCCTGCGACGCTGGCAAAAGCGTCGGGATATTCAGCGCGCAGACGGGTCATCTCCATGACTTCGGCTGTGTAGGTTTCATTGACGGACGGGTGCAGAATGTTGTCGCGAACACCAAGCGTCAGCCACGCCGCGATCAGGGACGTACACAGCGCCTGAGCGGAAAGAAGGGCGGTTTCTTCCATGCGAGAACCTTTTTGTGCGGGTCTTACATTAAAAAAGGGGCCGCCCTGAATGGCGGCCCCGATCATGTTTGCATCCGATGTCTGGATCAGGTCCAGGCAAGCTGCTCGGGGCGAACTTCAAACGAGATGTGGTGCGCGCCGCCAACCAGACCTTCTTTTGTGTGGTTATAGAGCGAGCGCCAGTAAGGCTGGATCGTCACAGCATCGTTTTGCAGGATTGCCTCGCCTTCGGCCATCAGGGCACGGCGTGCCTCGAGGTCGGGTGTTGCCAGTGCTTTTTCCAGGACGGCATCAAACGCTTCGTTGGCATAGCCAAACTCGTTCCATGCTTCACCCGAGCGATAGGCAAGGGCCCAGATCTGGACGCCAAGCGGGCGGTGGTTCCAGTTGGTCGAGCTGAACGAGTATTTCGTCCAGTCGTTCCAAAAGGTCGAACCGGGCAGGATCGTCCGCTTGACCTTGAACCCTGCGTCACGCAGTTGGGCCGCCACCGCGTCGGTGGTGTCCTTGCGCCATGCATCGTCAATCGAGAACAGCTCGTGCTCGAAATCCATCATGCCAGCTTCTTCCATCAGTGCTCTAGCACCTTCTGGATCAACTACGCGTGCTGGCAGTTCAGCATACTCAGGGTGCATCGGGCCAACGTGGTGGTTTTCGGCAGGAACGCCGCGCCCGGCATAGCCGAGTTCAAGCAGAACCGAGTTGTCGACAGCCATGTTGATGGCTTGCCGTACGCGGGCATCTGCATAGGGCTGCTTGCCATCGACTTCGGCCAGTTGGTTGGGACGGATCACGATGGTCGCCGCGGTGACGATTTCGTTTTGGACCCAGCCATCCAGCGTGCCAAAGATGTCGATGAATTCGCCTTCGATCGAATAGGTCATATCGATTTCTTCGGCTTCGGCGGCCGCGATGAACGCGGAGGGGTCTGTGCCGTAGTCGATGTATTCGACGCGATCCAGGTAAGCACCGTTGCCAGCGTTCCACCATGTGTGGTCTTCGTTGCGCACCAGAACAGCCTTGACGCCAACTTCGAGCACTTCAGGCAAATAGGGGCCTGTGCCGATTGGGCTGGAGATGTCGTCCGTGGACGTATCGGGGTGGATGATCGCCGCTGGATAGTCGGCCATACCCGGGATCAACGAGATGTCGGACGCGGGCAGGTTCAGTCGGACAGTGTGACTGTCCACAACTTCGATTGCGCCGTCGATGGCTTTGTTGGTGTCAGCGTCGATCAGGCTCGCAAAGCGGCCCGCCATCGAGTTGCCTTCGACGTTTTTGTCACACCAGCCCGTGATGCTGCGCGCCACGTCTTCGGCTGTGAAGTCTTCGCCGTTGTTCCACTTGACGCCCTGACGGACATTCAACGTGTAAACAGTTGCGTCGTCATTGATTTCCCAGCTTTCCAGCAGTTTGCCGGTGAATGTGCCGTCGTTTTCGTAGTGAACGAGGTATTCCTGCCAGCCGCGCGAAAAGTTGGCGATCTGCGACCAGTCATATGTGCGCGGATCTTTGAGGCCGCGGACCTCTTGTTGGATACGGACGGTGCCGCCCATCTGGTGCGCTGCGGCGTGGGCCGGTGCTGTCAGGCCAAGCATGCCGTAGGCAGTGGCGGCAGTTGCACCGAACGCGCTGGCCATCGCCAGAAACTCGCGGCGGTTGACCGGGTCTGTGCCGACGGATGCCGCTGAGTCCACAATGGACTGCGGCAATGGCTTGCCGGTACGGGTTAAAAATTTCATTTTCTTCCTCTCTGTTGGCGCCGCGAAAAAGATTCGCGCCTTCTTTTTGTCAAGGTGAATGCCTTGCCCCTCGGTATTGCAGTTGATCCGCAATTACCTCGTCACCCTATCTGGGAAACGTACTAAGTTCAAACGATCCAAAGCATGGCGTCAACCCCACCCTGTTTCGTTGTGGGCACACGATAACATGATGAAATAAGAACTTTATGGTGCTTCCGCGCCACCTCGCAGTGCAAAACCGCCCTTTTAGGGACTGATATTGGTATTGTCGGTGCGTGTCGGTCGATGGTCCTTCGTGCTTGTTTTGATCGGCTCAAAGGGGTGCGGCAGTCACTGTTGCCCCGCGTCAATTCATCCCAGCGCTTCGATGTCCTCGGGGCTTAGGTGGGCGATATCCGCCCAGAACCGTGATTTGGCCGCGTTTAACAGCCCCTTTGGATCCATCCGTTTTTTCCATGCGAGATGGGTGTAGTCGGGTTTCAGCCCGCCGCCTTCGACGTTCCATGTGTGCGCGTCATAGACTGGAAATCCGTTGTCCGTGTACGTTGCGTTGATCTCGGCCAGCCGCTCAGGCGTCGAAAACCAGATGATCGGCAGATCAAAGGTCACGATATCACCGCCGACTTTGGCGAACTCGTGGTGCATCCACACGTCATCGCCCAGTTTTGGGCGCAATGCTGTGATGGCTGCTGGGTCAGGCGGGATTGGGCATCCCACTTGCTGATAGGTCGCAGTGCGATCCGCCTTGAGCACTTGCAGCGTCGTGTGGTTGTAGCTGAAGTCATAGACATGCGGCAGCCCTGCTGCCCGGCGTTCGGTATCGGTCATCATCAGATCGACATGTCCGCCGGTGCGCTCAATCAGGCTGCGAAAGGCTGTGCGATCTTCGATGGGGATCATGGAAACAAGCAGGTGCTTTTCTGGTCTGATGTGTCCCACCAACTTGGGGAAGTAGGCGCAGATGCGTGCATCCACGGTTGTCAGCAGCTTGCATGCGATATCCTCTGCCTCGGCGATGGCGAGGCCTGCGGCATAGGCACCCTCGTAACTGTCAAAGGTGGCGATGCAACCGACCCAGTCCCGTCGCGGCACAGTGCGCAAGGTCACGTCGGTGATCACCCCGTTCAGCCCCCAAGCGTGGTGAATGTGCAGCGCCTCAGTCCCGTCAAAGCGGCGCAGACGCGGTGTCGCCTCGACCGTCATGGCGGTCAGCGAGATGATATTGCCCGGATCACGCAGTGCGCCGTTGGCGATAGATCCGATGCCTGCACTGCCTCCGGCGACGAACCCGCCGACAGTTGCGATGTCCTGTGTCGAGGGGAACATGGCCATTTCCTGACCCGACGCTTCGAGGGCTGTGTTGATGTCTGCCATCAGCGCGCCGGCTTGCGCACGCACGTACCCATGCCCGACCTCGATCACGGCGTTCATCGCCGTGGTGTCGATGATCAGCCCGCCGTCCATCGGCACGGATTGTCCGTAGTTTCCGGTGCCGCCGCCCCGCAGCACGATGGGTGTGTCATGTGCAAACGCCACTCTTAGGGCCTGCGCCATTTCGTCGGCTGTCTTGGGCCGTGCCACCAGATCGCCAAAGCAGCGTTTGAGGGCCGCATTGAGGATCGGAGAGTACCAAAAGAAGTCGCGGCTGCGTTTCTTGATCAACACGGGTTCGGTGATGGTTTCCACGGGGGCGAGTGCGGCTGCAAACGCATCCCAATCCGTGTCTGACTTGCCCGAAATCGACGTCATGCCAGTGTTTCTGTCGCAGGTCGCAGCGGCGCGCGCCCTGCAATAAGGTCGGCAGTATGGGCCACGTCGCAGGTGAGCAGATCGCTGAGCTGTGCGCCGTCCACGGTGACTGGTTTCTGTCCCAGCGCAGTTGCCGCGTCCGTCGTGATGGCGGGCAGCCACTCTCCCAGCGGGGGATCAAGATGTGCCATAACGCTTGCCAGCGCCAATGCAGCACGTGGGTCATGCGCCCCAAGCGGGCAGAACGCATCGCCGACGTTGTCTGATCCCACTGCCACTTTTACCCCGGCGGCGCGCAATTCGTGCAGTCGTGTGATGCCGCGCCGGTCTGGTGTGCCGTCTGTGCGCCCCTGCAGATACAGGTTGGTTATCGGCAACGTGCAGATGGTGATCCCAGCCCGCGCGCATTTGTCGGCGATGCGTGCAAAGTCATCGGCGCTGCGGTCCATCAGGCTGACAGCATGGCCGCACAGGATTGGCCCGGTGAACCCGGTGGCCAATGCGGTGTCGGCAATCGCTTCGAGGCCGTTGTACTCGCCCAACCCTTCGTCCACGTGAAAATCCAGCATCAGCCCGTGCCGCTTTGCTGTTGCGAAGATGTTGTCCAGCCCGGCCTGCATGTCATCGTGCCCCAACAAAAAGGCACCGGCAACGCCGCCGGACAGATCAAGGATTTGACCCAGCTTGTCGGCAAAGCCCGGGTCGGCCCATTGTGTGATGCCCGTCAGCGCGGCCAGTTGCAGATCTGGCGTGTCCTCTGCGCATTCCAGCAGAACCGACCAGCTGAGCGGGGGGGCCGCAGTGTCGCCCCAATCGACATGGGTGCGGATGGCGCGACAGCCGTTGGCCTGTGCCTCGCCCAACCCGTGAAGCGCGCGGCCGCGAATATCGTCTTCGATCCAGTTATGTTTGTCATCGGTCTGGCGCTGGATTGCGTGGCGCAGATCTCCGCCGACCTGACCAAGCCGGGCGATGGTGTGGCACTTGTCGAGGTGGCAATGCGCTTCGACCAGAGGGGGGATGATCATGCGAACGTCGCCGCCGACGGGCGGGGCCAGTGCGAACAGGGCACCGTCCCGGATCGCGGGTGTGCCGCGTTTGCAATCACCCACTGTGGTGCCGCCAAAAGTCGTCGGATTGGCGATCAATGCGGTCGGTATCAGGACGTCGGTCATGTGTGTGCATCCATTTCGAAAGTGGCGAAATCCGCGAGCCAGTGGCCAAAGGCCGCGGCCGCCGTATCAAGCAGAGCCGCCCCTTTGGACTGCGTTGCAGCCGCAGCATCGCCAAGCGCGCCATCGGCGTTCAGGTCGTCGATGATCCAACCGGGCCGGGCCGGTTGTCCGGTCAGCCCGGTTTGGTGGCCTGCCTGTTCCCATCCCGCCATCGCGGTGTCGAAGGTTTTGGCCTGTGTCATGTCCACAAGGTCGGTGCGTGCTGCCAGCATGGCGCTGGTTTCTGTATCGCCTGCGTGCAGGTCATGGGCCAGCGCGGTGGGATCATATTCGCTAAGGTCTGCAAAGGTGAACCAGCTTGTGTGCGCGCAGATCAGGTTGTGGTCGATCCGTGCGGCCCTTGCCGCAATCTCGAGCAGGGCCGTGTTGCCACCGTGCCCGTTGAAAAACACCAGTCGCCGCACACCTGCGCGTGCCACGGACGCGACGATGTCGCGCACCACCGCCAACAGGGTGTCAGCACCCAGAGTCAGGGTGCCTGCGTGGCGCATGTGTTCGTCGCTTTTGGTGATCGTCAGCGTCGGCAATTGCAGGGCGCGGGCGGTGGTGTCGGTGCGGGTCAATACCGCCTCGATCAAGGTGGTATCGACGCAAAAAGGCAGGTGCGGTCCGTGTTGTTCGGTCGCTCCCAATGGCAGGATGGCGACAATGTCGTCTGCCCCGTGATCAAAGTGGCCGCGTGCCTGTTCTGCCCAAAGCGGGATCATGGATCACCTGCCATATCTATGATCGCGGACGGCATTTGGTCTGCACCAAGCTTGTGATCGATGACCTGTGGGCCATCACTGTGGCGCAAGCATAAAATGCGCTTGTCCATGTCTTTCCCTTTCGTGGAAAGTGGATGTCAGCGGCCCAATAGAGCTAAAAATTCGAACCAGTGATATCACCACACGCTTTCAAATTTTGCATGATTGCGCAAGTGTTGCGAGATGAAAGCCCTGACCCCGCCCACCATCGCCCCGCCGTTTGCCCATTATAGTCACGGGATCGAAGTGCCTGCGGGGTGGCGTATGGTGCGCACCTCTGGGCAATTGGGCGTGGCGCAGGATGGCACTGTGCCGGACGGCGCAGAGGCGCAGGCCGCGATCTGTTTTGCCAACATCACGTCCATCCTGGCAGAGGCTGGCATGGCCCCGGGCGATGTCTGCCACGTCAGCGCCTATGTCACGGATCGTGCCCATATGTCCGGTTACATGGCGGCGCGGGATGCGTTTGTGGCGGACCACGCTGTGCTGCCCAGTTCGACGCTGGTCATCGTGTCCGGGTTCACCCGCCCCGAATTTGTCGTCGAAGTCGAAGTGTGGGCCGCCGCCCGCTAGCTGTGATACCGATGGATCAGCTTGCGCAGGGTCCAGATCAAGGTGCCGCCAAAGAACAGTGTGGCGATCCCGATGGCTTCCCATCCGCCGGGGCCCGTTGGCAGGCCGCGATACAACAGGGCGGTGCCCGTCAGCGCAAGGCCAGCGACGGAAAAGCCGAGCCTGAAGATCAGGTCGCTGCGGGTGGGGCCGTATTTGTTTATCATCGTCTCTTTGACCTCAGAACCGGGGGCCAGCCCCCGGACCCCCGGAGTTTACTTGGCGAGATGAAGGTGGATCAGCGTGCATAGGGATCCGTGAGTGCAGGCAGGATGGTACCGCTGCAAGTGCCGAAACCGATCCGGTAGCCGTCGCCTGCTGCGTGGCCGGATAGGGTCAGCGTATCGCCGTCTTGCAGAAATGTGCGCGTTTCGCCAGTGTCCAGCGTCAGCGGCTCTTTTCCGCCCCAACTGAGTTCCAGCAGGCTGCCCCGTTCGTCCCGGGTCGGACCCGAGATGGTGCCGGAGCCGAGCAGGTCGCCTGCGTTCATCGGGCAACCTGATGTTGAATGGTGCGCCAGTTGCTGAGCGGCGGAGAAGTACATTTCCTTGAAATTCGTCTGCGCGATGGTTGTTGCGGCCTTGTCCTGTGGGGCGAGTGTCACGCTGAGCGCGATGTCATATAGCATTGGCCCGGTGTCCTTGAGGTGGTCCAGCAGTGCGACCTCACGGTCTGGCGTAGATGTGCGGAACGGTGCCAGCGCGGCCTTGGTGACGATCCATGGGCTGATCGACGTGGCCGTTGCCTTGGCCTGAAAGGGCCCCAGCGGTTGGTATTCCCATGCCTGTATGTCGCGCGCCGACCAATCGTTGAGCAGCACATAGCCAAAGATCGCCCCGTCGGCCTCGTCCACGCTGAGCGGCCCGTCTGACGACATGCCGACAATCGCCCCCATTTCCAGTTCCAGATCAAATCGCCGGGATGGCAGGAATGCGGGCCTGTCGTGATCCGGGGATTTGAGTTGCCCCCAAGGGCGGCGGATATCTGTGCCCGATACCACGACAGAAGATGCGCGCCCATTGTATCCAATTGGCATGTGCAGCCAGTTTGGGGGCAGTGCATTGTCTGCCCCACGAAACATGGTGCCCACGTTTGTCGCGTGATGCCTGCCGGAATAGAAGTCGGTGAATTCTGATACCACCATGGGCATATGCAGGGTCACATCACGCATTGGGATCAGCATGGGTTCGATCAGCGACTGATCTGGTGCGCCCTTGGCCAACAGCGCAGTCAACCGATTGCGCAGGGCCGCCCAGACGGCTGGCCCCTGTTCCATCACATCGTTCCAGTACGGCACGTCAAACAAAGGCGCGTCCGTCAGCTCGATCACCCCCTGTTCCTCAGCAGCGGCCATGTCGAGGATCATATCCCCAATCGCTACCCCGCAACGCGCATCCAACGTGTCAGTCGAAAACACGCCATAAGGCAGGTTGTTGAGCGGAAAGTCGGTGCTGGCGGCATTGGCGCTGGCGACCCAGGAGTGGTGAAGGGGCATAGGTGGCTTTCGTTTGTGTCTTGTCCGAGAGAGGTCGCTGAGTGTGGGCGGCAAATGGGGTCGGTTACTTCTTGCCCGGTGTGCCGTCGAATTTCTTTTCCATGTCGGACCAGCAGTCGATGTAGTCATCCTGCAAGGGGGCCTCTTGGGCTGCGAAGCGCGTCAGGTGCTGGGGGAACCGGGTTTCAAACATGAAAGACATTGTATTGTCCAGTTTCACCGCTTCAAGGGTGGCGTTGCTGGCCCCTTCAAATGCGGCCTTGTCCGGGCCATGGGGCAGCATCATGTTGTGCAGTGACATGCCGCCCGGGACGAACCCTTTGGGCTTTGCGTCGTACTGGCCATAGATGTTGCCCATCAGCTCGGACATGATGTTCTTGTGATACCACGGCGGGCGGAACGTATCCTCGGCGACCATCCAGCGTTCGCGGAACAACACGAAATCGATATTGGCGGTGCCGGGTTGACCCGACGGTGCGGTCAGCACCGTAAAGATCGACGGGTCTGGGTGGTCAAACAGGATCGCACCCACGGGGCAGTAGGTTTTGAGGTCGTATTTCAGCGGCGCGTAGTTGCCGTGCCATGCCACCACATCGAGCGGCGAATGCCCGATTTGAGTTTCGTGGAACTGTCCGCACCATTTGATGGTGAGGGTTGAAGCCGTTTCGCGATCCTCGAACGCGGCCACGGGCGCTTTGAAGTCGCGCGGGTTGGCCATGCAGTTCGCGCCGATGGGTCCGCGCCCGGGCAATTCGAACTTCTGGCCGTAGTTCTCGCACACAAAGCCGCGGCATGGCCCTTCGAGCACTTCCACCCGGTAGACGAGGCCGCGCGGCAGGATCGCGATGTCTTGCGGGGCGACGTCGATAATGCCGAGTTCGGTGCAGAATCGCAGCCGCCCCTCTTGGGGGACCACCAGCATTTCGCTGTCGGCAGAGTAGAAATAGGCGTCTTTCATTGACGCTGTGACCAGATAGATGTGGCTGGCCATGCCCACTTGGGTGTTCACGTCGCCCGCCGTGGTCATCGTGTGCATGCCTGTCAGCCACGTGAGGTTTTGATCGGAATGCGGCACCGGGTCCCAGCGGTACTGGCCAAGGCTGGTCACGTCATCAATCACGTGCGGTGCGGATTTCCAGTGCGGCAAGTCGATGCGTGCATAGCGCTCTGAGTGTTTGACCGAGGGGCGGATACGATAACACCACGTGCGTTCGGGACGTTCGTGGGTAAAGGCGGTGCCACTGAGTTGTTCGCCATAAAGCCCATAGTTGCATTTCTGGGGTGAATTCATCCCATCGGGCAGCGCGCCGGGCAGGGCCTCTGTTTCGAAATCATTGCCAAATCCGGGCATATAGCCTGCGGTAATGCCTGTCCCCGAGGGGGCCTGAATCATATTGTGCGGGTCGGATTGACGGTTCATCGTGGCTCCTTGGGGTTCCTTGTGGAATGGTTGCACCTGTAATAGTTGTTTTTGTAACCAACAAGTGGGGTGGTCATGCGCGATGATGCCGAATTCGATGTGCAGACCTTTCTGCCATACCTGCTCAATCAGGCGGCTGAGGCGTCCAGCCTTGAGTTTCAGAAGGTCTACAAGGATCGGTATGGGATGCTGCGCAACGAATGGCGCGTGTTGTTTCATCTCGGCATTTACGGGCGCATGACGGCAAGCGATATCGGCGCGCGCGCCAGCATGCACAAAACCAAGATCAGCCGTGCGGTGCAACGATTGGCCGAGCGCCGCTATTTGTTGCGGACGCGTGACGACGGGGATCGCCGGGTCGAACATCTGGACCTGACCCCGATGGGGCGCAAAGTCTATTCCGACCTGCGCGCTGTTGCCCGTGAGTATGACGAGGCGCTGGTGGACGGATTGCCCAAAGCAGATGTTGAGCGACTAAAGGCGCAACTGACGCAGTTGGCGGCGCGGCGGGCCTGAGGTGGTGCGAAAATGAGCTGCCCGCCTGTGTTTACTGTGGCGATTGCAGTGCTGGCGTCCTGCGTCCTAGATATCGACCTCAACACCCGGCAGATTCAAGGTCTTTAGCAACTCGCGCAGTTCCTGTCGGGCAGCGACGTTTGAGATGTTCAACTGTTTGACCCCAATGTCTTTTAGATCAAGTAAGGTCAGCCCGCGCGGGAACAATTCGCGAAAAACCACCCGTTCGGAAAAGCCGGGCGCGATGCGAAAGCCAATCCGTTTGGAAAGCATTGAAATCGCCCGCTCCATCTTTTCCTTATTGACCATGCGCTGCGCGCCCATGCGATTGCGCACGACGATCCAGTCGATGGGTTTCAGCCCGGCCTGCGCGCGCAATTGCCGCGCGCTCCAGACCATTTCGGAATAGACTGAGGGGCCTAGAATCTTGTCACCGGACGCATCAATCCGCGCCAAAAGATCAAAGTCGACAAAGCTGTCGTTCAGCGGTGTGATCAGCGTATCCGCGAGCGAATGTGCCACTTGGCTGAGCCGGGTATGCGAGCCGGGGCAGTCGATCAGAATAAAATCGCTGTCGGGTTCCAACGTCGCCACAGCCGCACTGAGGCGGTGATCATAGATGTTTTCGCCAGGTTTCAGCGCCGAGGCGTCAATCTCGGGCAAATCATGCGCATCCGGCGATGGCAGATCGAGGCCTGCGGAGGCAAGGAACGCTTTGCGGTTCTCAATATAGCGGCCAAAGGTGCGTTGGCGCAGGTCCAGATCCAGAGTGCTGACCTTGTGGCCCATCCGGGACAGGGCTGTCGCAACATGCATCGATACAGTCGATTTGCCTGCACCGCCCTTTTCATTGCCGACGACGATAATATGCGCCATTTCTGCCCTCTTTACTCGTATCCGCTTGGCGGAGTTGCGCATACTATATGTTGTGCAAAAAGGGTTTGAAAGCGGCGTCAGCCTTTTTCCTGCGGCACCGTGGCACGGTAGGCGCAGGCTGCTGCTTGTTAGCGCTATCAGAAAAGATGTGTTATGAAGCCTTCAAACAGTTTTTGACCATAGGAGAGCACAATGCCCCTTCACCCCGTGATGACCCGTGTAACCGAACGCGTTATTGAGCGCAGCGCGCCGACGCGCCGCCGCTATCTGGACCGGATGGCCAAAGCGAAATCAGATGGGCCAGCGCGCGCGCACCTGTCTTGCAGTGGGCAGGCACACGCATTTGCCGCCGCAGGGGATGACCAAAACCGTCTGGCCGAAGCGGTCAGTGGAAACCTTGGTATCGTGACTGCCTATAATGACATGCTGTCTGCCCACCAGCCATTCGAACGCTATCCCACTCTGATCCGCGACGCTGTGCGCGCAGCAGGGGGAACCGCGCAAGTGGCAGGCGGCGTGCCCGCCATGTGTGACGGCGTGACCCAAGGCGAGGCAGGCATGGAACTGAGCCTGTTTTCGCGCGACGTGATCGCGCTGGCCGCAGGTGTCGCCCTGAGCCACAACACGTTTGACGCCGCCGTTTACTTGGGCGTCTGCGACAAGATCGTGCCGGGCCTGATTATTGCGGCGCAGTCGTTCGGCCACATGCCTGCCGTGTTCCTACCTGCGGGGCCCATGACGAGCGGCTTGCCCAATGATGAAAAAGCCAAAGTGCGCCAACGCTTCGCCGCAGGCGAGGCCACCCGCGAAGAGTTGCTCAAGGCTGAGATGGCCGCCTATCACGGCCCCGGCACCTGCACATTCTACGGCACGGCCAACACCAACCAGATGCTGATGGAGTTCATGGGGCTGCACTTGCCCGGGTCTTCTTTCGTGAACCCCAACACTGACCTGCGCGATGCTTTGACGGTTGAGGGGGCCAAGCGTGCCCTGTCGCTCTCAGCGCTTGGCAACAGTTACACGCCCGTTTGTGATGTCTTGGATGAAAAGGCGTTCGTGAACGGCATCGTGGGGCTGAACGCAACAGGTGGCTCCACCAACTTGCTGATCCACCTGATCGCCATGGCGCGCGCTGGGGGCATCATTCTGGATTGGCAAGACTTCTGTGACCTGTCCGAAATCACGCCACTGATCGCGCGGGTCTATCCAAACGGGATGGCAGACGTGAACCAGTTCCACGCGGCGGGCGGCCTTGGCTTTATGATCGGGCAGCTGTTGAACGCAGGTCTGTTGCATGACGACACCAAAACAGTCGCAGGCGAAGGGCTGGAAAATTACACCCATGAGCCCAAGCTGGAAGATGGCGCACTGACATGGACCCCCGGCACAGGCGAGAGCCTGAACACAGGCATTCTGCGCCCAGCAAGTGCGCCGTTCCAGGACACCGGCGGGCTGAGTCGTCTGGAGGGCAATGTCGGAACAGGTGTCATGAAAATCTCGGCTGTGGCACCTGAACACCGGATCGTCGAAGCACCCTGCCGCGTCTTTCATGATCAGGACGACGTCAAGACGGCGTTCAAAGCGGGCGAATTCGAGGGTGACGTCATCATCGTTGTGCGGTTCCAAGGCCCCAAGGCGAATGGGATGCCAGAGTTGCACAGCCTGACGCCTTTGCTGGGGATTATGCAGGGGCGCGGCCAAAAAGTGGCGCTGGTCACGGATGGGCGTATGTCGGGCGCATCCGGCAAGGTGCCGTCGGCGATCCACGTCTGCCCAGAGGCGTTGGATGGCGGCCCGATCGGGCAGCTACAGGATGGCGACATTCTGCGCGTCGATGCCGTTGCAGGTGTGCTTGAAGTGCTGACCGACGGGGTGCTTGAGCGCCCGCATGCAACGGCCGATCTGTCCGACAATCAGTGGGGTTCGGGACGAGACATGTTCACCGCCTTCCGTGCCAATGTCGGTTCTGCTAATATCGGTGCCACCGTATTTGGAGACTTTTGATTATGATGACTGCGAAAGCTGCTGCTTGGCGTGCCCGCGAAATTTGCGCACTGGCCCCGATTGTGCCGGTCCTTGTGGTTGAGGATGTGGCGCATGCACAGCCCTTGGCCGAGGCGTTGGTGGCAGGTGGGCTGCCAGCCCTTGAGGTGACATTGCGCACGCCCGCAGCCTTGGAGGTGATTGCGATCATGTCCAAGGTCCCGGGCGGTGTCGTCGGGGCAGGGACATTGATCACGCCCGATGACGTTTATGCCGCCAAAGAGGCAGGCGCGCAATTCGGGGTCTCGCCCGGTGCGACGGACGCGCTGATTGCGGCCTGCGAGGCCGAAGAATTGCCGCTTTTGCCTGGTGCGGCAACTGCATCCGAGGCGATGGCGCTGCTGGAACGTGGCTATGACATGCTCAAGTTCTTTCCCGCCGAAGCTTCTGGCGGCGCGCCAGCACTCAAGGCGATCGGGGCACCGCTGCCACAAATCTCGTTCTGCCCGACAGGCGGTGTCAGCATGTCAAATGCCAACAGCTACCTGAGCCTGCCCAATGTCGTGTGCGCTGGCGGCAGCTGGGTCGCACCCAAAGACAAAGTCCTGTCAGGCGATTGGTCTGGTATTCAAGCCCTGGCCGAAGAGGCAGCAGCACTCGCGCGTTGAGCATCTTGGTGGCGCGGGCCATGACATATCCGCGCTGCCACAGGCTGTGACTGTTCAGTTCAACGCTGCCGAACCGTTTTAAAACGAAAAAAGGCCGCTCTGAAAAGAGCGGCCTTTGTCATCTTTTGCAGTCGGAAGCTTAGAAGCCAAGACCTGCATATTTGTTCTTGAACTTGGACACGCGGCCGCCGGTGTCCATCAGGCGCGATGTGCCGCCTGTCCATGCAGGGTGCACGGAAGGGTCGATGTCGAGCGACAGCTGGTCGCCTTCCTTGCCCCATGTGGATTTCATTTGCACGATCGTGCCGTCTGTCATTTTGACGTTGATCATGTGGTAGTCGGGGTGCGTATCGGCCTTCATGCCTTTGCTCCTTCAGACTTTGGTTTGTAGTTGGACACCTCTGCGATACGGGCGGATTTGCCGCGACGCGAGCGCAGGTAATACAGTTTGGCGCGACGCACGCGACCGCGGCGAACCACGGCAATGCTATCGATGTTGGTCGAGAACAGGGGGAACACACGTTCCACGCCCTCACCAAAGGAAATCTTGCGCACAGTGAACGAACCGGCAATGCCGTGGCCGTTGTTGCGTGCGATGCAGACGCCTTCGTAGTTCTGAACCCGGGTACGTGTACCCTCGGTCACTTTAAAGCCGACACGAATGGTGTCTCCGGCTTTGAAATCGGGAATGTCTTTTCCCAGAGCGGCGATTTGCTCCGCTTCGATCTGTGCGATCACGTCCATTGACGCATCTCCTAAATATGCTCGTGGTTTATCCACGAAGGTTTGTGTGCGCCTCAGAGCTCTTGGTCTTCACCGGGTCCGCGTGCCGCGCCCGCCAGAGGTCAGGTCATCATTGCCTTGTCTTGCATCCCGTTTTGCCGATGTCTTATGCCGAAGAAGGCACCACAACAAAACAGGCCCGGTCGAGGAAACCCCGAGTCGGAATGAGCGACGTATAGGGGGGAACAATTCAGCGATCAAGGGGGAATGGGCGCTGTGCCCACTGCTCGATCTTGCTATGCGCGGTGCGCTCGCATAGCCCGCAAAAGCCCGATCGAGAATGCCGTCTGACTGGCCAGGTATCCATGATGCTTTGGCAGGTTGTCCGATACGTCCTGTTTCCGCCTGTCATAAAAGATATGCATCGACGGCGTTGGCGCAGAGTCTGTTGGCGACAGATTGCGGGTGGGCACGATCGTCAGCCTTGGCATTAGCGGAATGCGCAATTGCTCGAGTGCAGGCGCGTTACACGCGGCGCACGTGCCGCGCAGCACAAAGGGCGGGTTCTTGTGCGCGGCAAAGGCGACAGTTTGATCTGCGATTGTGGTGATGTGGCGTGCGTAAAACACGGAAATGTCTGCGCAGTCAGCCTGATTATAGCGCTGGCAGATGGTACAGTGACAGACTGCGCGCATCAGGGGCCTGTGATCTGTCGCGTACTGTGCAGCCCCACAGGGACAGGTGATCAGGGTGTGCTGCGCTGACATGATATGCGTCCTGTCCGGGGTGCGGGACCTATGGTTTTTTGCGGTCTGCTTGATGCGCGGCCCACAGGTCTGGTCGCCGATCCTTGGTCAGTTTTTCTGACATCTCTAGACGCCACTGCGCGATCTTGGCGTGATTGCCGGACATAAGCACCTCCGGGACACCCCGGCCTTCCCACTCGGCGGGTTTGGTATATTGCGGGTGTTCCAGCAGGCCGTTTGAATGGCTTTCTTCGATGGCGCTATCGGCATTGCCCAGCACGCCGGGCAGCAATCGTACTGTCGCGTCCAGCATCGCCTGCGCTGCTATTTCGCCGCCCGTGAGGACAAAGTCGCCCATCGATACTTCGGTCACGCCCCAGCGTTCGAGCACACGTTCGTCCACGCCCTCGAAGCGCCCGCACAGCAGCGTGACCCCGTCACACTGCGCCAGATCGCGCGCCATGCCCTGATCAAACCGTCGCCCGCGCGGCGACATGTACAGGATCGGCCAGCGTCCGCGCGCATGGCGTTGCGCATCTGCCAAGGCCGCACTGACCACGTCAGCGCGCAGTACCATGCCTGCGCCACCCCCTGTGGGCGTGTCATCCACATTGCGGTGTTTGCCCACGCCGTGTCGGCGCAGATCATGGGTGTGCAACTGCCATTTACCGTCTTTGAGCGCCTTGCCAGTCAGCGACGCGCCCAGCACGCCGGGAAAGGTTTCGGGAAACAGCGTCACGACGCGCGCTTGCCAGACCCCCACCAGATCGGGTTCCTCGTCCATCAAAGAGGCGGGTTTCAGCATCGGGCGGATCGCCTTGCGGCCATGGGATTTTGTCGGTGCGCTCATTTGCTTTGCATTTTGCCAAGGATGTCCTGTTTTGCGGCCTTGCGCGCCGCACGATCGGGGTATGCGCGGTTTGCGGCCAGAAGTTCAAGCAATACGTCCTTTGGTGGGCGCGTGTTGCTGGCTTTTGGCCGTGGCAAATCGCTGTACAGGCTGGATGGTACGCCGCACAGATCAAGCAGGGGGGTGATCGTATCGCCGTCATCGACGCTGGCACTGTGCACGTCGTTTGGTATTGCTGCCCGCACGTTATCAACCGTTTTTTGCAAGTCCGCTGCGTTGGGGTACCGGTCAATATAGTCCTCGAAATCCAGCGTCATCGAAGCGGATTTCACATGTTCCCAATACGCACTTTCGCGCCACGTGTCCGGGTTGCGGGTGGTAAAGTAAAAGGCGAGTTCGGCTTCGGGGAAATGCGCGCCGATCACCTCTGTATAGAGTTTCGCCAAATCCACCGCCGCGCTGTAATCATTAATGTGGCGGCGGCCCGGCATGTGCCCTGACAATTCTTCGCCGGACAGAACAAGCGTGCGGCGTGGCATGCCCGGAAGACTGGCAAGCAGGGTGTCCAGCCGATCCGCCACCTTGGCCAGCGTTACCGGGTCACCCCATGTGGAATAGCCGCGCGCGGCGTGCATCAGTTCGGGCATCTGCCCTTTGAGCCGGATGGCCAGCGCGGGCATCAGCGCCATGCGGTTCTGGCGCAGGAACTGCTGCACGGTTGACGTGCCCGTCTTGTGAAAACCCGCGTGCAGAACGATGCGGCGTGGCATCAGCGATACCTCGTGTTCTGGGTATCTGGCCCACGACAAAAGGACGCTTGTGATCGATTAAAGCCGTCGGGGCGCGCGATCATTTTATGTCTGGATGAGGGCCGCTGACACGCGTGTCGAAGGGGCGTTACGCCGATCTGGGCCAAGCCTGCATAGGCGACGCGCGGCAGTTTCATGTTCTAAAACAGACCCTCTGGCGGGTCGGCAACGATGCGTCGGGTGGCCAAATCGACCGTGGGCACAATCGCTTGGGTGAAGGGCACGAACACGGTCGTAGAGGCGTTGGGCAACTGCACTTCGAGCAGGTCACCTGCACCGTGGTTCTGGACGGATTTCACACGACCGAGCGCGACGCCGCCCGTGTCGAACACGTCGATGCCCGTCAGGTCAGAGTAATAGTATTCGTCGTTCGGCAGGCTGGGCAATTGATCGCGGCGTGCGAACAGTTGCGTACCCTTCAGAGCATCGGCCTGTTCCTTGGTTTCCACATCCGTGATGCGCGCGACAAAGCCGTTTTTCATTGGTCGGATCAGCGCTATCACAAAGCTGCGCTTGCCGTCCTCCGACAGGAGTGGGTTGTAGGTTTCGATGTCGTCGGGTTGGGCGCAAAAGGATTTAATGCGCAGTTCACCCTGCACCCCATAAGAGCCGCTGATGCCGCCGACACAGATCAAATCATCACTCATTCCAGCACACTCCATCGCGCATTTGGCCGCCAGACTCGGTGCAGGCGTCAGTCGTTTGATTGCGTTCATAAAGCAGGCCAACGACAAATGCGATGAGGACAAGAACAGTTGTGCGTATCATGCTGAACAGTGACACCTTTCTGTGCAGGGTGCTGCGTCTATCTCTGCGCCAAACCACAGTGATTTGTCTAGAGCGGGGACGTGGTGCCCGGCATCAAAACGCCCACCCCGATGTGCATCAGGGCGGGCGTCATTGATTGCGATGTCGCGCAGATTATTCTGCTGCGGCTTCTTCTGCTGGGGCGGCTTCGGCCTCGGCCTCGGCTGCTGCTGCTGCTTTGGCGGCTTTTTCTTCGACGCGCTCTTTGGCTTTTTTGCCGGGCTCACCTTTTTTCAGGTTGGCGCGCTCTTTCTTGGGCAGGACGCCTGCGGCTTCGAGCATGCGGGCGATCCGGTCTGTGGGCTGTGCGCCTTCGCCGAGCCAGTACTGGATGCGCTCCACGTTCATTTTCACGCGCTCTTCGCTGTCTTTGGCGAGCAGCGGGTTATATGTGCCCAGCTTTTCGATGAAGCGACCATCGCGTGGCATGCGGCTGTCGGCGGCCACGATGCGGTAGAAGGGGCGTTTCTTGGAGCCGCCGCGGGCGAGGCGAATTTTCATAGCCATGGTGTATTTCCTTTTGTTTTCAGTTGGGTGGTGGGCAAATTGCCCACCCTACGATTGGCACGCTCAAGGCGCGTTTAGGATTTGTGTTGTTTGTGGTGCTGAATGACTTCAGCGATGATGAAGTTCAGGAACTTCTTGGCAAATTCGGGATCGAGATCGGCCTCGGTTGCCAAAGCTTCGAGCCGTGCGATCTGGCCCGCTTCGCGGGTGGGATCGGACGGTGGAAGGTCGTGTTCAGCCTTGAGTTTCCCCACGGCCTGCGTGTGTTTGAACCGCTCGCCCAGCGTATAGACGAGGATCGCATCGAGGCGGTCGATGCTGCGGCGATGATCAGAGAGCAAGGCGGCTGCGCGTGTGATGGCGTCGGTCATGTCCGGCCTCCGCAATACGTCGCAACACCGTGAAACCGGGATGCACAAGCCGTGCACAAGCTGTGCACAGGTTGTGCACCGGAACGGTGCATTTTGATCTGACGGGTATTAATCAAGGGCCCATCCTTTCGGTGTGAATTTCGGATCGGCGTAGTGGCCGATTTCCATTTCGATCCCATGAGCAAGTTGGGTGTCGGCCAGTTCCGCCTGGCGTGGATGGCGATAGACGGCATCGGAGCCGTCGATGCTGGGCGCGTCTGCGTCTTTCTTGGCACCAAGCCGTTCGGCCAGCCGGATGCTGTCGAGATTCTTGGGATCGATGTAGCTGACGGCCGTGTCCCAGCCGTTCTGGTAATAGTAGCTGCGCACCGCATGCGTCGCTTCGAGCGCGTAGCCCTTGCCGGACTTGTCGGGCCAGATGATCCACGCGATTTCGCGTTCGGGCCAGCCCGCGGGCATCCAGCCGCCTGCCATCCCGTAAGTTTCATCTGTTTCCTTGTCGTGGATCATCCACATCCCGAACCCGCGGATTTCCCAGTGCCCCATTTCGGCGGCATACAGCATCCATGCCTCGTAGGTGTTCAGCGGACCGCCCATGAAACGGGATCGGTACGAGGCGAAGGTGGCCTTGAAGTTCGGGTAATCCTCGGCCTCTGGTCCGCGCAGGACAAGCCGTTTGGTTTGGATGGTGGGGATCAGGAGGGAGGTCATTACACCGCCTCTGGAGGCAGGTGGCGAAACACATTGAGCAGGCCGAGATCCGTGTGACGGAAGTCATCCACTTGAAGCGCGCCCATGCGTTTTGCAAGTGCTGCGGAACGGTCGTTTCCGGGTAGTACACAGCTTACAACCGTCTTCCAGTTCAACACGTCGTAGGCGTAGCGGCGGGCAAAACACGCTGCTTCATGCGCGATGCCTTTGCCTTCTGCGTCGGCAAAGACGGACCATGCGATCTCTGGCTCGGGCCATCCAAACGGATACATCAGCCCCACCACGCCAAGAGCTTCGTTGGTGTCGCGGTCCGCGATCAGCCAACGACCATATCCGCGCAAATGCCAGTGGCCGATGATATCCGCCAGAGAGTCAAAGGCGATTTCGCGGCTGTAAGGTCCGCCAAGACCCTTGGAGCGATCAGACGCGCGGAAGTCGGCATATGCGTCAAAATCGTCCATCGTCGGAGCGCGATATTTCAATCGCCCCTCTTCGAAGGTCGGAATGCAAATTGTGGTATGCGCAAGCGGCGTCATTTCTTTTTCCCGAACCCTGACAAACCGGGGGGCAGGGCCATGCCGCCGCCCATGCCGGGCATGCCGCCGCCGAGTTGTTTGGCGGCCGCTTCGAGTTGTTTTTGATCCATGCCAGCGGCGTCTGGCAGTCCGCCCTTGCCGCCCATCATGCCGGCGAGCGCCTTTTTCATCATCCCGCCTTTGCCCTTGCCCAGCTTTTTCATCATGTCCGACATCTGACGGTGCATTTTGAGCAGCTTGTTGAGGTCAGAGACTTGCATGCCGGAGCCGCGTGCGATCCGCTTTTTGCGGGAGGCTTGCAGGATTTGGGGGTTGGCGCGTTCTTTTTTCGTCATGGAGCCGATCATGGCGATCTGCTGTTTCAGGATCTTGTCGTCGAACCCTGCGTTTTTTACCTGAGCGGCCATTTTGCCCATGCCGGGCATCATGCCCATCATACCTTCCATGCCGCCCATTTTCAGCATCTGTTCGAGCTGCATGCGCAGGTCGTTCATGTTGAACTGACCTTTGGACATGCGCCGCATCATGCGTTCGGCCTGTTCGGCCTCGATGGTTTCCTGCGCCTTTTCCACAAGTGCGACGATGTCGCCCATGCCCAGAATGCGGCCTGCCACGCGTTCTGGTTCAAAGGTTTCGAGCGCGTCGAGTTTTTCGCCAAGGCCGACGAATTTGATCGGCTTGCCGGTGACGGCCCGCATCGACAGTGCTGCGCCGCCACGTCCGTCGCCGTCCATCCGTGTAAGGACCACGCCGGTGATCCCGATGCGTTCGTCAAAGTTTTGTGCGGTGAACACCGCGTCTTGCCCGGTCAGGCCATCGACCACCAACAGTGTTTCGCGGGGGTTGGCCACGTCGCGCACGGCCTCGACCTGCGCCATCAACTCTTCGTCGATGGAGAGGCGACCGGCGGTGTCCAGCATATAGACGTCATAGCCGCCCATATTGGCCTGCGTCTTGGCGCGTTTGGCGATCTGGACGGGCGTTTCGCCTTTTACGATGGGCAGGGTATCGACGCCGATTTGCACGCCGAGGATCGCCAGCTGTTCCATCGCGGCGGGCCGGTTGACGTCAAGCGAGGCCATCAGCACCCGTTTGCCATCCCGGTCCTTGAGCCGTTTGGCCAGTTTCGCGGTTGTAGTGGTTTTACCGCCGCCCTGCAGGCCGACCATCAGGATCGGCGCGGGCGGGGTGTCAATTTTCAGTGCGCCGGGTTCGCCTTCGCCCTTGAGCGTATCGATCAGGGCGTCGTGCACGATCTTGACGACTTGCTGACCCGGTGTGACCGATTTGGTGACGGACTGGCCTGTGGCCTTGTCTTGGACGGCTTTGACGAAGTCGCGGGCCACGGGCAGTGATACGTCGGCCTCAAGCAGGGCTACACGCACTTCGCGCAGGGCGGTTTTTACGTCTTCTTCGCTTAGCGCGCCTTGTTTCGTCAGCCGGTCAAAGACACCGGAGAGGCGTTCGGATAGATTTTCAAACATGGGCCATGCTCCTTTTTGACCGTGGACGTTTGCCCGTAGATAACCACGGACGGTGGGTTTCCCAAGGTTTAGGTCCAAACGACGACGGCCCGGTGGGCATTCGACAAACGAGGTGCGCCCCCGTGGGCGCAACGCGCTGACGGAGGGCGATCCCGGGCATATCCCAAGGGACCGGAAGGTATGATGCTTCCGGGTATTGGCGCGGGATTAGGCGCTTGGCGTGTGCGAGTCAAGTGTCAGGGGGTGTTGGTGCGGATCGCCGCCTTATCTTGTGCGGCGTCGCTGTGCCCGCAGCCAGTCGTTGATTGCCTCTGCGGCCTGGCGGGGGCCGTTGCCTGAAATGCAGGCTTCGACCAGCGGGTAGGGCGGTGTGGTGTCGTGAAAGGTGAGCGTGGGGCGCGCTGTGTCTGAAAACTCTTCGACTTCGGCGCGGCGCAGGATGTCGAGCGGGTAGGTGGCGCTGTTGTAGGAAAATAGCGTGCGCCGTTGGACGGTGGCCGTGCCCGTGGCGGCATCAAGTATCAATTGGTCGCGTTTTATGGCCAGTGCGAAGATCGCCAGCGGTATGCCTGCGCCAACGGCCACTGTCGCAAGTCCGACGATTTCGCCTTGTGCGATCAATGTGACCCCTGCGGCGGCGCAGGCCACGATGCAGACGATCAGCCCCCCGCCCAGACCCCAAGGGGCGTGGGCGAGGATAAGTTGTGAGGGCAGGTTGCGCAGCAGGGTCATGCGCCCGATGTTAGGTTCGGGTGCCGTGAGCTGTCAAAGCCGATCAGCCCGTACTGGGCCGTTCCACTGCCGCCCCGGTGCCCAGAGCAGGACTACCGCGCCGACTTCGATTGCGCCTGTGACATAGCGGAACCATTGGCCCAAACCCACCGTTTCGAAAACCGCCACCATGTCCGGTACGCCAGCCAGTTTGGCGATTCCGGCCCCAAGGAAGGCGAGGCTTATCAGCGCTTTTATCGCCAGAAGTCCCTATTTCCGAAGCGTTGGGCCCATGTGATAGACTCCAGTTGGGGTGCGATCAGGCGGCCAGGTTTTCAATGTCGCTTTGCGCGCTTGCGATGGCGTCAGCACCGTTGGCCATGACACTGTCTGCGGCGATAACTTCGACATTGTGGATGCCGATAAAGCCGAGCACGTGTTTCATATAGCCCGTGGCAAAGTCGATATCGCTGCCCACAGGTGTCCCTCCGGTTGCCACGGCCAGAATGGCGCGCTTGTCGTTCAGCAAGCCAACGGGGCCGGTTTCGGTGTATTTGAACGTGACACCGGCGCGTGCCACCAGATCGATCCATGCCTTGAGTGCGGCGGGCACCCCAAAGTTATAGACGGGCACGCCAATCACGATTGTATCGGCGTCTTTGAGTTCCTGAACCAGTTGATCGAACAGGGCCAGCGTGTCGGTCTGTACTGCGTCGCGCTGATCGGCGGGGGTGAAGTTGGCGTTGACCCAGTTTTCGGTGATCTGGGGCAAGGCACTGCTGAGGTCGCGCCGGATGATGGGGCCGCCGAATTTGGCGACGATCTGGGCGGACAGGTCGCGTGTTACGGAACCTTGGAAGCGGGCGGAGCTGTCGATGTGCAATGTGGTCATGGTCGGGTCCTTTGGGAAAAAGAAAATGTCTTTGGTCCCTTCTATTTGACCCTTGCAAATTCGAACGCAATTCCTGAAACTGAACAGGGTATGTTTGCATTTGCACATAAGGCGGTCACATGGACAACTGGGATGAAATCAAAACAGCCTATCAGGCGGCCCGCATGGGCACTGTCAGCGGGGCGGCTGAAGTGTTGGGTGTGCACCACGCCACGGTGATCCGCCATATCGACGCCCTAGAGGGGCGGTTGGGCGTGAAACTGTTTCAGCGCCATGCCCGGGGCTATACCCCGACCGAGGCGGGCGATGATCTGTTTCGTGTCGCCCAAGCCACGGATGATCAGTTCAGCCAGTTGGTTGGCCGCATCAAAGGGCGCGGCACCGAAGTGTCCGGCGAATTGGTCGTGACATCGCTGGTGACGATGGCCCCCCGTCTCGCCCCGGTTTTGACCGCCTTTCAACAGGAGCACCCGGATGTGGTTGTGCGATATTTGACAGGTGATCGCCTGTTCCGTCTGGAATATGGCGAGGCCCATGTGGCCATTCGCGCCGGCAACGCGCCCGAGCAGCCAGACAATGTTGTGCAGCCCTTTGTTCGGTTGTCTGTCGGGTTGTACGCGACCAAAGCCTATATCGAGGCGTACGGTCATCCTGACCTGTTCAAAGACACCAGCAAGCACCGTTTTGTCAGTCACGACGCGGCGGACAGCCGTGCCCCGTTTCACAAGTGGCTGCGCAGTCAGGTGGCCGAAGACACGATCACCTTTCGATCGACCGATGTGCGCGCGCTGGAACAGGCGGTGCTGGCCGGGGCCGGGATCGGGTTTCTCCCCGTGATTGAGGCCCGCGCAAACCCGGAGCTGGTCGAGATCATGGAACCGAACGAGGATTGGTCGGCCCCCTTGTGGCTTGTCACCCATGTCGATCTGCACCGCACCAACAAGGTGCAGGCGTTTTTGACCTTTCTTAAGGATCGGTCCAAAGACTGGAAGGTTTTGTGAGCCTCGCCCCGAGGTCGTTGCCTGCATGAGCCCGGCGCTGCAGGGCCATGCCGCGATGCTGTGTTTTTCGGCGCTGGTTGCGGGGTCGTTTTCACTGGGATCCATGGCCGCAAACGAGATTTCGCCATCTGCGTTGAACGCAGTGCGGTTTATACTGGCCGCATGCATCATCGGTGTTGCCCTGTTGGTCACGGGCGGCATGACCCGCCGGGCGTTACAGGCCCCTTGGCGTTATGTGGTGTTGGGCGGCTTTTTCGCCGTTTATTTCGTGTTGATGTTCGAAGGATTGAAAACCGCCCCGCCTGTGAGTGCGGCGGCTGTGTTTACCCTGACCCCTGTGCTGGCGGGTGTGTTCGGCTGGATCCTGTTGCGCCAGATCACCACCCCGCGCATGGCGCTTGCGCTGGCGATTGGCGCGTCGGGGGCGCTGTGGGTGATTTTTCGCGCGGATTTGGCGGCGCTTCTGGCCTTTGAAGTGGGGCGCGGCGAGATCATTTATTTCGTGGGCTGCGTCAGTCATGCCTTTTACACCCCGATGGTGCGGATGCTGAACCGTGGTGAGCCTGCTGTGGCGTTCACCTTTGGCACTTTGGTGGCGGGTGCGCTGTTGTTAACTGTTTTTGCGTGGTCAGATATTGCCGCGACCGATTGGGCCGCTCTGCCGAGCATTGTCTGGATTACGCTCATTTATGTCTCTGTGTTTGCCTCTGCATCCACGTTTGTGTTGTTGCAGTTTGCGACCATGCGTCTGCCAAGTGCGAAGGTGATGGCTTATACCTATCTGACCCCCAGTTGGGTGATCGGCTGGGAGGTGGCGCTGGGCAATGGTGTGCCGGGGCCGTTGGTTTTGGTGGGCATCGTCATGACGGTGATCGCGCTTATGATGTTGTTGCGCGATGAAGAACGCGTAGCCCCGGCCTAAAGAAACCCGGATGCCATGAGGGCGCGGCGCGGGGCGTCCGGATCAGCAGTGCGGGTTTTCGCATCGGCGAATGGTGGTGGGTTCAGGGCTGATCTGGGCCCGGCAGTTCGGCGGCGAGGAACCGTTCGAACGCGTCCAGATTGACCGGCTCGAACTGCCCAAAGCCTTGCATCCACACAGAGGCCGCGCGCATGGCGTCGGGTTGCAGTTTGCACCATTTGACCCGCCCTCTTTTCTCCTGCTGGATCAGGCCGGCGCGGGTCAGGATGGTCAGGTGTTTGGAAATCGCCGCCAGCGACATTTCAAACGGTTCGGCCACGTCCGTCACCGCCATGTCATCCTCGAGCAGCATCGACAGGATCGCGCGGCGCGTCGGGTCCGCCAATGCAGAGAATGTGGTGTCGAGCGCGTTGGACATACCCTGTCATACAAACTGCGCGCGCCATAGGAAAGCGATCACAGATAGGGATGTTGCGTGGATTGTGACGGCCAGCGATGGCGCATGCGTTCCTGTTCCCCGGGGCTGAGGCCTATGTCGCGTGCGATATGCGCGCTGAGGGGTGGCGGTGCCGTGCCTTGGATATCGCGCGGTGTTTTCAGGTGATGCGCAAAATTTGCACATGCCGAAAGGGCGCGCCAGAGCGCAGAGTTTTGGATAAGATCCATGATGTCCTCATGTTTGTATGGGTATGTGAGGTAATATCGGGCGGATCGTTTGTTGTTACAAACGCAGTTCTCTGACAAGATATGTGCAGAAAATGCACAGGTATTGCCCATGTCCCGCACTTTGCCCCCGTTGAACGCCTTGCGCGCCTTTGAAGCCGCGGGGCGGCATGAAAGTTTTAGTCGTGCGGCGGATGAGTTGGGCGTCAGCCATTCGTCCATCAGTCGCCATGTCAGGGGATTAGAGCAACGATTGGGCGTGCAGTTGTTTCGCGACGCAAAGCGCGGCGTGGTTCTAACGGCTGAGGGCAGTCATTACTTGCAGCGCATTGGCCCTGCGTTTGATGTCATTGATGCGGCGACCGAGGGGTTGGCGGATCAGCCTGCCGGGCGGGTGACCATCAACAGTGAGCCTGTGTTTGCCGCCAAGGTGATTGTGCCGCTGCTGAACCAGTTTCATAACACGTTTCCAGAGATTGAATTGCGTCTTGTTGCATCCAATGAGATTGCGGATTTGGACAGGTACGAGGCGGACCTGGCCGTGCGCTATGCCCGGACCGGGGTGGTGGATGGCCCATCGGATCTGATCAGCGATGCGCCGATCTATCCCTATAGTGCGCCGGGCCTGCTGACGCAGGATCGCATTGCGCCGCACCATTTGACAGAGTTTCGCCTGTACCGCGACCGGACAGAGGACATTTGGCAGCTGTGGTGTGATCTGGCGCAGTTCGATGTGGTGTTGCCCCCGCAAGATGGTGGGCGGCTGCGCGCCCCATTGGTGCAAGAGGCCGCAATTCACGGCGCGGGTCTGTTTATGGCCGGGTCGGACTGCGCCGCGCAGGACGTCGCACTGGGCCGTCTTGTTCAACTGTCTGATGTGGGGCTGAGGCTGGGTGCGTTTCGCCTGCTGGCAAGCGGACAGTCGGCCCGTCGCAAGGCGGTGCGTCGTGTGCGCAGTTGGCTGCTGGATCAAACGCAGCAGTTGCGTGGTGCATAAGATCAACCATTTGGTTGAATGACTGAAATGCCGGGTAAAGTGGTCAAACGGCCCATGCGACGGGTTGTCGCTTTGGTTTATATTTAAAATTAAGTGATTTAAAACAGCGACTTACTCCTAACGCACTCAGTGCGCAGAGCGCGTTGACTCATGGCTGTGGTCCACATATCCACCTCGTTATCCAAAGGACGGGACAAAGGTACGTGACCGACCCTGATGACAAAGCAAAGATGGATGCGCTGAATGCGCGTCTGAAGGCTGTCAAAGAGGTCCACGCTCCGAAACCCCGCACGCCGGATCATCATTCTCAAGCCCAGTTGGCCTGGCGAATGGTGATTGAATTGGTCGCCGGTCTAGGGATCGGGTTTGGTATGGGGTACGGGTTGGATGCCATTTTTGGCACCTCTCCGTGGTTCATGATTGTGTTTCTATTTCTGGGCTTTGCCGCTGGTGTCAAAACAATGATGCGCAGTGCGGCAGAAGTTCAAAGCAGGCAGGCCATCGAGATGGCCGAGGACAATGATCGCCCGCAAGGGTGAGGTGAGACGGAGAGAGCCAAATGGCAACTGAAACAGCAGAACACGGCGGCGGTGGTCTTGAGTTCCACCCAATGGATCAGTTCATCGTCAAGCCATGGTTTGGCGAGATTGGTGACCCTGTTCACTGGTACACTGTAACCAACGTCACTGTTTGGCTGGCTCTTTCGGTTTTGGCCGTTATTGGTTTGATGGTTTTGACCACGTCCAAGCGCGCAGTTGTTCCGGGCCACGGCCAGTCCATCGCTGAGCTGATGTACGGTTTTGTCTATAAGATGGTTGAAGACGTGACCGGCAAGGACGGGATCAAGTATTTCCCATATATCATGACACTGTTCATGTTCATCCTGTGCGCCAACTTCCTTGGCCTGATCCCCAAGTCCTTTACCACGACGTCGCACATTGCCGTGACTGCCGTTCTGGGTTTTGGCGTGTTCTTTGCCGTGACGATCCTTGGGTTTGTCAAAAACGGTGCATCGTTCCTGGGATTGTTCTGGGTTTCCAGTGCACCGCTGCCGTTGCGCCCTGTTCTGGCCCTGATCGAAATCATTTCGTACTTCGTCCGCCCTGTCAGCCATTCCATTCGTTTGGCAGGCAACATGATGGCTGGTCACGCTGTTCTGAAGGTGTTCGCCGGGTTTGCGCAGGTCACAGCCATCGCACCCGTTGCGATCCTTGGCGTCATGGCGATCTACGGTCTTGAGATACTGGTGTCGGCCATTCAGGCCTACGTCTTTACCATTCTTACATGCGTTTACCTGAAGGACGCGTTGCACCCGCATCACTAATGTAAGGCGGGGCTGATCCCGCCGAACACATCTACTAAACTTCCAATCGTAAGGAGAATTCTCATGGAAGGTGAACTCGCACACATCGGCGCAGGCCTCGCAGCAATCGGTTCCGGCGCAGCCGCTATCGGTGTTGGTCACGTGGCTGGCAACTTCCTCGCTGGCGCTCTGCGCAACCCATCGGCAGCTGCCGGTCAGACAGCGACACTGTTTATCGGCATCGCCTTTGCAGAAGCTTTGGGGATCTTTTCGTTCCTCGTCGCTCTGCTGCTGATGTTTGCCGTCTAAGTAACTCTGACTGCATTCCTTACGGTCGGGCGGCGTGAATGCCTCACGCTGCCCGATGTAATGGCTCGCATTTTGGCCCAACGCAAATATTGGGCGATCCAGAGGGACGACCGACATGGCAGAAAATACAAACGCAGCTGGTGAGGTTGCACTTGGTGCCCCTCCTGGGATGCCGCAACTGGACGTTGGCACGTTCGGCAATCAGATTTTCTGGCTGCTGTTGGCTCTCGTCGCTATCTATCTTGTGCTGTCTCGCGTGGCGCTGCCCCGCATTGCAGCCATTCTGGCCGAACGCCAAGGGACCATCACAAATGATGTTGCCGCCGCTGAGGACCTGAAAACCAAAGCAGAAGCTGCTGAAGCTGCGTATGAAAAAGCGCTTGCTGATGCGCGCGCTGAATCACAACGTATCGCCGCCGAGACGAAGGCCAAAATTCAGGGTGACCTGGATGTGGCAATCGCCAAGGCCGATGCTGGCATTGCTGCGAAAGCTGCTGAAAGCGAAAAGGCGATTGCCGAAATTCGTGCAGGTGCGCTGGAAGCGGTTGCCGAAGTTGCCAAGGACACTGCGCAAGAGATCGTGGCCGTCATGGGTGGCAAAGCCGACGCTGATACAATCACCGCTGCGGTTTCCGCGCGGATGAAAGGATAAGGGCATGACTATGAAAACCCTCGCATCCGTACTGGCGTTTGGTCTGGTGGCAACCCCCGCCATGGCCGCCAAGGGCCCGTTTGTCAGCCTTGCCAACACTGACTTTATCGTTCTGATCGCGTTCATCCTGTTCATCGGCGTTTTGTTCTATTTCAAAGTGCCGGGCATGCTGTCCAAGATGCTGAATGACCGTTCGACCGGTATTCAGTCTGAACTGGACGAAGCCCGCAGCTTGCGCGACGAGGCACAAGCATTGCTTGCGTCGTATGAGCGCAAGCATCGCGAAGTTCAGGAGCAGGCGGACAAGATCGTGGCACAGGCCAAGATCGATGCCGAAGCTGCTGCTGATCAGGCCCGCGAAGATTTGGCGCGTTCGATTGAGCGTCGTATGGCGGCTGCAGAAGATCAGATTGCATCGGCCCAAGCGGCCGCGATCAAGGAAGTCCGTGATACCGCCGTTACTGTCGCGATTGCTGCGGCGCGCGACGTGATCGCCAAGCAGATGACAGCCGCAGATGCCAACAAGCTGGTGGATGATGCCATCAGCCAAGTGGACGCAAAACTGCACTGAGCGTTTCAAACGCACGAAATAGAAAAAGCCCCGGTCATGTGCCGGGGCTTTTTTGTTGCGTTGGCGTTAGCCGCCTATTTCGTGGTCCAACCGCTGTCGCGCGATATCTTCGTTTCTGTCGGCCTTGTGTTGGTGCTGTAGCGCGCGTTCGACATAGTCCATGTGCGTGTTGACGGCGGCGCGCGCCCCTTCTGGGTCGCGGGCCTGTATCGCGTCGTTGATCGCGCGGTGTTGATCGAGCAGGGCCTGCCGTGTCGTGCGTTGTTTGAACATGACTTGGCGGTTGTAGAACACGCCGTCGCGCAGCAACTGATACATGGATCGCATCATATGCAGCATCACGACATTATGGCTCGCTTCGATGATGGCCATGTGGAATTGGGCGTCTAGCCGCGCCTCTTCGTCACTGTTGCGTTTGGGGTGGGCGGCTTCCATCTTTTCGAACACGGCGTTGACCACGGCCAGATCGGTATCAGAAGCAAGGCGCGTGGCGCGTTCTGCTGCCAGCCCTTCCATGTCCCGCCGAAAGCTTAGGTAGTCAAACACAGCCTCGTCATGACGCGCGAACAGTTCGGTCAGCGCAGGCGCAAAGGCCGAGCCGAGGACATCCGCCACATAGACCCCCGCGCCCGGCCGCGCAGCCAGAAGCCCGCTGTCCTGCAAGGCACTGATCGCATCCCGCAGGGACGGGCGCGATACGTTCATCCGTTCGGCCAGTTCACGTTCGGGCGGCAACCGTTCGCCGGGGCGCAGGATGCCGCGCAGAATCAGCTGTTCGATCTGCCTGATCACGGCGGCGGACAGTTTTTCGGGTTGCACTGGTCGGAATGGCATTTGGTCACCCTAATGAATTGGTAAAGACATATTACCAATCGGGAGGCTGCGCAATCACTGCCGATGTGGCGTTTCCAGTTCCGATGTTAATTAAGGCGGCCTTAACCTTGGGTGCGCGATGGTGCCCTATGAAATTGAGTTTGGTATTTTTCAGTCTTGGCATTCTTGCGGCCTGCAACACGGCTGGCCCCTATTTCCGGGGCCTGCCTGTGACGACAGTGACGATTGATGGATCGACCTTTGATGTCCGGGTCAGGGGCAAACTGGCTGAGGCGATCCGCACCAATGTGCAATACGCCCCGCGGTTCGGCCCGATCCAATCCCGCGCGGGCAAAGCCATGGAAATGGTGAGTGGGTGCAAGGTCAAGGAAGTGCGGGGGGATCAAGCACAAGCCACAGGGATCCTTGCGTGCGGTAAAACGGCCCCTGTCGTGGACCGCCTGAAACGGCAGGGAGAGTATGATTGCCTGACGCTTGATTCCTATATTAGCCCGGCGACGAATGAACAGGTGTTGGACGTTGATTGTACGCTGATTTGACTGCGAATACCCGATATCTTGTGGATAAATCCGCCTATACCCACTGTGAGTGGGCGCACCGCGTTGACAGACGCCCGTTGCTGCGGCCACGATATGTGCCTTGGATGATGGTACAGGACTGGCTGGATTTGCGGTTTTCTAAACTCAGGCTGACGGGATTTAAATCTTTTGTCGATCCGACTGATCTGGTGATCGCGGATGGTCTGACGGGTGTCGTTGGGCCGAACGGCTGTGGGAAATCGAACCTTCTTGAGGCGTTGCGCTGGGTTATGGGCGAAAACCGCCCAACTGCGATGCGCGGTGGCGGCATGGAAGATGTGATTTTTGCGGGTGCTGCCACACGACCTGCGCGCAACTTTGCCGAAGTCAGCCTGCACATCGACAACTCGGATCGGTTGGCACCGGCCGGGTTCAACGATGCCGATGCGCTGGATATTGTGCGTCGGATCACGCGCGATGTGGGCAGTGCCTATAAGGCGGCAGGCAAGGACGTGCGTGCGCGTGACGTGCAGATGTTGTTTGCCGACGCATCAACGGGGGCGCACAGTCCGGCGCTGGTCCGTCAGGGGCAGATTGCCGAACTGATCAACGCCAAACCCAAAAACCGTCGCCGCATTCTGGAAGAGGCCGCAGGTATTTCCGGCCTGTACCAACGCCGCCACGAGGCTGAGTTGAAACTGAAGGGGGCGGAGCAGAACCTGGCCCGCGTCGATGATGTGATTGAACAGTTGGCGGCCCAATTGGCGCAACTCGCCCGGCAGGCGCGCCAAGCAGCGCGGTACCGCGAAATTGGCAATGAATTGCGTCAGGCCGAAGGTCAGTTGTTGTATCGTCGCTGGCGCGAGGCAGATAGCGCGCGCAGTGCCGCAGATGACGAATTGCGCAGTCGAATAACTGCAGCCGCCCAAGCCGAGGCGGCCGTGCGCGGTGCTGCAAAATCCCGGCAGGCTGCCGAAGATGCGCTGCCTGCGTTGCGCGAGGAAGATGCGATTGCGGCGGCTGTCCTGCAGCGGCTTGTCGTGCAGCGCGATGCCCTGAGCGATCAGGAAGCCCAAGCGGCGCAGACGATCGAAACCCTGACCCAACGCATCGCGCAATTGGCGCGCGATATCGACCGCGAGGGCGGGCTGAACCGCGATGCGGGCGAAACGATTGAACGCCTTGAATGGGAAGCGGGCGAGATTGCCAAGGCGAGCGAAGGGCATCACGACTTGCTTGAGGCTGCCGCCGGTGCGGCCCGCGAGGCGGGGCAAGTCTTGCAAGCGCGCGAATCAGATCAGGGGGACAAGACCGAAGATGTCGCCCGTTTGGCCGCGCGTCATGGATCGGCCCAACGCCTGTTCGAGGACAGCCGCAAGGTTGAGCTGAAATCCGAAGCCGAGGCTGCCAAAGCGCGTGATGCCGTTGCGATGAGCCAAGCCGCATTGGACAAGGCGGGCATTGATTTTGATGCCGCACAGATTGCAGTAGCCACTGCCGAGGCGACGGCACAGCGCGCCGATGACACGTTGATCGCAGCCGAAGAGGCGCGCGCGCAAACACAATCGCGCGAGGCGGATGCCCGCGCGGAACGTTCTGAAGCTGAAGGTGAAATGAACGCCCTGCGCGCCGAGGCTGGGGCGCTGGCCAAGCTGGTCGAACGTGACACAGCCGAAGGCGGTCAGATATTGGATCGATTGCAGGTCGAGCAGGGGTTTGAAAAAGCGTTGGGTGCCGCGATGGCGGACGATCTGCGCGCACCGGAAGTGGAACCAGACGGCCCGTCTGGCTGGGCCGTTCTGCCCCCCTATCATGATGTTCAGCGGCTGCCCGAGGGGGTGACCCCGCTCACGTTGCATGTGTCGGTGCCGGATGTGCTTGTTCGCCGGATGAGCCAGATTGGCCTGTGTGATCCGGATGATGCGGCTCGATTGCAACCGCTTTTGCAGCCCGGTCAACGCCTTGTGTCGACCGAAGGTGATCTGTGGCGTTGGGATGGATTCCGCGCCTGGGCCGAAGATGCGCCGAGTGCGGCGGCATTGCGGTTGCAGCAGTTGAACCGGTTGGAAGAGTTGAAGCAGTCGCTTGAGCGCGCGACATCCCGTGCCGACGGTGCCCGCCAAGCCCACGAGACGTTGACCGCGCGGATGGCCGAGCTGACCAATGCCGACAAACAGGCCCGCCATGCCCGCCGAGAGGCGGACCGTATGGTTGCTGATGCCGCCCGTGCCCTGAGCCGCGCAGAGGCGGATCGCAATCTGGCTGAGGGGCGTTTGGAGTCCCTTGGCCTTGCTGTGACCCGCCATGAGGAGGATGCAATGGCGGCCCGTGCCCGACTAGCAGAGGCCGAAGCCGCCTTGACTGGTTTGCCTGACCTTGAGACTGCCCGCGCCGAGATTGAAGACCTGCGCATGACGGTCGAGGCGGCGCGTATCACGATGATGTCGCGCAGATCTGCGCATGATGATTTGCGCCGCACGGGCGAGGCGCGCACGAAACGAGCCCAGGAAATCACCAAAGAGGTCAGCGGCTGGAAGCACCGTCTGGAAAATGCTGAAAAACGGACGGCTGAACTGGTCGGACGCAAAACAGCATCCGAAGCTGAGTTGAAAGCCGCCGAAGCGGCCCCGTCCGAACTGGCCGCCAAACGGGAGGCGTTGGGGCAAGAGATTTCGATTGCGGATGCGCGCAAGGCCGAAGCCAGCAATGCGCTGTCCCAAGCCGAGGGGGCGCTGCGCGACACAACACTGGCAGAGCGCGAGGCCGAGAGGTTGGCATCCGAAGCCCGAGAGGCGCGCGCAGGATCAGAAGCCCGTGCAGAGGCGTCGCGCGAAACCGTAGCCTATGCCGCAGAGCGCATCGCCGATGATCAGCAGATGACCCCAAATCAATTGCTGACGGCGTTGAATGTGGTCCCGGATCAAATGCCTGCGGCAGGTGCGTTGGAAGCGGATGTGAACCGTCTGAAGCGTCAGCGTGATGCACTGGGTGCGGTGAACCTGCGAGCAGAAGAAGATGCCAAAGAGGTGCAGGTCGAACACGACACATTGGTCTCTGAAAAGAGCGACCTCGAAGAAGCGATCAAGACCTTGCGAAGTGGGATTTCGAGCCTGAACCGTGAAGGCCGCGAACGATTGCTGACAGCGTTTGAACAAGTGAATTCGAACTTTTCGTTGTTGTTCACCCATTTGTTTGGCGGTGGCGAGGCCAGCCTTGTGATGGTGGAAAGTGATGATCCGCTTGAAGCGGGCCTTGAAATCATGTGCCAACCCCCGGGCAAGAAGCTGTCGACGTTAAGTCTGCTGAGTGGGGGCGAGCAAACGCTGACGGCGATGGCACTGATCTTTGCGGTGTTTCTTGCCAACCCGGCCCCGATCTGTGTGCTGGACGAGGTCGATGCGCCGTTGGACGATGCAAACGTCACGCGGTTTTGTGATTTGCTGGACGAGATGTGTCGCCGGACCGACACGCGGTTTTTGATTATCACCCACCATGCGGTGACGATGGCACGTATGGATCGGCTGTTTGGCGTGACGATGGCCGAACAGGGCGTCAGTCAGTTGGTATCGGTCGATTTGAAAAACGCTGAAACGCTGGTGGCTTAGGTCGTCAAATCGGAACACAGGGTCGCGGCAATCCATACCCGTTCAACGTTGAATTAACCTTGGCAGATTACGTCCGATACGCGGCCCGATCTGGCCGCGAGGGGAGGTGAGTGCGCTGAGTGATTGGAGCTATTGAAAATGGACGGTTCTGATCGGGCGAGCGACGCTGGCTATCGCCATTATCTGCCTCTTTATCGTGCATTGATCTGAAAAGAGTGACCCGGCAAACATGGCGTAAATTTTGCCAAATCCCAAATATCCAAGTGAGCCTAAAGCTGGTTCAGCAAGGTTGGCGTTGGCCACGCATCGGCAGGCAATCCCAACCGCATTTGTTCGGCCTGAACGGCTGCGCGCGTGCCTGATCCCAGAATGCCGTCAATTTTGCCAACGTCATATCCACGGGCCTGCAGTTTGGTTTGCAGTTGTTTCATGGCATCACCGTTTAGTCCCGTTTCGGGGTTTCCCGCATCGTATACCGGTGCGCCTGCCAGACGCGTCGCGAAATATGCAGCTGTCAGCACATAGGTAAATGATTGGTTCCACTCAAAATAAACGCTGAAGTTCGGATATGCGAGAAATGCAGGCCCTTTGTGCCCCTGCGGCAGGATCAAGGAGGCGGGCAGGTTTGCAAGAGTGCCATTGCGCGCAAGAACACCCAGAGACTGCCAATCCGCCGTCGACTTCGTTGTGTTGAGACCGCTAAGGGCCCAATCCATTTGCGCAGGCACAGTTACCTCTTGAAGCCACGGTTCATCCGCGCGCCATCCGAGGTGTTGCAGCATTTTACCCCCCGACATCAGCGCATCCGGCGCGGATGTTTTCAACGACACGGCCCCGTCCCCATCGCCGTCCACGCCGTTGATCAGGATGTCTTGGGGCAGCATTTGCACCATCCCGATTTCGCCCGCCCACGCACCCGTTGTGCGCATTGGGTCAAAGTTTCCGGTCGCAAAGAGTTCCATCGCAGCAAAAATTTGGGGGCGGAACAGGTCTGGTCGGCGGCAATCGTGGGCCAAAGTCACAAGGGCATTTGCGGTGTTGAAATCCCCTTGGAACGCGCCGAAATCTGTTTCGAACGCCCAAAAGGCCAGCAAAACATGGCGGTCAACGCCGTATCTTTGTTCGATCTGATCGAAGATGGCGTCGTATCTGCCGGCATTGCTTTGTCCTGCATTGATCCGGTTCTGCGAAATAAGGCGCCGCGAGAAGTCGATGAATGGACGCTGAAACACGCCTTGGGCGCGGTCTGCGCGCAAGACTTTTGCGTCTTGTTGAACGTTTGCCAAGAATGCGTCAGCCGTGCCTGCTGAAATCCCGCGCGCGACCGCCTCAGATTTGAGCCCTGATTTGAAGTTGTAAAATGATCCGCCGCACTCTGCCAGTGCCAAGGTGGGCATGGCGCAGATGGCAAATGCACTGATCGTGCGCGTTAAAGTACCCATATCAAACCTCCTACGAAACAAGTGCTGGCACATGCCAACCCCCACGATTTCCACACGATTGAGATGGCCGCGTCAATATCAGCAGGGCCCAAGTCGCGTTTGCCCGTCCCGTTGACCCACGCCAAATCCTTGATCTGTCCGTGATAGCTGCGCGGCCCGGCCAGTGCGATGTTTATGCTGTGCGCCATGGCCGCTTCGGGCCACCCTGCGTTTGGGGATCGATGTTGTGCGGCGTCTGATCGCACTTTGGCCCAGTTGTGCGTGGTCGCCCCCGTGAGGGCGATCAATAACGCAGTTACCCGGGCCGGTATCCAGTTCAGCACATCGTCCAAGCGCGCAGCAGCCCATCCAAATTCCGCATGTCGCGGGGTCAGGTAGCCAATCATGCTGTCCGCAGTGTTGACGGCCTTGTAAACCACGATGCCCGGAAGGCCCCCGATCAAGAACCAAAACGCGGGGGCGATGACGCCGTCGCTAAAGTTTTCTGACAGGCTTTCGATGGCAGAGCGGGATGTGGCCGCCGGTGTTGCGCCTGTGACATCCCGGCTGACGATCATCGAGACTGCATCGCGCCCAGCCTTGTCTGACATGCGCAGCCCTGTGGCGACGGCGGCCACATGATCAATCAGCGAACGTTGCGCAAGCAGAATTGCCGCGATGATGACGGTGACCACTGTGCCCAATTGTTGCGCGGCCCATCCAAAGGCACCTGCACCGATCACCAGAATTGCGACGGCAATGATCCCTTTGGCCTTGCGTCCGGGTGACGTATTCATCCAGACATCCAGTGCTTTGACGGCGCGTCCCATCAATACGGCGGGGTGTGGTACACGGTTCCACAGCCAGCGCGGTTCGCCCAGAAGCGCATCTAGGCCAAGCGCAAGTGCCAGTAGAAGTGCGCTGTTCACAGCGCAGCCTCCAGGCGGGTCCATGCGTGCGGGGCAGGAAGGCCGATTCTGATCCAGTCAGATGCGTATGGAAAAATGCGCGTCCAGATATGATGGATTGCCAGCCTGTTTTGCCAAGCGGACGCATCGTCAACTTTGTAAAGCCGAAACAGCGTCGTACCCCCAATCAGTTTCGCGCCGTGGCTGCAAACCAGTTCATCCAGTCGGCCCGCGTCGCGCGCAAGCCGCGCGCGGGTGTCATCGGCCCACGATAGATCATTCAGCGCCGCCGCCCCAATTTCCAATGCGATGCCTGACACGGGCCAAGGCCCCAGCATCTCTTGCAGTTGCGCGATCAACACTGGATCACCGATGGCAAAGCCAAGCCGTACCCCAGCAAGCCCCCAAAATTTCCCAAAGCTTTTGAGGATCACTGTTCCCGGTTGTCCGGCATGTGCCATCAGGCTGTGGGCCGGGGTGACGTCACAGAAACTTTCGTCGATGATTGTAAGTGGCGCTGTCAGGTCATCAGCGCCCCATACCCTTCCGTCTGGATTGTTGGGGTGGACGATCACTTTTGCCTCTGTGCGGCCACTGTCGACAACGTCCCAGCCTTGGGCGGAAAAGCTGGCAGCGTGTTCATTGTAGGTTGGGCCGGGAATATGAACCGATGCCGGTGCGGTCAGCCGTGGGATTTGCGCGATGAGCGCGGATGCGCCGGGTGCGGCGAGGATGGTTGCTGTGTCCGGCACGTTCCAAAATCTGCGCGCGTGCGCGGTCAGGGTGTTCACCAAACCCATGTCAGGCAGCGCCGCCCATGCATCGTTTGAAAGTGGCGGCACGGGGTAGGGTACCGGGTTTATTCCGGTCGACAGATCAATCCATTCGGCACGGGTGCCGCCGAATTCCTTGACGGCTGCGTCAATGCCGCCGCCATGATCGCGTTGGGCTGTCAATCTGAGTATCCCTGATGCCACGGTGCCAATGCATGCGGCTTTACGCCTGCAAAATGCGGATTGCGGCGCGAATAGCAAGCATCAGCCGAGCCGTTAAGATATTAATCCCGGCATTAACCTTTTGTTAACAGCTTAAGACACACTTAACGGAAGACGAGCCCAGTTTGTGAGGGCTCTGGAGAGACCATGAATGTTTTGATTGTAGAGAGTCGCCCGGAGTTGGGCAGTATTTGGGCGCGGCATCTTGAGCGGCAGGGATATGCGGTGAGGCATGCCCATAGTCAGGATGAGGCCGTGGCACATCTGTCTGCCCAACAGACCGACATCATTGTTCTGGATTTGGTTTTGAAGCAAGGCAGCGCGCTGGCCGTGGCCGATTTTGCCAGCTATCGCCATCCAGAGGCGCGCGTGATTTTTGTGACGGACACGTCTTTTTTTTCAGATGGATCCATCTTTAATCATTCTTGCAATGCCTGCGCCTTTTTACCGTCGGGCACGCCGCCCGAAGATCTGGCGGCGATGGTGGCCCATTACGGCAGTCACTAGGCGCGGCCGTGCGGTGCCATAAAGTCGGTATCGGGATTGATCGGGATGATGCGGTTGGGGTTAATGGTTTCGTGGCTGTAGTGATAGTGGCGCACGATATGATCCATGTTCACCGTCTCTGCGACGCCCGGCCATTGGTATAGCTCGCGCGTGTAAGCCCACAGATTATCGTAATCGATGATCCGCTTGCGATTGCATTTGAAGTGCAGGTGATAGACGCAGTCGAACCGCACCAGTGTCGTAAATAAACGCCAGTCTGCTTCGGTGATTTGATCGCCCATCAGGTATCTGTTTTGCGACAAGCGGTCTTCGAGCCAGTCCAATGTGTCAAATAGCGGGTGCACGGCGGCATCATATGCCTCTTGAGTGGTGGCAAAGCCGGATTTGTAGACCCCGTTGTTCAGCGTGTCATAGATCCGGTCGTTAACAGGTGCGATCGCATCCCGCAGTTCCGTTGGCCAATAGTCACTGGTGCTGCCCGTCACCTCGTCAAAGGCTGAGTTGAACATGCGGATGATTTCCGAGCTTTCATTGCTGACAATCGTGTTCTGCGCCTTGTCCCACAGAATGGGGATGGTCACGCGCCCGGTGAATGTCGCATCAGCCCGCGTATAAATATCCCGCGCGAATGGTAGTCCAAAAAGTGCGTCGCCATTTGCACCATACGTATCCGTTTCAAATGTCCATCCATCGGACAACATGTCTGGATGAACAACCGAGATGTCGATGTGTTCGGTCAACCCCTTGAGTGTCCGAAAGATCAACGCACGGTGCGCCCAAGGGCACGCATACGAGACATAAAGATGATAGCGCCCACTTTCGGCTTTGAAACCTTCGGTGCCGGATGGTCCGGCGCTGCCGTCGGCTGTAACCCAGTTCCGAAACTGCGCCTCTTTGCGCTGAAATGACCCGCCGCTGGCTTTGGTGTCGTACCACTGGTCATGCCAGACGCCGTCTATCAGTAGGCCCATTTTAACGCTCCGTGTTGTTGATTTGTTGTAGGTAGTGCGCGCGTGGCTGTTGGGAAACGGTGCCCCGCGCGCAACTGCCCTGCATTCCCGCACATTCTACGAGTCACGTGAATGTCACAGCTGTGATCCGTCCAAAGAAATGTGCACGAATTCACTAGAATGTAATCATTTGTACGCCATGTTTACAGCAACAGAGTTCCGGAGAAATTGCCATGACAACCTTCCTACCCAAAGAGGTTCAAGCCGGACTGGATAGCGCGCGTTTGCAATCGCTTAAGTCCGCATCACGTTTGCGCCTGCAGGCCGGCCGCAAGATTTATCCTGTGTTGCGCATGTGGAAAACCGGGTTTTCGGTTGATGCGGCCTCTGCCCCGACGTTGCGTGGGTTTGTGGATTTGTATGACGGGTCGATCCACTTGTTTCAGTGCCTGATCATCGCGTCCGAAGAGGGCGCAGGTGAAATGAGGTTCGAATTCAAGCGACTGACAGCGGTATCACAAACTGCACCGATTGATTTTGAACGCGATGCGGATGCTCCGGTTGCGCTGATCGAAGCGCAACCGTAACCGTTTCAGACATTTACTGCAGGTCAGCGAACGCGGCGGCCAATCGTTGCACGGCTTCTTGCACGTGGGCGCGCGGCGTTGCGATGTTGAACCGCAACCAACTGTCGCCCCCTTTGCCAAACGTTGGTCCGTGATTGACAGCGATGTGCGCGTCCTGTTCCACCCGGCGCGTAAACTCCGCGCGGTCCATCCCTGTGTCTTCGAAACTGACCCATGACAGATACGTCGCGTCGAGCGTCATCGACTTGAGCCCCGGAATAGCATTAACGCCGGCATCGAACAGTTTGCGGTTGCCATCCAGGTAGGTGATCAATTCATCGACCCAAACGGCACCGTCCGGTGAATATGCGGCAGTCGCCATGAACAAGCCAAAGGAATTGGGCGAAATACCAAGCGCCATCATGCGATTGCTGAATTTTGCCCGCAGATCGGGATCAGCGATGATGACATTCCCGGAATGCGAGCCAGCAATGTTGAACGTCTTGGTGGTGGCGGTCATCATGATCAGCCGGTCTTCGATCCCGTCGATGGCTGTCATCGGAATATGCGTGTGACCCGGCATGACCAGATCATGATGGATTTCATCAGACACCAAAATCAGATCATGGCGTTTTGCGAAGGCTGCGACTGCGTCGAGTTCTGCCCGGCTCCAGACGCGGCCACCGGGGTTGTGGGGCGAACATAGGATGACCATGCGTTCTGATCCGTCCATTTGCGCGTCATAGGCGTCGAAATCCATTTCGTATCGCCCATCTGTCAGCGTCATTTCGCATTCAACGACGCGCCGTCCGTTGGCTTTTATGACCTTGGCAAAGGCGTGATAGACTGGCGTGAACAGAACAACACCGTCCCCCGGTTGCGTGAACGTATCGACGCACATCGCCGTGCCGTTTACCAACCCATGGGTTGTGAAAATGTGATCAGGGTCCAGTTTCCAGCCATGGCGGGTGTCCATCCACCATTGGATCGCGGCCTTGTATTTGCTGTCGTCCCCGAAATAGCCGATCACGCCATGATCAATCTGGCCTTGGACCGCATCCAGAACACATTGCGGCGGGCGGAAATCCATGTCGGCCACCCACATCGCCAAGCCGGTATCCTGAGGCACACCATAAATTTTTTCCATCATATCCCATTTGACACAATGGCTTCCCTTGCGGTCGATGATGTCGTCAAAATTCATGTGAGCCTCCTGAACTGTATCGCGGCACGCTAGCAATGACGTGTCAGAGTGCAAGGGGACATTGCGGGTCTGATCAGGTTGTCATAAAACCTTGGCCATGAAACGATCAATCATCTTGCACCCTGACCCGCGCCTCAAGAAAATGTCAGATCCCGTGGCGGATTTGTCCGATGAATTGCGTGCGCTTGCCGACGATATGCTTGAAACAATGTATGACGCTCCGGGCATTGGCCTTGCCGCGCCGCAGGTGGGTGTACTGGATCGCCTGATCGTGCTGGATTGCGTCAAGGTTGATAACGAAAAACCCCGTCCGTTGATCATGTTCAATCCGGAAATCATCGCGTCCTCTGATGAGATGAATGTCTATGAAGAAGGATGTTTGTCCATCCCGGAACAATTTGCCGATGTGACCCGCCCGGCCGAAGTGCAGGTGCGCTGGATTGATCGCGACGGCAAGGAACACACTGAAGGTATGGATGGGTTGTGGGCCACGTGCGTGCAACACGAAATCGATCACCTCGATGGGAAGCTGTTTATTGATTACCTCAAGCCGCTAAAACGCCAGATGATCACCCGCAAGATGGTGAAGCTGAAGCGCGAAAAAGCCCGCGAAAATTCATGACAGTGCGCCCAATTTTGACTTGGCCTGATGATCGCCTGACTGCGATGTGCGCACCTGTGTCGGCAGCGGATGATGCTATTGGAACGTTGGTCGCTGATATGTTGGATACGATGTATGCAGCGCCCGGTCGCGGTCTGGCCGCATCACAGGTCGGTGTTTTGTCGCGTGTGTTCGTGATGGACCTAACGTGGAAAGATGGCACGCCGTCGCCTGTCGTTTGTATCAACCCTGAAATCGTCGTGCAGGGTGACCAGATAACGACCGCGTCCGAGGGGTGCCTGTCCATTCCCGGCGTCGAGGTGCCGGTTGATCGCCCCACAACTGTGCGCATGGTCTGGAGCGATCTTGACGGTCACGTGCATGACGAAGAATTGAGTGGCTTTGCCGCCCTGTGCGCGCAGCACGAGTTGGACCATCTGAACGGCGTTGTCACCTTGGACCGCGTTGATGAGAACCAGCGCGCCGACATCGTCGCCCGTTACGAGGCCACCTGATGGCGGTATCCCCCATATTGCGGTGGCCGGACAAGCGGTTGCGCACTGCCGCTGCCCCGGTTGAGAAGGTTACCGAAGATATTCACGCGATTTGGGCCGATATGGTCGACACGATGGATGCGATGCCGGGCCAAGGGATTGGCCTTGCCGCGCCTCAGATCGGTGTGATGCTGCGCCTTGCTGTGGTGGATGTTACCCCTGACCGTTCGCGCCGGATCTTGTTGGCGAACCCGGATGTATTGTCGTCAAGCGACGAACAAGAACCGGGCACAGAGGCAAGCCCATGTCTGCCCGGTGTTCATGCCGAAATCATGCGCCCCAAAGCGATTGCTGTACGGTTTCTGAACGACAAGGGTATCTATGATCGTCGCGATTTTACTGGCCTGGAAGCGCGTTCGGTTCTGCACCAGATCGACCATCTGGCAGGGTGGATGTATTTTGATGCCCTCGGTCGCGTAAAGCGTGACATGCTGCTGCGCCGCGCGCGCAAGGTGGGCTGACATGCGCGTGATTTTCATGGGAACGCCTGACTTTTCGGTCACGGCGCTGAATGCGTTGCAGGCTGCGGGTCACGATATCGTTTGCGTTTATTCACAACCTCCGCGCCCGGCGGGTCGTGGGAAAAAGGATCGCCCTAGCCCTGTTCAAGCGCGCGCCGAGGCATTGGGGTTGCCGGTCCGTCACCCGGTTTCGTTGCGCACAGCCGAGGCGCAAGACGAGTTTGCGGCGTTGAATGCGGATATTGCCGTTGTCGTCGCTTATGGTCTGATTCTGCCGCAACCCATTCTGGACGCGCCTGCGCACGGGTGTCTGAATATCCACGCCAGTTTGTTGCCGCGTTGGCGCGGTGCCGCCCCAATCCATCGCGCCATTATGGCGGGTGATGCCGAAACCGGCGTGTGCATCATGCAGATGGAGGCTGGGCTGGACACAGGCCCAGTTCTGTTGCGCGCTGCAACGCGGATCGAACCGGATGACACAACGGCGATTTTACACGACCGCCTGTCGGTCATGGGGGCGGAACTGATCGTCACGACATTGGCACGCTTGTCCGATTTGACCCCGCAGGCGCAATCCGATGTTGGTGTCACCTATGCCCAAAAAATCGACAAAGCGGAGGCGGCGATTGACTGGACCCGTGACGCCGTTGACATCGATCGCCAAATTCGCGGTCTGTCCCCGTTTCCCGGCGCATGGTTCGAACATGACGGCGTGCGGATCAAGGTTCTTGGGTCCGTTTTGGCAGATGGCAGCGGTACTTCGGGCGCAGTTCTGGATGATACATTGTGTGTTGCGTGTGGAACGGGTGCCGTGCGCCTGACACGCTTGCAACGGGCCGGCAAAGGGGCGCAGGATGCAGATGTATTTCTGCGCGGTAACCCGTTGCCCGCTGGCACCCAACTTTAAAAGGATCGCCCATGTTCCCTTCTATTTTCGGTACTGTCGTGATCGCGGGGATTGTCGGTTATCTGTCGGAAAAAATCCGCTTTACCCATAACGGCATTTTGCAGTCGATCATCATCTGCGTTGGTGGCGCGTTCGTGTTCTATTTCGTGCGGTTGATGTTCGGATTCGGGTTTAGCAGCCCGGGGGTGAATGCGATTGCTGCGTCTATCGGCGCGCTGATCATCGTGCCGACGCATTGGCGTCCGCGCCGCTAGACACGGTCGGCGTTACTTGGGTTTGAACGGGGCCATACCGGCGCGGGCCAGTTCGTCAGCACGTTCGTTTTCGGCATGCCCCGCGTGGCCCTTGACCCATTTCCATGTCACCGTGTGACGCGCCTGCGCTTCGTCCAGCCGCTTCCACAGATCTGCGTTGGCCACAGGTTTTTTCGCCGCGTTTTTCCAACCGTTGCGTTTCCAGCCATGGATCCAGCTGGTGATTCCATTTTTAACATAGTTGCTGTCGGTCACGATTGTGATCGTGCTGGCCCGCTCCAGCGCCTCAAGGGCTGCGATGGCGGCCATCAGTTCCATCTTGTTGTTGGTGGTCAGCGCCTCGCCGCCCTTGAGTTCGCGTTCCTTTACGATTTGTGCGCCGTCCATGGCGCGCAACAAGACGCCCCAGCCGCCCGGACCGGGATTTCCGGAACAGGCCCCGTCTGTGTAGGCGAACAACTCAGGCATGGGTGCGCGCCTGCAAGATGATGAAGTGTGCCAGTGTGCCGTCCAGGCCCTTTTCTTCGCCCTTTTTCACGTATTCCACTTCAAAGCCGACTTGGCGCAGCAGCACCATCAAGGACTCTTCGGACATGTAGGAATAGAGGCGGCCAAGCGCATCGCGTTTTTCGCCGACGCCCAGTTTGGTACCAAAGTGCATCAAGCCACCCGGTTTGAGGGCACGGGCGATGGACATGAACTGGTCTGGCCAATCCGCAAGTGGCGTGTGCAACATCGAAAAGTTGCACCAGATCCCGTCATAGACAGCGACGTCGGTCAGATCGGCATAGACGGCTTGGCGCGCGGTTACGTTGGGATGTGCCGCGGACATGGCAACCATTTCCGGCACTGGATCCCAAGCGTGGGCATCCATGCCTGCCGCAGCCATGGCCCCTGCCGCAAAACCGGGACCGGAGCCAAGATCGAGGGTCCGCGCCCCTGTGGGCAATTCAGATATGAAACGCAACAAGTCTGGGCTTGCCGCCTCTCCGCTGGTCATTTCGGCGTATTCCGCCGCCTTTGCGGCATAGACGGAAAGGGTTTCAGGATCGCTCATTGTTATATCACCGTTATGATTAGGCAGGCCACGACAATGGCGGTCAGCAGGGTCCGAAGCGCCATCCACCACGGCGGCGTCAGCCCCCAGCGCGAAAAGGCGAAATCAAGCATGAGAACGCCCAAGAACCCAAAAATCAGATTGGATCCTGCACTGACCGGGCCACCGCCTGTCATGAAAAACGCCCAGAGTGCTGGCAAAACGGACAGGGTATAGCCGGTCGCGGCCTGCAATCCATTGGCCTTGGTCGCAAATCCCCACAAAACGCCGGACATGAAAGACAGGATCACCGAGCCGTAAAACAGTTGCACGTAAGGCCCGATGAACCGTGGCCCAAGGTATGTCGCACCAAAGGACGCCAGATCGTCATTCAGGACCGTGGCCGCCCCCCAGACAAAGGGGATCAGGCCAAGCAAGCCAAGGACAAGTGGGGCGCGGGGGATTTGTGTCATGTCGATGCGATCAGGGTTGGGGTGCAATGGGCGTGCTACATATGTGTGCTGTGTCGGTGGTATCGGTGGTGTCGCGGCAATTCCTGCGATTAGCAGGGCTTGCGGTAAAAGTAGTATTGGCCGGTTCGTCGGGTGCACCGTGCGTGCGGACCCGATAATAAAGGCCTTGTGGCTCAGGCGGGTTCGCGCAGCACGCGTGGTACTTTGAATTCCACATTTTCAACCGCAGTCTCGACCAGTTCGATGGTCATGTCATAGCGCGCGCCAAAGGCGTCGATTACTTCGTTGATCAATACTTCGGGGGCAGAGGCACCTGCAGTGATCCCGACAGAGGTGATGCCATCCAGGCTTCGCCAGTCGATGTCATCGGCGCGCTGTACCAGTTGGGAATAGGTGCAGCCAGCGCGCGCGCCCACTTCGACCAGACGTTTGGAATTTGATGAATTGGGCGCACCTACCACCAGCATCGCGTCGCATTTGGGGGCCATGGCCTTGACCGCTTCCTGACGGTTGGTGGTGGCGTAACAAATGTCTTCCTTGTGGGGGCCGACGATGCCGGGGAACCGCCTGTTCAAGGCTGCGACGATATCTGCAGTGTCATCCACCGACAATGTGGTTTGCGTAACAAAGGCAAGCCGCTCGGGATCGCGTACGGCGACATTTGCCACATCGTCGACAGTTTCGACCAACAGCACGTCGCCGTCTGGCAATTGACCCATCGTGCCCACGGTTTCGGGATGCCCCTCGTGGCCGATCATGATCATTTGCAGGCCTGCATCGGCGTGGCGCTGTGCCTCGATGTGGACCTTGGACACCAGCGGGCATGTGGCATCGACATAGACCATTTGGCGCGCCTGCGCGGCCTGTGGGACAGATTTGGGTACGCCGTGTGCTGAGAAGATGACGGGGCGATCATCGGGGCATTCCGACAGTTCCTCGACAAAGATGGCACCTTTGTCCCGCAACCCATCGACTACGAATTTGTTGTGCACGATCTCGTGGCGCACATAGACAGGCGCGCCCCATTTTTCGATCGCCATTTCGACGATCTTTATTGCGCGGTCCACGCCCGCGCAAAAACCGCGTGGTGCGGCAAGGTAGAGTGTGAGTGGCGGGTTGGGCATGTCGCGTCTCCGGGCTTCTCAATACCCGAGGTAAGGGGTTCGGCGGGCCGGGTCCAGCCCGCCGAGATCATCTGATGCCGGATGGTGCGCGTTAGGCCTGCAAACGCTCGGTTTGTTCGGGCATGATTTCGCGCGGTGGGCGGCCAATGACGTCCTTGAGTTCATCCAGTTCGATAAAGTTGTCGGCCTGACGGCGCAGGTCATCAGAAATCATCGGTGGCTGGCTGCGAATGGTGGAAACAACCGATACACGCACGCCCTGACGTTGAAGGCTTTCGACCAAGGGGCGGAAATCACCGTCGCCAGAGAACAAAACGATGTGATCGACGCGAGGGGCCAATTCCATCGCGTCCACGGCGAGTTCAATATCCATGTTCCCTTTGACTTTGCGCCGGCCCATGCTGTCGGTGTATTCCTTGGCCGGTTTTGTCACCATGGTGAAGCCGTTGTAATTCAGCCAGTCCACCAAGGGGCGGATTGGTGAATACTCGTCATTCTCCAGCAAAGCAGTATAGTAAAACGCTCTTAGCATTTTGCCGCGCCGCATGAATTCTTGGCGCAACAATTTGTAGTCGATATCAAACCCAAGCGCTTTGGCTGCCGCATAAAGATTAGAACCGTCGATGAACAGCGCGAGCCGTTCGTCTTTATAAAACATTTAACATCCTTCCGAAAATACGGGTTACCGCCTGCGATTTCCGTGAGTGTGTGAGTGTGATTAAAAATCTTGAACAAGCGGTTGGCAGAAAATAGGTGATTCTTATTATGTCGCAAGACGATACTCAGGTCAAAGCGTGCGAAAGTTTGCCGCATAACTGGTCACAATTGCTAGTTGCCTTAGGGTCAAATATACACTCCGATATAGGCTCACCGGTCCAAACGCTAAAATTGGCCCTGACCGAGTTGGAAAATGCGGGCGCAGTGATTCGCGCTCAGAGTCGGTTTTTTGCGACCCCTGCGGTGCCAGTTGGGAACGGTCCCGATTTTGTGAATGGGGTTGTTTCGCTGCAAGCCAGCTGGGCCCCACGCGACGCACTTGCCCATCTGCATGAGATCGAGGCGCGCCTTGGCCGTCGCCGCGACAAACGATGGGGCGCGCGCATCATTGATCTGGATTTGCTGGCGATTGATGATCTGATCCTGCCAGATGTTGCAACATTGCGCAGTTGGATGGATTTGTCGCCGCAGGAGCAACAGCAAAAGGCACCCGGTCAATTGATCCTGCCGCACCCACGGATGCATCAGCGCGGTTTTGTTTTGGTGCCGTTGGCAGATATCGCCCCTGACTGGCAGCACCCCATAACGCGTCAAACTGTGACGCAGATGTGCGCGGCGCTGCCGGATGCAGACCGTACATCGATAAAGCCGCTGGAATAGCGACTTGTCATTCCGCTGAATCGTCCCTACATAGGCGTCTTGTCGTTTATTTCTGCTGATCTGGAGCATACCCATGGCCCGCGTGACCGTCGAAGACTGCGTTGACAAGGTTCCAAACCGTTTCGAGCTGGTGATGCTTGCCGCACACCGTGCGCGCGAGATTACTGCAGGTGCGCCGGTCACCGTTGACCGTGACAACGACAAGAACCCGGTTGTTTCGCTGCGAGAGATCGCAGACGAGACCCAGAGCGCGGATGAACTGCGCGAGCGTCTGATCGAATCCAACCAGTCCCAGATCGAAGTGGACGAGGCGGAAGACGATGCGATGGCTCTGTTGATGGGTGCCGAAGCCGACAAGCCTGACGAAGACAGCATGTCCGAAGAGATGTTGCTACGTCAGTTGATGGCGGCGCAAGGTCAAAGCTAATTCTTAAAATCAGGTTTTGGGCCGCATGATCTCTGCTGACGATCTGATCGAACTGGTCCGAAACTACAATCCTAAGACAAACGAACCGCTGATCCGCGCAGCCTATGATTTTGGTTGGCAGATGCATGACGGTCAGTTTCGCCATTCTGGTGAGCCGTATTTCTCGCATCCTGTGGCTGTGGCGGCGATCCTGACCGAACAACAGTTGGATGATGCGACCATCATCACGGCCCTGCTGCACGACACCATCGAAGACACCAAGGCGAACTACAGCATCGTGTCAGACACCTTTGGCGAAGAGGTCGCCAAGCTGGTTGATGGCGTTACCAAGCTGACCAATCTTCAGCTTAGCAGTGTGGAAACCAAACAGGCCGAAAATTTCCGCAAGTTGTTTATGGCCATGTCCAAGGACATGCGTGTCATCCTTGTCAAACTCAGTGACCGTTTGCACAACATGCGCACCATTCGGTCGATGCAGCCTGAAAAACAGACGCAAAAAGCCCGCGAAACCATGGATATCTTTGCCCCGCTTGCCGGTCGCATGGGGATGCAATGGATGCGCGAAGAGTTGGAGGACCTCGCCTTTAAGGTGCTGAACCCCGAGGCCCGGTCTTCCATCATTCGCCGTTTTATCACCATGCAACGCGAGACGGGCGATGTGATCCAACGCATCACCGGCGATATGCGCCATGAGCTAGAAAAGGTCGGCATAGAGGCCGAAGTGTTTGGCCGTGCCAAGAAACCCTATTCGATCTGGCGCAAGATGCAGGAAAAGGACCAGTCCTTTTCCCGGTTGTCCGACATCTATGGCTTTCGTGTCATCACGGGCAGCGAAAAGGATTGTTACCAAGCGTTGGGTGCGATTCACCAACGCTGGCGCGCGGTTCCTGGCCGTTTCAAAGATTATATCAGCCAGCCGAAAAGCAACGGATATCGCTCGATCCACACCACTGTGTCAGGCCGGGACGGCAAGCGCGTTGAGGTCCAGATCAGGACCGGCCAGATGCATGACGTGGCTGAAACGGGTGTGGCTGCGCATTGGTCCTATCGCGACGGTGTGCGGGGTAAGAACCCCTTTGCCGTTGATCCTGCCAAGTGGATTGCGCAGCTGACCGAGCAGTTTGATGGAGAGGACGATCACGAGGATTTCCTCGAAGCGGTCAAACTTGAGATGTATTCGGATCAGGTGTTTTGCTTTACCCCCAAGGGCGAGGTGGTGAAACTGCCGCGCGGTGCGACGCCGATTGATTTCGCCTATGCAATCCATACCCGCATCGGCAATGCCTGCGTCGGGGCCAAAGTTGACAACATGCGCGTGCCGCTGTGGACACGGGTCAAGAATGGCCAGTCGGTTGAAATCATCACTGCCGAGGGTCAAACCCCACAGATGACATGGCTGGACATTGCAACGACGGGCAAAGCCAAGTCTGCAATTCGCCGATCCCTGCGTGAAGCGGACCGCGAGCGGTTCATCACACTAGGACGCGAATTGGCGCGGTCTGCCTTTGCGCATGTGCGCAAGAAAGCCACCGACAAGGCGCTGGAGGCGGCGGCCAAGCAGCTGCGCCTTGGCAGTGCGGACGAAGTGTTGGCGCGTCTTGGCTCTGCCGAACTGACGGGGCGCGATGTTGTCCAATCCATCTATCCCGACCTCAAGGCAAAGCCGGGCAAGGAGGTGGATGCCCGCCGCGCCGTTATCGGCCTGCTTCCGGGTCAGAAATTTCAACGTGCGACGTGCTGTGAACCATTGCCGGGCGAGCGCATTATCGGGATCACCTTTCGCGGCGAAGGCGTCGTAGTGCACGCCATTGATTGCGTGCGATTGGTTGAATACGAACACCAGCCGGATCGCTGGTTGGACCTGCATTGGCACGATGGAAGCCACGCGGCTGTCTATGGTGCGACGCTGGATGTGACGATCGGCAACGATGCCGGGGTCCTGGGGCGAATTTGCACATTGATTGGTGAAACGCAGGCCAATATCTCTGATCTTGAATTTATGGATCGCAAACCTGATTTTTACAGATTGCTGATATATTTGGAACTGCGAGACGCGCAGCATCTGCATAGGCTGATGGCTGCGCTTGAAGCAGAAAGTGATGTTGCGGCGATTGAGCGTCATCGTCGGCCTGTGCCCGCCTCGGCGCAGCCGTCGACCACGCCTCAGACCGCATAGGGAAGGCGAAAGACATTGGTGTTCAAGCGCCGCGATCCCAAGCCGTTCCTAAGATCGGCGCTGGAGCTGGTGTGGCCGCGTGGCGGTTGGGCGCGCGCGTTTCACTATCTCAAACACCGTGTGCGCCGTTTGCCCGACACACCGGAGAAAATTGCGCGTGGTATCTGGGCTGGCGTTTTTACGACTTTTTCGCCGCTATACGGCATCCATTTTTTCATCGCGGCCTTTGTTGCGACGATAATGCGCGGGAATATCCTTGCTGCGTTGATGGCAACGTTTTTCGGTAACCCGCTGACCTACGTGCCCATCGGCATCGTGTCATTGCAGACAGGGCACTGGCTGCTGGGGTCGGAAATGCAGGAAGGGACGGAACGATCCTTTGGCGGCAAGTTTATCGATGCTGGCGAGGACCTGTGGCTGAATTTCAAACATGTTCTGTTGGGGGAACCCCGTGACTGGACGGGGCTGGATACGTTTTATAACGAAATCTTCTTTCCCTATTTGGTGGGGGGAATCATCCCCGGCGTCATCTCGGCGACGATTTGCTATTATATCGCTGTTCCACTGATCCGGGCGTATCAGAAACGCCGCAAGGGTCTGATCAAGGCCAAGTTCGAAGCGTTGAAAGCCAAGGCTGCGGCCAAGGCGATGGATCGCAAGAAGAAAGCCGACTGACCCTACGGCCTTGGTACAATATATTCCCTTTGTTTGCATTTTCAGATGCCCGGCATCGCATTAGGATCAGCAGCAATGGAAATGAAGGGATCCGCCATGACTGAACCCGTTGGCAAATTGCGCCTTGGCGTAAACATCGATCACGTCGCAACAGTGCGCAATGCACGCGGTGGGGATTCGCCTGATCCGCTGCGCGCGGCTCGGATTGCCGAGATTGCTGGTGCTGATGGGATAACGGCGCACCTGCGTGAGGATCGCCGCCACATCTCTGATGCTGACATTGAAGGTTTGATGGAGGTACTGAAAGTGCCGCTGAACTTTGAAATGGCAGCCACGGATGAAATGCAGTCCATCGCCTTGCGCCACAAACCCCACGCTGTGTGCATCGTTCCCGAAAAGCGCGAAGAACGCACAACGGAAGGCGGTCTGGAAGTCGCCCGCGAGGAAAACCGACTTGCTCACTTTATCGCGCCCTTGCGTGAGGCCGGGTGCCGTGTGTCGATCTTTATCGCTGCCGACAAACGCCAGATCGAGGCGGCGCATCGCATCGGTGCCCAAGTGATCGAACTGCATTCCGGTGCTTATTGCGACGCGCATCATGAGGGTCGTTTTGACGATCGCGACCGTGAATTGGACGCGCTGCGCGAGATGAGCGCATTTGCATACGACCTTGGGCTTGAGGTGCATGTGGGGCACGGGCTGACCTATGAAACGGTGCAACCTGTTGCGGCTTTTCCCGAGGTGCTGGAGCTGAACATCGGACACTTCTTGATAGGTGAAGCGGTATTTCGCGGCCTTGACCCGGCGATCCGCGAAATGCGCCGCCTGATGGATGAGGCACGCGGCGACAGCGTTGCATAGGGCGCGGTATGGCAGGTCGTTGGCTCTGACATGTCTCTGCCTGACATTGTCGGTCGACCTTGCTACCATATGGGTACAACGTTTGACCTGATGGGCGTCGAGCCGCACATCCAGCCAAAGAGAGAAGCCCGATGATCCGCCACTGCGTTATGCTGCGCCTCGCCGCTAAAGCCGATCGTGCCGTTCTTGACCGTGTGATGCTGGGGTTGGCCGATCTGGTCGAACGACTGGAGGGATGCAGCGGATTTTTCGCCGGACCAAATCGCGACTACGAAGGCAAATCGCCTGAGTTCATTTATGGCTTCACTCTTGATGCTGAAAACGCGGCCGCCCTTGCTGTTTATGCGGTTAACCCTGAACACCAAGCGCTTGGCGCGCAGCTTGTTGCCTTGTGCGAAGGTGGCGGGGACGGGATCGTTGTCTATGATCTTGAGGTTAGCCGATGATCCTGGGGATTGGCACTGATCTGGCCAATATCGAACGGATCGAACGCACATTGGAACGGTTTGGCGATCGGTTTCGCAATCGCGTCTTTACGGACATCGAGCAGGCCAAAGCCGAACGCCGCGCTGATACGCCAGGTACTTATGCAAAACGCTGGGCCGCAAAGGAGGCGTGTTCAAAAGCGCTGGGCACTGGTTTGCGGATGGGCATCGCTTGGAAGGACATGGCCGTGACCAACATGCGCACAGGCCAGCCCGTGATGCACGTGACAGGGTGGGCCGCAGAGCGACTGGCTGCGATGACACCCGAGGGCCACGAGGCCATCATCCACGTCACGCTGACCGACGATCATCCATGGGCGCAGGCCTTTGTTTTGATCGAAGCGCGCCCCAAAAGCGCAGATGCGCCCGAGGTCGCCCTGTAACGCTTGGTACCTTGCCTTGACAGTCAATGCGTGCGCCCGCATGTACCCATAAAATATGACCCGAGCAGGAGCCCGTAATGGCCGCCAAGGAAAAGCCGCAGAACGGCGTGATTGAGACGATCAAGACGGTTGTCTATGCCCTGCTGATCGCGGGTGTGTTCCGCACTTTGTTCTTCCAGCCATTTTGGATTCCATCGGGTTCCATGAAGGAAACGCTGTTGATTGGCGATTTTCTGTTCGTGAACAAGATGGCCTATGGGTATTCCTATGCGTCTTGCCCGTCGATTCCCATCATCGGGCTGGATGCAAAGGGGCTGTGTGGGTTTCTTGACGGGGACAACACCCGTATTCTTGCCGGAGAGCCTGAGCGTGGCGATGTTGTCGTGTTCCGCCACCCTGTTACGGGGTCTGACTATATCAAACGTCTTGTTGGTTTGCCGGGGGATACGGTGCAGATCACAAACGGCGTCGTGATTTTGAATGGCACGCCCCTGCCGCAGGAACCCGCAGGCACGTTTGCCGAGGTGTTCGAACGACAGGGCCCGCAGGGTTTAACCCCGCGCTGTGAAAGCGGCGCAGTCGGTCAAGGCGCGGCCTGTACCAAATCGCGGTTCGTTGAGACATTCCCCGACGGATCATCCCATATCGTGCTGAATCTGGGCGTTCAGGGGTCTGATAACACATCTGTGTTCCGGGTGCCTGAGGGCGAATATTTCTTTATGGGCGACAACCGCGACAACTCTTCTGACAGCCGCATTTCGCAATTGGCGGGCGGTGTCGGCTTTGTGCCTTATGAAAACCTGATCGGGCGCGCTGACAGAATCGCGTTTTCGTCCGCAGGTCGCTCCATGCTGTTCTTTTGGACTTGGCGCGGGGATCGGTTCTTTAAGGGGATCGAGTGAAGCTGGGCGCGGATCTTCAGGCCTTCGAGGCGCGTATCGGTCACAGCTTTTCCGCGCCTGATCTGCTGATTGAGGCGGTGACCCATGCCTCCATGTCCTCGCCCACGCGCAGCGACAATCAACGGCTGGAATTTTTGGGTGACAGGGTGCTCGGCCTTGTGATGGCCGAGGCTTTGTTGGCCGCGGACACTGGCGCGCCAGAAGGAACATTGGCCCCGCGTTTCAACGCGCTTGTGCGCAAGGAAGCCTGTGCGGACGTGGCCCGTGATATTGGGCTCGGTGACGTGCTACGGTTGGGCCGATCCGAAATGATGTCGGGTGGTCGGCGCAAACAGGCGCTGTTGGGCGATGCGGTCGAGGCGGTGATTGCTGCCGTTTATCTCGATGCAGGATTTGAGGTGGCGCGGGACTTGATCATGCGCCTTTGGGGTGAACGGGTCAGCGGTGTCGAGGACGACGCGCGCGATGCAAAGACCGCGTTGCAGGAATGGGCACAGGCCCGTGGCCTTGCCCGGCCAAACTATGTCGAAACGGCACGGAGCGGGCCAGATCATGCGCCCGTGTTTACGATCGCGGCGCGTTTGGACACAGGGGCTGAGGCCGTCGCGACAGCCCATTCGAAACGCGAGGCGCAACAAGGCGCCGCCAAGGCCCTTTTGGCCCAATTGGAGCAAGACACATGAGTACCCGCGCTGGTTTCGTCGCCCTGATCGGAGAGCCCAATGCGGGCAAATCCACGCTGCTGAACCGCATGGTTGGCGCAAAGGTCAGTATCGTCACCCACAAGGTTCAAACCACCCGTGCCCGCATCCGAGGGGTCGCGATGGAAGGCGAGAGCCAGATCGTGTTCGTGGACACGCCGGGCCTGTTTCAGCCCCGCCGCCGTTTGGACCGTGCAATGGTCGCCGCCGCATGGGGCGGTGCTGCGGATGCAGACGTTGTCGTGTTGATGATCGAGGCCCATCGCGGTCTGAGCGAAGGTGTCGGGCGCATCCTTGAGGGTCTTGCCGACATCGGCAAAGGGCGCACTGTGGCGCTGGCCATCAACAAGATCGACCGCGTTGAAGCGCCTGTACTTTTGGGTCTCGCTGAAAAGATGAACGCAGACTATGATTTTGCCGAGACGTTCATGATCTCTGCCGAGAAGGGGCATGGGGTGGACACGCTGCGCCAATGGCTGGCCGGTCAGGTTCCTGAAGGGCCATGGCTGTACCCCGAGGATCAGATTGCCGACCTGCCCATGCGCATGATCGCCGCCGAAATGACGCGCGAAAAACTGACCCTGCGTTTGCATCAGGAACTGCCCTACCAGCTGACCGTCGAGACCGAGAACTGGGAAGAGCGCAAAGACGGTTCGGCCCGCGTTGATCAGATCATCTATGTCAGCCGCGATGGTCATAAGGGCATCGTTTTGGGCAATAAGGGCGAAACGATCAAAAGCGTCAGCCAGTCTGCCCGTGCAGAATTGACCGAATTTCTGGGCCGCAAAGTGCATCTGTTTCTGCAGGTCAAAGTGCGGGAGAAATGGCAGGAAGAAGCTGAGCGCTATTCCGAAATGGGGCTGAATTTCAAAGATGGAAATGTCTGAGATAGATGCCATCGGGCCCTTCGGGCAGGATTTTTTTAAAACAGAAAAGTGGGGGCCGTTGTGGTCCGTCTGACGTCTCGGTTTTGGGTGGATGCCTATTTGGCGCGTCTGCGCTTCTACGACATTCCCGCATTTATCGTCGCCCATGGCGACGACACGGGTGGCGCGGTTTTGGTCAAATTGAATACGCTGGATGGCCAGGCGGTGTTGTTTCAACGCACATTTGACTTGATGGCAGATACGCGTGTGTGGACGGAATTGTGCGCCGGGCCCGAGGCAGATGTTGATGCTGCCATCGCCCGTCAGCGCGGGTTTGACCCCGATCTGTGGGTCATTGAAGTCGAAGATCGCGCTGGTCGACATCTTCTGGATCAGGATGGGCTGGCCTGACATGGAGTGGCGCGGCACGGCAATTTTGTTGAACGTGCGCCGACATGGCGAAACCAGCGCAATCATCGAAGTGTTCAGCGAGGAAAAGGGCCGGCATGCGGGGATCGTGCGCGGTGGCACCAGTCGCAAGGTGGCCCCGATCCTACAGCCCGGTGCGCAACTGGACGTGGCTTGGCGTGCACGGCTTGAGGATCATATTGGTGCCTTTACTGTCGAACCTGTGCGCAGTCGCGCCGCCCTGGTTATGAGTGATCGTTTGGCGTTGGCGGGTTTGAACGCTGTGACCGGGTTGTTGAGTTTTTGCCTGCCGGAACGCGAGGCACATGCCGCATTGTATCGTCGCACGGAACAACTGCTTGATCTGCTTGGACAAAACGAGGTGTGGCCATTGGCCTACCTGCGGTGGGAAGTTGCATTTCTGGAGGACATGGGGTTCGGGCTGGATTTGAGTGAATGTGCGGTGACGGGCGCAACGGATGACTTGATCTATGTGTCCCCAAAAACGGGCCGCGCGGTGTCAAAGGCTGGGGCAGGGATATGGGCCGAACGCTTGTTGCCGTTGCCCGACGTGTTGCGTGGGGAGGGCGACGCGCCTGACGCAGAAATAGTGCAGGCTTTGGAAACCACGGGCTATTTCCTGAGCGCGCATCTTGCCCCTGATCTGGGAACACGTCCGCTGCCCGATGCGCGTCAGCGTTTCGTGGCGGCGTTTACTCGGACGCTTTGAACATCATTTCGCCGTCTGCATCATGGCGCAAGATAAGCGTATCACCTTGTACATCCACCGTGTTCATTGCGTTTAATGCTGTGAAAAACACCTCCTCGGCATCGAGGTCGGGGCAGGCCATGCGGGTGGCTGCAATCGGACCAGTGTCAAAATTCGAGTGAGTGACGCTGTTGGAAGATGTAAACCGGTTGCAAGGTGCCTGACCTGAAACACGCCCATCCTTGTCAATGCTGAGCGTGGCGCGTGCAGTGAACGGCGCGCCGTTCAACTCCACCAGCGTCCATGTGGTGCCAGGTGCGCCGAAGTCTGCTGCCATTGCTGCAGCAGAGTGCATAAGCGGGGTGATTGCCACAAGTGCCGCGATGAACAGTCGCATTACTTTAATGCCATCACCAGATCGACCAAAGCCGCAAAGGCGACAAGTGCGTCGCCGTCGTCGTTGTTCATCTGCTTTAGGCCGATCAACGCGCCATAGGCCGCTTTGGAAAAATCTGTGTTGCTGACACCAATGTTTGACATCAGGTCCACCAGTCTGTCCATTCGCGCTGCATCGACGGATGCGATCGTCTTGGCAACGGTCTTGTCCGCTTGCGCCCATGCGCGCAGCGCGGGGCCTGCCATGTCGCTTTGAACGCTTTGACCGAACCGAATCATTTTGTCGGTATCGGATCCGTCCAGTGTGGCATCCTGCTCCAACTGCGCCATTGCGCTGTCTTTCCACTGTGCAAGCAGTGCTGCCTGAAAGGCGGGGACGTCTTTGAAATGCCAGTAAAACGACCCTTTGGACGTTTTCAGGTGACGCGAAAGGGGTTCTGCGCGCAGGGCCATCGGGCCTGATGCGGTCAGTTGTGCCAGACCAGCTTCGATCCAGGCGGCGGGGGAGAGAGGTGTTTTGGCCATGATTCCGCGATACGTTCTAGTATGCTGCAGTGCAACAAAAAGAGTCTAGAGTGCGGGATTTGAGCGAGTTGCCGCCGTATGGTCGCCGATTTGGTCACCCTTCTGGCGGCGTTGACCGGAGATTGGCAGCATTTTCGTCGGGTACAATGGGGTTCCGTATGCGCAGATTCGCAGTGCCTCAAAAGGGTATCTGTGTCTTTGCTGTGGTGCGAACAGTCTGTCTTTGCTAGCCGGACAGCTCTGACCATACGGCCAGTCCGACGACCAACAACATGGAGGATGCCATGGCGGTGTTGATCGTTCTCTGGCGCGCTGGTGCCAGATCCAGCGCCTTGAGCCGCACCCCAAACCAGACCCACATCACATGTATCGGAATCCAGATCGCGTTCATGATCAACAGTTTCCAGATGACCTCGGCGGCCAGCGCATCCGGCATGATCGCAAACCCGGAAAACAACGCTGTGTTGACGGCGTAAGCTTTGGGGTTGATCGGCTGGAGCAAGATACCTGTCATCACGCCCGGTTCAGATTGGGCCGCGACAAAGGCGATCTTTGATCCGGCAAATGCGATGCGCATCGCCAGATACAGCAGATAGGCCGTCGATAGCGTGAACAGGACAGTGCGCACGACCGGGTTCGCCAGCAGAAGTGCAGCGAGCCCGGACACGACGGCCAGCACGACAAGGTTATTGCCTATGAACAGTCCCAGCACATATAGAAGCCCTGATCGCATGCCATAGGCCGCGCCGACCCCTGCGGCGGACAAGACACCCGGTCCTGGCGTGATGATCAGAAAGAAAACAGCGGCGACAAAAGTAAGCATGACGTCACATTGGGCGTTTGAACGGTCGCGTCAATCCGAGCTATGCGAAAACACGCGCGTGTTTTCGCATTCTTCACAGAAAGAGGCGCTACCCAAGGAGGCGTCGCGCAATGACTTGCGCTTGAATTTCTGCAGCCCCCTCAAAGATATTGAGAATGCGCGCATCGCACAGGACGCGTGAAATCTTGTATTCCAAGGCAAATCCGTTGCCGCCATGGATTTGCAAGCCATTGTCGGCTGCGGCCCATGCCACACGGGCCCCAAGCAGTTTCGCCATTCCGGCCTCAACGTCGCAACGCCGTCCTTCGTCTTTTTCGAAGGCCGAAAAATAGGTGAGCTGGCGCGCGATCATGATTTCGACGGCCATCATGGCCAATTTGTTCGCAACACGCGGGAAGGCGATCAGGGATTTGCCGAACTGTTTACGGTCTTGGGCATATTGCATCGAGATATCGAGCGCGGATTGCGCCACGCCGATGGCGCGGGCGGCTGTCTGGATGCGCGCGGATTCGAACGTCTCCATCAATTGCTTGAAACCCTTGCCCTCTTCTCCGCCCAACAGGTTTTCGCCTTTGACCTCGAACCCGTCGAAGGCGAGTTCGTATTCCTTCATGCCACGATAGCCGAGCACTTCAATCTCGCCACCCGTCATGCCTTTGGTCGGGAATGGGTTTGCCTCGTCGCCCGGCGTCTTTTCGGCCAGGAACATCGACAACCCTTTGTAGTCGGTTGTGTCTGGGTCGGTGCGCGCCAGCAACGTCATGATCTGGGTGCGGGTGGCGTGGGTGATCCACGTCTTGTTGCCAGTGATCGTGTAATCGCCGGTTTCTGTTTTGACAGCGCGGGTGCGCAGCGATCCCAGATCAGAGCCTGTGTTGGGCTCAGTGAACACAGCGGTGGGCAGCGTTTCTGCGCTGGCCAAACGGGGCAGCCATTTGGCTTTTTGTTCTTCAGTGCCGCCTGCAATAATCAATTCTGCGGCGATTTCGCTGCGCGTCCCTAGGCTGCCGACGCCGATATAACCGCGGGACAATTCCTCGCTGACGACGCACATGGATGCTTTGGACAGACCAAAGCCGCCGTATTCCTCAGGGATGGTCAGGCCGAACACACCCATGTCCGCCAGTTCCTCGATGACCTCCATCGGGATCAGTTCGTCCTTTAGGTGCCAGTCGTGCGCAAAGGGTTCGACCTTTTCCACCGCATAGCGGCGGAATTGTTCGCGAATCATTTCGAGTTCTTCGTCCAGCCCGCTGGCACCGACAGTAATCTCGGCGCTGCGTTCCTGCATCAGTTCAACCAAACGGATGCGCGCGGCTTGTGTGTTGCCGTTTTGGGTCAAGGTCACCACGGCGGGTTCCATCATGCCGCGCATGTCGTCCTGGGTCAGGCCCATGTCCTGTGGGCGCAGCACTTCGCCCTGATTCATCTGGATGCCGCCGTACACCTGCCAAAGGTATTCGCCAAATGCGATCTGAAGGATCAGCGCCTCTACCTCGCCGAACTTGGATTGCGCGTCGAGCGCTTCTGCCCAATTCTGCATCTGGCGCAAGGATTGCGCATATGTCGCGAGCCACGCCAAACCATGAGCGGCTGTTTGATTTTTTTCGACCAGTGCGGCAGAGACGCGGCCATCGACGCTTAACTCGGCACGCAGGCGGGTGCGCGCCAGTTCGGTGATCTGTTCGACAGGGGTGACCGCTGCGCGTGTGAGTGACAGAAGGTCATCCAGCAAAACCGGGGCGATGGTACCCATATCTTGTCCGTCATGTGCCATGGCTTGATTCCTCATCTCAGGTTCGGCGTCTGACTATCCACTTTGCAGGTGCAGCGCAATTAATATTCGTTTAGCTGCGGCTATTTGTTCTATTATTGCGCTGGCTTCTTTTGCAGTGCAGCGCTGGGCGGCGTAAGAGTGCGCAATGGAAATGTTTTTCGACCTTCTTTCGCCACAGCTTTGGGTAGTCGCGCTTAGTATCGCGCTGCTAGGGGGCATCGTCAAAGGCGTGGTGGGTTTCGCCATGCCTATGGTCGTCATATCAGGGCTTTCATCCTTTATTGAGCCGGAGTTGGCGTTGGCGGGTCTGATCCTGCCCACGTTGGTTGCGAATGGAACGCAGGCACTGCGTCAGGGAATCGGGCCTGCATGGGCGTCTGCACAACGATTCTGGGTCTATCTGGTCGTGGGTGGGGTTGTGCTGTTGGGCAGCGCGCAATTGGTGCGGGTTTTGCCCATAGGCGTGATGCTGGGCATGATCGGTGTGCCAGTGACATTGTTTGCGTTGCTGCAGCTAGCGGGTTTGCGGCTGCGGCTGAGCTGTCAACGCAAAGACGTTGAGGCCGGGATCGGGGCATTTGCCGGATTTTTGGGCGGGATTTCCGGGATTTGGGGTCCGCCTACGGTGCTATACCTGACCGCGTTGGATACGGAAAAGACGGAACAGATGCGCGCCCAAGGGGTCATCTACGGACTTGGGGCCGTCGCTTTGGTGGGTGCACACATCGGGTCTGGAGTTTTGCGGATAGAAACCTTTCCGCTCAGCCTTGCGCTTATCGCGCCGGCCCTCTTGGGGCAGTGGCTGGGCGGGATGGTTTTGGATCGGATTGATCAGGGCGTCTTTAAAAAGGCGACCCTTTTTGTGCTGCTCATCGTTGGGATGAACCTTATCCGACGATCTTTGATGGCTTAGGACGCGCGGCGCGCGACTGTCATGCCTGACACATCTTCGATAAATGTGACGATGCGGGATTTGATCTTTTCATCTTCGATCGCGGCCAGAGCGTTCACAATGTCCATGCTGTTGTCACCACGTTTTGGGACTTCGGATTCTGCGATGCCTTCGAAGAAATAGGATGTTGGCACATCAAGAATACGGGAAAGTTCGAAGAGACGGCTTGCCGCAACGCGGTTCGACCCGATTTCGTATTTTTGTATCTGCTGAAAAGACAGGCTTAGTTGTTTAGCAACGTCCGTCTGAGACATACGGCGTAGAGTTCGGATTTGTTTTAAGCGTTTACCAACGTGCACGTCCACGGGATGCGACATAACTGATTACCTCCGGTTGTTAAGTACAGAGTGATCCTTGATCCGGCACATCGGTTCAATTGAATAGATTTTTACTTTACGCACACGTCAATGTTGCATTGATGTATTATTCATTTACCCTTACAGTGTTGAGGATAATACATTAGGTGCCACTGTGACGAACCCAATGACCAATACCTCTGAAGCGAATCAGCCGCTGTTATTCGAGATGATCCGGTCGTTTACCACGCTGGCGCGGACGCTGAACTTGTCGCACGCGGTGTCAGAATTGCACAGTACGCGCCAAACGGTTCGGCGCCATATCGCTCAACTTGAGGTTTTGCGTGGCGAGCCGCTGTTCCGCGTGAATGACCGAAGATACGAATTGACCGAGGCTGGCTATGCCGCGCTGCCCGAAGCTCTGGAAATTTTAGTGCGTGCCAACGCGTGGTCGCGTGGGCAATCGGGATCGCGCGGCGCGCTGCAATATCTAAAGGCGGATAGCGGCGATTGGGTGTTCTATCAACAGCAGCAACCGATGGGCAGCATTTGGCGTGATCAATCTGTTCTGTTGCGCGAGACGTACCGCGCGTGGATGATGGCATCGGGTGAAATCGAAAACTCCTGTTTAGCGCATGTGCGGCCCTATCTAATGGTCTACCGTAACAGTGATATCGGATGGATTTGCGTCGAATTTGGTGAACAATCTGCGTATGTTAACTGGTTTGGGCGCGACTACGCCCGATCCAGCGTCGGTAGACCCATCGCGCGGCTACCGGCAGGCGAAGAGTTGGGGAAGATGCTGGACCAGTCCTTTGTCGATATCGAGGCGACGCAAATGGCGCGGCTGGATCACGTGTTCACGCGCATGCCCAAGCTTGAAGCGGAAGAGCAGGTGACCATGGTCTATCAACGGTTGATGATGGCCGGCTTTTTTCCAGATCGGTCCCCGGCTGTGCTGACGCTTATTGTGCCAACCTCAGACGTCAACATCGACGACCTCGATGAGGCGCAGCGCAGTGTGATTACACCGATTGAGGCACCCGAGTTCAATCCGGCGAATGCCTACTTTGAAGAACTGGCAGCGCACGGCCCATAACTTAACAATGAAACACTACCCAAGCGCGAGTTATTTGCGGGTATTTTTGCTTATTTTGTCTTAACTTTGTCTCAGCCAGCTAGAGGAGACAAAGAATGACGATGCAATTTTCGGCCGATGCGGCCCCCTTCATTGCGACCAGCCGCGATATTTTGTTCAGTCAGGGAATTGATCTGACCTTTGGTACCGATTTTGAAGAATACAAAGAAATTGTAGCGGATGAGCGACCCATGCAAAAATTGGGCGCGCCATTCGATCCGGAAATCAATGAGCTGAACAAAAATAACGCGTTCTGGGTCATTGGCCGCAGCGAAGACGGGGCATTGATCCATACGCAGGCATCCAAGCGCATCCGCCTGTCTGGACGCCCGCTGAGCAGCTATATGATGCGCCAATTTCGGGCGTTCCCACCGCCGTTGCCTGGGGTCAATCTGACGACCTCGCGGTTTCGTGCAACGCCGGGTACGCATCGTATTGCGGGCACGGCAGCATATCATGGTGAATTCTGGGTTGCACCCGAACGGGGACGCTATCGTGGGGTTGGCCTTGCCCCGGTTTTTGGTCGCACTGGTATGCTTGAAATGATGCGCCGTTGGGATCCGGATTGGATATATGGATTTATCCTGAACGTGGTCGCCTACAAAGGGTTCGGCGCGCGCATCGGGTATCTGCACCTCGAACCCAGCGTGCTTAAGTGGGTTGTCGACGGGCGCACGGCACCCATCGACACGTTTCTTGCGTATAACAGCCGTGAGGACCTGCAGTACTTACTGGATATCCCGCTCGACGACGTCGTCCCCGAAGCGGCTTGATCCAATCCCGTCGCCATTATCCGATGGCGGCGGCGCGCACGTCGTCGTCGATATGTGGCAGATACTGTTCGAAATTGTTCGAAAACATTTCAACCAGCTTGGCCGCTTGGCGATCATAAGACGCGGCGTCGTCCCATGTGCGGCGTGGGTCCAGCAGGATGTCGGCCACACCCGGAACGGATACAGGCACGTCAAAACCAAAATTCGGATCTTTGCGGAATTCGCCTGCGGCCATCGTTCCGTCCAGCGCCGATGTCAGCAGCGCGCGCGTGGCGCGGATCGGCATGCGGCTGCCGGTGCCATGGGCACCACCAGTCCATCCGGTGTTCACCAACCAACAGGACGCGCCATGTTTGGCTATCTTGTCTTGCAACAATTTTCCGTACTCTTCGGGGCGGCGCGGCATAAACGGCGCACCAAAGCAGGTTGAAAATGTCGGCTGTGGTTCTGTCACGCCGCGTTCGGTGCCCGCCACCTTGGCGGTGAAGCCGGACAAGAAGTGGTACATCGCCTGTGCTGGTGAAAGCCGTGCGATAGGGGGCAAAACGCCAAACGCATCGCAAGTCAGCATGATGATGTTCTTGGGGTGGCCTCCAAGAGCAGAGGCGGATGCGTTGGAAATATAGTGCAGCGGATAGGCGCAGCGCATGTTCGCCGTCAGCGTATCGTCGTCAAAGTCCAAATCCTTGGTGTCCTCATCGAACACCATGTTTTCGATCACCGTGCCGAATTTTTCAGTCGTGGCGTAAATCTCTGGCTCTGCTTCGCGGCTCAGGTTGATTGTCTTGGCATAACATCCACCCTCAAAATTGAAGGTGCCGCGATCTGACCAACCATGTTCGTCATCGCCAATCAACGTGCGGCCGGGATCAGCTGACAAGGTGGTTTTGCCTGTACCGGACAGGCCAAAGAACACGGCCGTATCCACCGGGTTGCCATGTGCGTGGTTTGCCGAACAGTGCATTGGCATCACGCCACGCTCTGGCAGCAGGTAATTCAGCAACGTGAATACCGATTTCTTGTTCTCACCCGCGTATTCCGTGCCACCGATCAAGATAAGTTTGCGATCAAAGTTCATCGCGATCACGGTCTCTGACCGGCAATCATGGCGCTTTGGGTCGGCTTGGAACGAGGGGCAGTTGATTACGGTAAAGTCGGCCATGAAGTCCGCGATATCTTCGGCATCGGGACGCCGCAGCAGGTGGCGGATGAACAGGCCGTGCCACGCCATTTCGGTGACCATGCGTACGTTGATTGCATAGCTGGGGTCTGCGCCGCCCACGAGGTCCTGCACGAAATAATCGCGCCCCTTCATGTGGGCCAACATGTCTTCGTAAAGCGCATCAAACCCTTCAGGTGACATGGCCGCGTTGTTTTCCCACCAAATGTGATCCGCAACGCTGGGCGTGTTGACGACGTGTTTGTCTTTTGGCGAGCGTCCCGTGAACTTGCCGGTCGTCACAAGGAAAGTACCACCCTTGCCCAGCGTTCCTTCGTTTCGCGTCAGCGCGCATTCGATCAGAGCAGGCTCGATCAGGTTATAATAGACATTTCCAAGCCCTGTGATTCCTTGATCGTCGAGGCGGAATTGCGGGTTTACCCGTCCAAATGTCATGTAATTTCTCCTGATGCCGCACAATGGCGTTTCTGGTCAGAGGTGGGGCCGAGGCCCGTGGCGGCATGACTGCGCGCCATACTGCCTCATAACATGCGGATTCCAAAGGTGAACAGCCAACCTGACGGAGTTAGCGCCACCATGGCAAACGGTTGCGCAAACAAACACTCAAGAAGATGCACCCTTGGCGTGAATGTGCGGCAATTTAGCCATTCCTAACCCATTTATGGCGATAGTGTTGAGGCATTCAGTGTTCGATTCGCACTTATTGATTGATTCGAAAGGCCAAAACCAAGAGTATGGGGGAAAATAATAAATAACGAGCAGCATAAGGAAACAGGCAATGTCAAAAATTGCATTGGTGGACGACGACAGGAATATCCTGACGTCGGTATCCATGACGCTTGAGGCCGAAGGGTTTGAGGTAGAGACATACAACGACGGGCAAGCCGCGCTGGACGCATTCAACAAGCGTCTGCCGGACATGGCCGTTCTGGATATCAAGATGCCGCGCATGGATGGCATGGATCTGTTGCAACGCTTGCGCCAGAAAACGACCATGCCGGTCATTTTTCTGACGTCCAAGGATGACGAAATCGACGAGGTTCTCGGTTTGCGCATGGGCGCTGATGACTATGTCAAAAAACCGTTTTCCCAGCGTTTGCTGGTTGAACGCATCCGCGCGCTGTTGCGCCGTCAGGATGCTGTAGCTGGTGATCTTGTTGGCGACACCGAAGAAACCAAAGTGATGGAACGGGGCGATTTGCGTATGGATCCGTTGCGCCATGCGGTCGCTTGGAAAGGCAAGGATGTGTCACTGACTGTGACTGAATTCCTGCTGTTGCAGGCGCTCGCGCAGCGTCCCGGTTTCGTTAAATCACGCGATCAGTTGATGGATGTTGCATATGACGACCAAGTCTATGTTGATGACCGTACAATCGACAGCCATATCAAACGCTTGCGCAAGAAAATGCGTAGTGCAGATGACGGATTTTCAGCGATCGAAACGCTGTATGGCATCGGCTATCGCTATAACGAAGAGTAACTTTCGCCTATTTTGGCACTTGCCGAGGGGGCATTCGTGCGAGACATGAGCATCCCACCATCGCATGATGGGGACGTCGTGATTGGGGAGGACTGGGTTGCGCCAGACACCGCAACCGCGTCCGAATTGCGAGATGACAGGGCGCGGCGCAGCATGATTTCGCTGCGCGGCTCCCCTTTGGCGCGCAAGATCATCACGTTTAACCTGATTGCCCTCAACATACTTGTCGCGGGTATTCTGTATCTCAACTCGACCCGCGATAGTCTTGCGGTTCAGCGCATTGGCGCACTTGTTGCGCAGGCCGAACTTATTGCTGACGTCATCGAGGCGCAATTGCCTGTCGGTGCTCCGGTGAACCTTGCCACAGGCGATGGCGTTGATGTCACTGAAACACTCGCGGGCCTGGATTTGCGTGTCGGGCACGAGGTGTTCGTTTTTGACACAGCAAACACACTGATCGCCCAGAACGAAGGGTCCCTTGCTCCGTTGCAGCCAGACGGCGCATCAGGCGCGGACTATGCGGTCTTGACGGATGGACTGAGTTGGCTGTGGAACGTGATATCAAGCCCGTTCGCATCCGATCCTGTCGCTCCGCCGCCTATCGAAGAGCAGTTGCGCCCGCTCGTCGATCGCTCGCTGAGCGGTGAAACGCAAGTGACTGAAGGGCTGGATGGCGCAGGGGGAACGCTGTTCAGCGTCGTCACACCTATCGAGCAAGCAGGCACTGCCGTTGGTGTCGTTGCGTTGACCAGCGCGACGGGCGAAATCGACGCGATGGTGCGCAGCGAACGCGAACGTGTGCTTCAGATGTTCGTCATCGCGACTTTGGTGTCTATTGGGCTCAGTCTTGTGCTGGCATCAACAATCGCTAACCCGCTGTCTGATCTTGCAACAGCAGCGGAACTTGGCCGTGACAAGAACGCGCGCAAGGTCAACCCAGGGCGTATTCGCATTCCTGATCTAACCGCACGACCAGACGAGATCGGGCGCCTGTCCGGTGCGCTGCGCGGCATGATTGCGGCCCTGTACAACCGTATCGACGGCAATGAACAGTTTGCAGCCGACGTCGCGCACGAAATCAAAAACCCGCTTGCGTCCTTGCGATCCGCCGTGGGCACTTTGCGGATGATCAAACGCGAGGACCAGCGCGAGAAGCTGCTGGATGTGATTGACCATGATGTGCGTCGTCTTGACCGGTTGGTCAGTGATATTTCAAATGCATCACGGCTGGACAGCGAACTGGTCAAGGAAGAAGAAGAACCATTTAACCTACTGAACATGCTTGGTAATCTTGGGCAGTATTTGGGCGAGGATGCGCGCGGCAAGGGAATTGAATTCATCACCGATCTGCCTGCAGACCCCATTGAGGTGCAGGGACTGGAAGCCCGATTGGCGCAGGTTTTTGTAAATTTGATTACCAACGCCATCTCGTTCTGTGAAGAGGGTGATGCCATTCGAGTTTGGGCGCGCAAACGTAAAAACCGTGTGCTGATCGTGGTCGAAGACACAGGGCCTGGCATCCCGGATCAGGCACTGACCAAGATTTTCAAACGCTTTTACTCACAACGCCCTGATGAGCATTTTGGCAATAATTCAGGCCTTGGGCTTGCGATTTCAAAACAGATCGTCGAAGCGCACGGTGGCGTGATCTGGGCTGAAAACATCCGTCCGACTGATGCCGACGTAACCTCTGAACCGCTGGGCGCGCGCTTTGTCGTGGGTTTGCCGGTCTGATCCGCGATGAACGATCATGTGCGCCTGCATGCAACGGCTGTCGCGTTTGATGGCAAGGGCGTACTGATTACCGGTCGCTCTGGCTCGGGTAAATCATCTCTTGCTTTGCAGCTTATGGCGATTGGATTCACTCTCATTGCCGACGATCAAACAGATGTCACGCGTCAGGCAGACAGGTTGTGGGCCAGCGCCCCCCCTGCGATCAAAGGTATGATCGAAGCACGCGGCGTTGGCATACTGCATGCGGATGCGACCGAGGCTGAAATCGTGCTGGCCATTGACCTTGATCAGGTCGAACGCGACCGTCTGCCGCACCGACATTCCCTGACATGTCTTGGTTTGACGCTGCCATGTCTTCACAGTGTCGATACTGCGACTTGGCCTGCTGCGATTTTGCAATACCTCAAGGCTGGAAGAAAAGAGCCAGAATGACCCCAACCGATCCAATCCCAGAGGCGCGACGCCTTGTGTTGGTCACCGGCCCCGCCGGTGCGGGTAGGTCCAGTGCGATCCGCGCGCTTGAGGATCTGGGCTATGAGGCCATTGATAACATGCCTTTGCGCTTGATTGGGGCGTTGTTGGACAATCCAATTCCCGACCGCCCCGTCGCGTTGGGCATTGATCCGCGCAATCGTGATTTTTCAGTGGCCTCCACGATGGAGGCATTGGGGCGCATTTCCGCAGTCCCCGGTTTGTCACCGGAATTGTTGTACTTGGACTGTAGCACCAACATTCTGTTGAATCGTTTTTCGGAAACCCGCCGTCGCCACCCCTTGGCAGAGGCGGATCGGGTAGAAGCCGGCATTCAGCGCGAGCTTGAACTGCTTGCGCCACTCAAGGCCTGTGCAGATGTCTTGATTGATACCTCTGATTTGAATGTGCATCAGCTGCGCGCCGAGGTGGAGCATTGGTTTTCAAAAGGCGATCAAAGCCAGTTGGCCATCGCGGTGCAAAGCTTTAGCTACAAACGCGGCCTACCGCGTTCTGTGGATATGGTATTTGACTGCCGATTTCTGAAAAACCCGTATTGGGAACCGTCACTGCGCAGCAAGACAGGGCGCGACGCCGCTGTCTTGGATCATATCCGCACGGATCCGCGTGCGCGCGAATTTGAGGAAAAGTTGCGCGACATGGTGCTTTGGCTGCTTCCTGCCTACCTTGCTGAGGGCAAGTCGCATCTTTCTGTCGCGCTGGGGTGTACCGGTGGACAGCACCGTTCTGTGGCGATGGCTGAAATTTTGGGCGCGGCCCTTGCGGATGCGGGCTGGCAAGTGTCTATTCGGCACCGCGAACTGGATCGTGACAAACGAAAAGAGGCTTAGCTTTGATCGGTATCGTGATCGTGGCCCACGGCGGACTAGCTGGTGAATATCTGCGTGCCATCGAACATGTCGTAGGCCGACAGGCCGGCATGCGTGCCATCGCTATCGAAGCTGACCATGATCGCGCTGACAAGCAGCGTGAAATCTGCGACGCCGCAGACGCAGTTGATACAGGTGACGGCGTTGTAGTGGTCACCGACCTGTTCGGTGGGTCGCCTTCGAACCTGAGTCTGCTGGCCTGTCAGCCGCAAAATCGGCGCATCGTTTATGGCGCAAATTTGCCAATGTTGATCAAACTTGCGAAAAGCCGCCACTTGGACGTGACCGATGCCGTGAGATTGGCCTTGGATGCGGGCAAGAAATACATAGACAGTCAAAATATAAGTGCAGACACATAGCCCATGACAAAATCCAAATTGGAAATAGTGAATATAAAGGGCCTGCATGCGCGCGCTTCGGCGAAACTGGTTGAAGTGGTTGAGGCGTTCGATGCCCGTGCCACGGTCAGCAAGGATGGCATGTCTGCATCAGGCGACAGTATTATGGGCCTTTTGATGTTGGCAGCGCCTATGGGAAGTTTTATTGACGTCGAAACTTCGGGCCCAGATGCGGATGCATTGTCCGGAGCGCTCGCTGCCCTTGTGGCAGACAAGTTTGGGGAGGAGGCCTGAGCCAGTCTGAGATGGACTGGAAGGTCAGATGAGGTAGCAACCTTGGTCAATCGCACGCAGAACTTAGGTAAAGTCGCGGAGCCGGAAACGGTAAACTTTGCTAAATATGATCGACGTAGCCTTTCTTATGCCTCGACGTTTGAAGACCCTTGGAAGGCGTCCTTTATTCGTGTGATGGAGGCGTTGACTGGCAAGCTGACAGTTCTGCGCCTGATCCGTAAATTCGAACGCGCGGGTGCCCCAACGGGCCAGGCGTTCTGGCGCGCCGCGCTGGACGTTATGGGCATTGAGATGCAAACGCCCCAGGAACAGCTTGATCGCCTGCCTAAAACGGGTCCGGTGATCGTTGTCGCCAATCATCCCCATGGTATGATTGATGGTATGATATTTGCGGACCTGATCGGTCGCATCCGTCCTGATTACCGCATTCTTACCCGGTCGCTGCTGACTGTGATTGACGAGGTCGCGGGCAGCTACATGATCCCTGTGCCCTTTCCCCATGACCAAGATGCGCAGCGCAAAGGCGTTGAAATGCGGGCCAAGGCCATGGAGCACCTCAAAGAGGGTGGCGTGGTTGCACTGTTTCCATCGGGTGGCGTCGCTGCGTCCGAAACATGGTGGGGCGATGCTGTTGAGGGCGAATGGGCCGTGTTTACCGCCCAGTTGATCCGCCGGTCAGGCGCAACCGTTGTACCGATGAAATTCCTCGGCCAAAACAGTCGGGCCTATCAGATCGCCAATCAGATATCCCCGATGCTCCGTCAGGGACTATTGCTGCACGAAATTGTACATTCGTTTAACAAACCCCAAAGCCCGATTGTCGGACATCCTCTTGCACAAGAAGAGGTCGGCAAGTGGAAGGACGATCCACGCGGTTTTATGGCATGGCTGCGCGCGCATACGTTGTCATTGAAAGACTGATACGAACGCGCGCCGGAATTGGTGGCCTATACGCACCGCACCGGCTGCCTAGCGCGTCGGCACTGGCACCTCGCCTCGATAGTCATAGAACCCGCGTTGCGTTTTGCGCCCGAGCCAGCCCGCTTCGACATATTTGGTCAGCAGTGGGCACGGGCGATATTTGGTATCTGCCAATCCGTCATGCAGCACGTTCATAATGGCAAGGCAGGTATCCAGCCCGATGAAGTCGGCCAATTCCAGCGGCCCCATCGGATGGTTGGCCCCCAGTTTCAGCGACGAGTCAATCGACGACACGGATCCGACGCCTTCGTACAGGGTATAGACGGCTTCGTTGATCATGGGCATCAAGATGCGGTTGACGATAAACGCCGGAAAGTCTTCGGCAGTGGCAGCGGTTTTGCCCAGGTTGTCGACCACTGCCTTGCAGGCGTCAAAGGTTTCGACGTCGGTGGCGATACCGCGGATCAATTCGACTAGCTGCATCACCGGGACGGGGTTCATGAAATGGAACCCCATGAATTTTTCGGGCCGATCTGTGCGGCTTGCCAGTCGTGTGATGGAAATGGATGACGTGTTGGACGTTAGAATGGTTGTGGGTTTCAGATGCGGCAACAGGTCCTCGAAAATGGCCTGTTTGACAGTTTCGCGTTCTGTCGCGGCCTCGATCACCAGATCCGTTTGACCCAAATCGCTCAGCGCGCGGGTGGTCTTGATACGTGACATGGCGATCGCTTTTTCATCGGCACTGATCTTTTCGCGGCTGACCTGTCGTTCTAGATTGCGATCAATCAATGCAACTGCGGCCTGAAGCGTATCTTCGGATATGTCGTTAAGCATCACGTCATAACCTGCCAAGGACATGACATGTGCAATGCCATTGCCCATTTGCCCTGCACCGACGATTCCAACTGTTTTGATGTCCATGATCGCCCCTTTGCCCGACGTCTCACCATAGGGGCAGGGCACAGGCAGGGGCAAGTGCCGTGGGGCTGTCAAAGGGGTCCCGCTGCCTCAAAATGGTCATTGTTCATTAGGGAAATTGCAAGCCTGACATGCGAATCTGTGCGCGGGTAAATAGTTGAGAGTGGGTTTCATGAGTTTTGACGCATTGAGTCCGGGGGGACTCGATTACTTGCCGTGTCGCTACGGCAATTCCAAGGTGCAGTTCCGTGGTCCGCGCCGCTGTCTGGACGGTCGGTTTGTGGCATTTTTTGGGGGGACGACGACCTATGGAAAATACATACAAACCCCGTTTTGCGACAGTATAGAGGCGGGTTTGGGGATCATATGTGCGAATTTTGGCAGTGTGAATGGGGGGGTGGACCTGCTGGCAAGCGATCCGTTCTTGCGGGACGTGTCCGGCAAGGCCGCAGTCAGCGTGATCCAAATCACCAGCCCCCGCAGCATGTCCAATCGGTTTTACCGCGTACACCCGCGCCGCAACGACCGCTTTCTTGAGGCGTCGCCGTTGCTGCGGGCCATGTACCGCGATATCGATTTTGCGGAATTCAATTTCACCAATCACATGCTGCAGCGCCTTGTGACAGTGTCGCCGGATCGCTTCGAACTTGTCCTGGACGAGTTGCGGACGGCGTGGGTGGCGCGGATGCGTTTGGTCCTTAGCCAGATATCAGGCAAAACTGTGCTGCTGTGGGCCAGCGCGCGCAGGCCAGAAGATATGGGCGACTGCATCGATGCCGATCCGGCATTTGTCACCCGAATGATGCTGGATCAGATCAGTCCCATGGCAACGCAATACGTCGAAGTCGTCAGTACTGAGGCCGCAAAGGCGGCGGGAACAGACGGTATGGTTCTGGGTGAGTTGGATGTGCCAGCGGCGTCACAAATACTTGGGCCATATACGCACGACGATATCGCAACAGCCCTTGTGCCTGTTCTGAAGGAACTGATCTAGAATACAAAAGGGCCCGCTGCATTTCTGCTGCGGGCCCCGTTTGAAATGGTCTGGTAACTCAGAGCTTTTCGATCAGCTCTGGCACGGCCGTGAACAGGTCAGACACAAGGCCAAAATCAGCAACCTGGAAAATGGGTGCTTCTTCGTCCTTGTTGATCGCGACGATGATCTTGCTGTCTTTCATCCCGGCAAGGTGCTGGATCGCACCGGAAATGCCGACGGCAACATACAGATCAGGGGCGACGACTTTGCCTGTTTGACCGACTTGCCAATCGTTCGGCGCGTAACCGGAATCGACAGCGGCGCGGGATGCGCCAACCGCTGCGCCCAGCTTGTCTGCCAGCGTTTCGATCAGTTTGAAGTCCTCTTCGGACCCGACGCCACGTCCACCGGACACAACCACACCGGCTGATGTCAGTTCGGGGCGGTCGCTGGCTGCGACCTTGTCTTCGATCCAGGATGACAGTGCGGGGTCGGCCGCGGCTGCAATGTTTTCGACAGCAGCGGACCCACCAGTTTCAGCAGCATCAAACGTCGACGTGCGGAAGGTGATGACTTTTTTGCCGTCGGTCGACTGCACCGTCTGGATCGCGTTGCCAGCGTAAATCGGACGCTCGAACGTGTTTGCGTCGATCACAGCCGTCGCTTCGGAGATGATCATCGCATCCAGCAAGGCGGCGACGCGGGGCATCACGTTTTTCGCATCTGTCGTGGCAGGGGCGACAATGTGATCATAGTCACCAGCAAGCGACACGAGCAAATCAGCAACAGGTTCGGCCAAACGTTTGCCGTATATCGCATCTTCGGCGCACAACACCTTGGACACACCAGTGATGGTTGCGGCCTCTGCGGCGGCTGCGGCACAGGTTGCACCTGCGGCCAGCACCACAACGTCGCCCAACGCGATCGATGCGGTCACAGCCTTGGCTGTGGCGTCCATCGCCAATTCGCCGTCGTTGATCTCTGCAAGTAGTAGAACTGCCATTACACTGCTCCTGCTTCTTTGAGTTTCGCCACCAATTCGTCAACCGAACCCACTTTGATGCCTGCAGCGCGGGCTTCTGGTTCTGTCGTCTTGATGATCGTAAGACGTGGTGTCGCATCGACGCCGTAATCTGCAGCCGTCTTTTCATCCATCGGCTTTTTCTTGGCCTTCATGATGTTGGGCAGCGACGCATATCGGGGGTCGTTCAGACGCAAATCGACGGTGATGACTGTTGGCATCGACACTTCGATTGTTTGCAAACCGCCATCAACTTCGCGCGTGACCTTGGCCTTGTCGCCTGCAATCTCGACTTCGGACGCAAATGTCGCTTGGCTCCAACCCATGAGGGCGGAGAGCATCTGGCCCGTCGCATTCATGTCGTTGTCGATGGCCTGCTTGCCGCACAGCACGAGGCCGGGCTGTTCTTCGTCGATGATCGCTTTCAGGATTTTTGCGACTGTCAGGGGCTCAATGTCAGTGTGCACGTCATCTGCCGCAATCACCAGAATGGCGCGGTCCGCGCCCATGGCCAGTGCTGTCCGCAGTGTTTCCTGCGCCTGCTTGACACCAACCGAGACGGCGATGATTTCATCGGCCTGGCCCGCTTCTTTCAGACGGATCGCCTGTTCCACGGCGATTTCGTCAAACGGGTTCATCGACATTTTTACATTGGCGAGATCAACACCGGATCCGTCCGCTTTGACACGCACTTTAACGTTGTAGTCAATCACGCGTTTGACGGGCACAAGCACCTTCATGAGCGTTCCTCTCTTAAAAAATACGACTCGTCTTTCGCCGAGCAAGTTGGGTTCTGCCGGTCGGTTTACCTAAATCCGCATTACGGAAACAGGTCAAAATCGTCGCGTCACGGTCCTGCGACGCCGCGTTTTACATTCGTGGGGCAGGAATGTTTCCAAAATGCTGTGTTTGGTTCGTCATTCGCGGTTTGCGCCGGGCACCCACAACACGTCGTCCTTGCCGCCGTTGTTGGCGATCCGGGCCGCGACAAAGAACCAATCGCTCAGGCGATTGAGGTATTTCACGGCCGCAGAGTTCACCGCTTCCATGGTTGCCAGCTCGACGCTCAACCGCTCTGCGCGGCGTGCGACGGTGCGGCATACATGCAGATGCGCGGACAAGGCCGATCCGCCCGGCAGGATAAAGCTGCGCAGCGGCTCAAGTACGTCGTTCATCGCATCAATTTCGGCCTCAAGCCGGGTCACCTGTGCATCTGCCATCCGCAGGGGCGGGTATTCCGCATCTGCGTCCTTTTCCATGTCCGGGCGGCACAGGTCCGCGCCCAGATCAAACAGATCATTCTGAATACGGCTTAGGGCGGCATCCACATCGCCGGTCGCCTCAAGCCGTGCAACACCCACAAAGCAGTTCAATTCGTCAGACGTTCCATAGGCCGTCACGCGCATGGCATGTTTTGCCACGCGGGCACCGTTGCCAAGCGCGGTTTCCCCGGCATCGCCGGTTTTCGTGTAAATCTTGTTCAGTACAACCACGTGTTATTCCCCTGACGACTGACGATAAAAGACATAGACCGCGATCAGCACCACGGCGATGAATTGCGCCCCCAAACGGTAGCGCATCAGCTTGTTTGCATTTTTCTGGGCCCACCCTGATCCCTTGGCAAATCCGCCAAGTCCCAGCATGAGCACCACAACCACCGCTAGGCAGGCAATGACGATTAGAATGAAAAACGGGTCCTGTGCCATGTCCCATCGATCCTTGTTTCAACTGTGTCCGCGTGATGTAGCGGCAGAGGTCGCAAAAGCGAACGTTTCATTTGATCACACGCGCGACAAAAGCCAATCGAGCGCTCGTGTGGGCAGCAATCGGCGCAGGCCAGCCATGGCATAGGTGGGCGTCGTGACGAAATAGCGCGGCCTTGGGCGGGGCGACTCGATGGCATGGCGCAGTTTCTTTACGACCGCTTCGGGTGGCAATTCGAACATGTCAGGTCCGCGGTCCTGATACAGGCGCTTGCGCACTTTCGTGCGATACTGATCAATGCGCGGCGACGCTTCCCAGTCGATCCAGCGTTCAAAATGGGGGATCGAATTGGCGCGAATGCGGCTGGTGACGGGCCCCGGCTCGATCAGAACGACGTGGATGGGCGTGTCACGCATTTCGATGCGCAACGTGTCTGTCAGCCCCTCAAGGGCGAATTTCGTACTGTTGTACGCACCGCGCAACGGCAATGTGACAAGCCCCAGGACAGACGAACATTGCACGATCCGCCCATGTCCCTGTTGCCGCATCACCGGGATGACCGCACGGGTCAATTCGTGCCAGCCAAAGAAATTGGCTTCAAAGATTTCGCGCAAGGCGTCGGTTGGCACATCTTCGACTGCGCCGGGGGCGCCATAGGCCCCATTGTTGAACAGGGCGTGCAATTGTCCGCCTGTCGTTTCCAGCACTTCGGCCAGACCTGAGGTTATCGTTGCGCTGTCTGAATAGTCGATCAGCGGGCTATCGAACCCTTCGGCGCGCAAGCGGTCGCAGTCCGCACGCTTGCGGCAGGATGCAAATACGCGCCAGCCCGCGGCACGTAAGCCGATGGCCGACGCATATCCGATGCCGGACGAACAGCCCGTAATGAGAATTGATTTGTCTGCCACGCCGCGCCCATCTTGGTTCCAAGCGGTGACTTACCCTTGTCCGGGGGCGCGACACAACGCCACCAAGGCGCGTTTAACCGTCGCTGAGCAGAAATTCAGCCATCCAACCGACTGTCCCGCCATCCAACGGGCGCAGTTGCACCCAGCCCGCTCCGGGGTTTTGAAGAATCTCGACTAGATCCCCGCGCTGCAAACGGTTTACGACGGCAAAGCCCGTGCCCGGCCCGCCGCGCACATTGACACTGCTGCCAGAGATTGAGCGAACGTCGAAAATGCTAGGGGCTGCCGCGACAGTTTCTTCGGGCTGTGGATCACTAAACGCCTCATCCGTTCTGCCCAAATCGACAGGTGAAACTTCGGCGCGATCCACAATCAGGCTGGGCAGAAGGACCGCTGGCGGCTCTTCGCTTAGAATTGGTTTTGCGTCCGGCACCACAGATACCGCGTCGGTGCGTGGCGTGGCTGTGGACTGCACATCGCTGACTGAACTCAGGTTTAACGCGACACGCGTGACGTCCTGCGCCTGCGCTGCGCGAGCGATTACCGGGTCTTGGATATTGGTTGCATCTGTTTCGTCAGGCGCTTCAACCCGCGACAGGCGCAGTTGTTCGGAATCAAAGTCCGTCCCGCCGCTTAACTCATAAAAAGCGAACGCAAGAAAGACGAAGGTGAGCAAAACAAAGCGCGTCATACAGAGCGATCCCCCAAAACATACAATGTGACCTCAGGCAGACTCTTTGACGTCACAACCGACACTTAACAGGCCAAGCGATTCCCAACACGGGTAAAAGCCGAGTGTTTTTCCCACTCGTGAGATGTTGTTGTGCGTATGCAACGGGGTAGCATGTCGAATTGCGTGCAACTGCATCCAAGACGGGTTTGACCGCTTGTCGGTTCAAACTGTGACGGCTACACAGCATCTATGTCAGATCAGCCCGCGCCCCCCAACATGAACGTTTCTGAACCGCTGCGCCGTGCCTTGGGCGAGCGGTACCTGACCTATGCGCTGTCCACGATCATGCACCGCGCCTTGCCGGATGCGCGCGACGGGCTGAAACCCGTGCATCGGCGCATTCTGTTTGCAATGCGCGAATTGCGCCTTGCTTCGAATGGCGGATTTCGGAAGTCGGCCAAGATTTCTGGCGATGTGATGGGAAACTATCACCCGCATGGGGATGCTGCGATCTATGACGCGATGGCGCGTCTGGCGCAGGATTTCAACGTGCGCTACCCGCTGGTCGACGGGCAAGGTAATTTTGGCAACATCGACGGCGACAACCCCGCCGCCTCGCGCTACACTGAGGCGCGGATGACCGCCGTGGCCGAGGCGCTGTTGGATGGCTTGAACGAGAACGCCGTCGATTTCCGCGAAAACTATGATGGTACCCTGACTGAACCTGTGGTGCTGCCTGCGCAGTTCCCGAACCTGCTGGCCAATGGGTCAAGCGGGATTGCTGTCGGCATGGCGACGAACATTCCGCCTCACAACATTGCCGAATTGTGCGATGCCTGCCTGCATCTGATCAAAACGCCTGATGCGCGTGATGACACGCTGTTGAATTTTGTCCCCGGCCCTGACTTTCCGACTGGCGGCATCATTGTTGAACCGGCAGATCAGATCGCCACGGCCTATCGCACGGGCAAGGGCGGTTTCCGTCTGCGGTGCCGATACGAGGTCGAGGATCTGGGGCGCGGTCAATGGCAGATCGTAGTCACTGAAATCCCGTATCAAGTTCAGAAATCCAAACTGATTGAAAAGCTCGCGGAACTGATCCAGACGAAAAAGATTCCTATTCTCGCGGATGTGCGCGACGAGTCTGCGGATGACATCCGCTTGGTCCTCGAACCCCGATCCAAGAATGTGGACCCGGACGTATTGATGGGCATGCTCTATCGCAATTCGGACCTTGAGGTGCGGTTTTCGCTGAACCTCAACGTGTTGATCGACGGCGTAACCCCCAAGGTTTGTTCGATGAAGGAAGTGCTGCGCGCATTCCTTGATTTCCGCCGCGAAGTGTTGATCCGCCGCAGCCAGCATCGCATGGAAAAGATCGACCACCGGCTTGAGGTGCTTGAGGGGCTGATCGTTGCCTTTCTGAACCTTGATCGCGTGATCGACATCATCCGTTATGACGAGGATCCCAAGGCCGCGCTGGCCCGCGAAGATTGGTCGCTGGATCATCCGCGCGCCATGACCGAAGCAGATTATGTCGGGCCCGCTGCAGGTGATGGCGAATTGAGCGAGGTTCAGGTCGAGGCGATTTTGAACATGCGCTTGCGATCTCTGCGCCGTCTCGAAGAGGTCGAGTTGCTGCGCGAGCAAGCCGCCCTGATGGAAGAGCGCGCGGGCCTTGAGGATTTGTTGTATGACGAGGCGTTGCAATGGGATGCTATCGCCACGCAACTCAAAGCTTCGAAAAAGCAGTTCGGCAAGGATTGGGCAGGCGGCGCGCGACGCACCACCTTTGCAGAGGCCGGAATGGTCGAGGACGTCCCGATCGAGGCGATGATAGACCGCGAACCCATCACTGTCGTCTGCAGTCAGATGGGATGGATTCGCGCTATGACCGGGCATATCGACCTCGCCCGTGAGCTGAAATTCAAGGATGGGGATGGCCCGCGGTTTAAGTTCCATGCCGAAACAACGGATCGGTTGATCGTCGTCGGTTCCAACGGGCGGTTCTATACGTTGTCCGCCGCGAACTTGCCTGGCGGGCGGGGCATGGGCGAACCATTGCGCCTTATGGTGGACCTGCCCAACGAGGTGCAGATCCACTCCATCATGATCCACGTACCGGGCCGCAAGCTGCTTGTCGCCTCTAGTGCGGGGGATGGTTTTGTCGTTCTAGAGGACGAGGTGATGGCCCAGACCCGCAGTGGCAAACAGGTGCTGAACGTGCGCGGGGATGTGCGTATTTCGGTGTGCAAACCTGTGACTGGTGACAGCGTCGCCGTTGTTGGCGAAAACCGTAAAGTGCTCGTTTTTGACCTTGATGAACTGCCGGAAATGGCGCGGGGCAAGGGTGTGCGGCTGCAACGCTACAAGGATGGCGGGTTAAGTGATGCGACGACCTTTGTGCTGGCAGATGGCCTAAGCTGGAGCGACCCGGCAGGGCGCACCCGCACCGAAACGGCATTGACCGAATGGCGCGGCAAGCGGGCGGGCACGGGCCGCATGGCCCCACGTGGATTTCCGCGCGATAATAAGTTTAACTGACTTTGGCACACGCGATACGCAATCAAGTGACCCGTAGCGGCAGATACGGGTGACGAGGTAGGGTTTGATGAGTACGCAGATTCAAGGCAGGTATTTCGGCAAGGGCGTGGCCCTGTTTCGCCTCTATTTTTTGACCTCTGTTTTGACGTTGGTGACGTTGGGGATTTATCGGTTCTGGGCCAAGACCCGGATCCGGAAATACATCTGGTCCGCAACGTCCGGAGATGGCGATAGTTTTGAATATACAGGGACCGGGCTGGAAAAGTTTCTCGGCTTTTTGGTCGCTATCGTGATTCTGGCGATCTATCTGGGCATTGTTCAGATGGGACTGTTCTTTTTTGGGCTGAACTTGTTTGTCGACCCGCAAACCGTGCTGCAAGAACTGGCGCAGATTGGCGGCATCTATGTGACGTTGCTCGCTGTCTTGCCGTTGGTTTTGTTCGCGCAATACCGCGCGCGGCGCTACAAAATGGCTCGCTCGCGCTGGCGCGGCATTCGCTTTGGTATGGACAATGGGGCGTGGGGCTATGCGCTGCGCGCGATGGGCTATTATCTGCTTAACATCGTGACGGTGGGTCTGCTGAACCCGCTGGTGACGTTCCGGCTGGAACAATACATGACTGATCGCAGCTGGTTTGGCGACGCGCAGTTTGAACAGACCGGGCGCTGGCAAGATCTGTACGTGGGCATGAAACATGTGTGCATCGGCCTTGCCATCTTGATTATCGGCACGGGCCTGTTCGTGGAGATTCGCGTTGCGGCGATGGCTGTAGTGTCCGGTCTTGTTGGCTTTGTCTGGCTGTTGATCGGGCTGATTTACTATCGGGTTTATGCGCTCAACTATCTCACGCTTCACAAGGTTTTGGACGGGCAGGTCACCTTTGAGGCCCGAGTTGAAACAGGACGTATCGCGTCCATTATGATTTTTGGCAGTATCATAGTTTCCGTTCTGGCGGCTGTGATTTCTGGCGTCATCGTGGCTTTGTTCGCCACGAGCATGGGTGTCTTTGTTGACGGCGGTATTTCGCAACCCAGCGGTGCGCCATCCGGTATAGCGATTGGGGTCAACGCACTGCTGTATGCGGGCGCTATTCTGGTCATGGGGGGCCTAAGCCTTGTGATGATCACCCAGCCCATCATCGAACACGCCGTTAACAACCTGATCGTTTACAATGCGGATCATCTGAACGCGATCCAACAACGCGCAGCAGATGCGGGGGCCGATGCCGAAGGGTTCGCGGATGCGCTGGATGTGGGCGGCGCGATCTGATGTCTGCGAAAGGGCGCTTTTTTGATGGCGAAAGTGGTCAGCGCCTTGATGTTGATCTGGCCGTTGATACGGCGGCGCAAACACTGCGCCTGACACATCCCGACCTGCCGATGGGGTCACAATACTGGCCGCTGGATGCAATCCGGGCGCTGGCGGACCATGCGCGAGCAGATCAGTTGGTGCTGTCGCTGCGCGCTGATGCGTCGCTTGACAGTGCGCTGATCGTCACGGCGCGCCTGACGCTGGATGATCCGGACATGATCAGCATTTTATCGCGCCTTTGCCCCAACCTGCGGCGGCGCGATACGGCGCGGGGCACTGCGCGCAAAGTGACGATATGGGTTGGTTCGGCTGCGGCTGCGTTGGGGTTGATGATCTTTGTCATTCTTCCTGCACTGGCCAATTCCCTTGCCACGTTGATCCCGATCGAACGTGAAGTGGCGTATGGCAAAACGGTCGTCAATCAGATGGAACGATTGCTGGGCGGCATGTCTGCAGGTGCGCTTGGCTGTACCAATGAGGCCGGGCGCGCCGCGCTGGATACGATGACCAGCCGGCTGACTGCGGCGGGTGATATGAAATATGACCTGAATATCGCGGTGTTCGATCACGAGATGGTTAATGCCTTTGCCGCGCCGGGTGGTCAGATCGTCCTCATGCGGGGTCTGATTGACAGCGCCGACAGCCCCGATCAGGTGGCTGCCGTTCTGGCCCACGAAATCGGCCATGTCGAGGCGCGCGACACCACACGCAATGCGTTGCGCGCGGCGGGATCAGCCGGATTGCTGTCGCTGGTCATTGGTGATTTTGCTGGTGGCTCTGCCGTGCTTGTCGTGGCCGAATATACGCTGAGCGCATCCTACACCCGCGAAGCAGAGATGCAGGCAGACCAATTTGCCTTGGACATGATGGCGGCGTCGGGCACGGACGCGGCGGCATTGGGCACGTTCTTTGACAGTCTTGCAGGGATCGAAAGCAGCATGCCGGACTTGCCGGTTTATTTGTCCAGCCATCCGGAAACCCAAGACAGGGCCGACGCCGCCCGCGACTTTGCCCAGACCCAAGGACGCACAGCGCCGATCCTGAACGACGCGGAATGGGCAGCACTGCAAAACATCTGCAAGGACGGTTAGACAGGTTCCGCTGTCAGCCA
>ENA-OQVM01000058-OQVM01000058.1-marine-metagenome-genome-assembly--contig:-NODE-58-length-153815-cov-11.517029_pt1 | contig 153815 bp, 107 predicted proteins | sample MGYA00237776_ERZ505498 | MGnify/ENA primary metagenome ERZ505498 (study PRJEB26159, sample SAMN06265151) | marine metagenome | isolation source: Helgoland LTER site | place: Germany:Helgoland, sampling...
GGATCAGAAACAATACTCACAGACCCCAAACCATTATCTGCTGCAATTTGTGGAGGTGTTCCTTCAAAATCTTCTATGATAATAGCAGCACTTGTAGGGCAAGCATTACAAGAGCCTCCACAATCTATACCAGTCTCATCATTGTCTTGTATACCATTTTCACAGCTATCCACTGGTGGAGCATCTGTTAATTTATTCGCATTAAACTTAATATTATCAATATAGATGGTGCTATTTTCAGCTCTATCTGGCAATCCTTCTGTCCAATCTACAAAAACAACCATTTGACTAATATTGGTTAGATCTCCATTTGGGTTAATTCCCGACAGGTCCCATGTTAAAGTTTGCCATTCATTTACAACAGTATTTCCAACATTTTGATTTGTGATTTGAAAAGAAGTCCCTTGCCCAGCAGTACCCATTTTAATTCCTACTGTACCCACATAATTTTTATGAACGTCCATGGAAAGGCTTAAATTATTAGCTACTCCCATATCTATTTCCCAGGTACCAAAGACTCCTTCATCCCAAGCATTATTAACTCCGGCATAAAAAGCATTACTTGGTCCAACCACCACTTTTAAAACTTTTGTACTGGAAGGGTTTGTTCCATTTAAATTGGGATTGTCTACCACTTCAGCAGCAGCAGGATTATTATCAAACGTATACCAGTTCGAGGCTACTCCAGACGGAGTATTAGGTTCAAAATCAAAAAGATATTCTTGTTGTTGAGCGAATACAAGAGGCCCTATCAACAAGAAGACTCCTAGAATTATATTTTTCATCGTGTATATTTTAAAGTTAATTAAAAAACGCTCAGGGCAAAGCTCTGAGCGTTTTTATTTTATTTTATTAAAAATTATTCTCTAATTAATTTTACACTTTTTACTCCTTGCTCTGTAGTAATTCTAGCAATATAGATTCCGCTAGTTAATCCTTGAGTAGAAATAGAAAGTTCAGTACTGTTGTTGTTTTGTGAAACCACTCTTTTTCCTAACAGATTAAATACTTCAACAGAAGTTATTACAGTGTTACCCGTTCTAAAGTTCCAGTTTGAATTGGATGGGTTAGGATATACGCTAACATTTACAAAACTATTGTCATCTACACCAGCTGTAGCCTCACCAATAACAACACTACCCAAAGTTGTGTCTGCAGGGTCAGCTAATGGACCAGTAACTGAAAAACCATATTGAATAATGTATCCTGCAGCTAATTCAGCTGCAGTAGCTGATGCTGTAAAGTCTCCAGTACTGCTGATATCAGCTGTATTGTTAACCACAGTAGCATAACCAGCGTTTGGATCTAAAGCCTTCACAAATGCAACTACTGTATATTCTGACCCTAGATCACTCACTGAAACATTTCCAGTGAATGTAAGATCTGAACCAGCAAGCGTATTGTCTTCAATGAAAGAACTTGCTTCAATGTATAGGAGAGCAGTCTGTGTTGTTGCACCTTGGTCAAACCATCCTGAGTTTGAGGCTTCTGCTGTCCAAATAGCTGTGTTTGGTTCTAATGTCATACTTGTTGCTGTAGGAGTAGCTCTAAGATCTGAAACAGTATATGGGAATCCAAAAGCATAACCATTATCTGAAACATTGAAAGCATTCACATATGCATTCCATGCTTGTGAAGTTGCTACAGTAACACTATTCCCTGATGGAGGTGTTGTGTTACCGCCTACTTCAATATCATCAATCCAGTAAGTGTCTAATAGACCTCCACCAGCACCACCAGCATCAGTAAAAATAACCATTCTACCATATGTAGTAGCATCTGAAGGAAAGTCTAAGGAAATATCTTGCCAATCTGTCCCTGATGTTGTGAAAGATAATTCTTCTGCTCCACCACTTGATTCTAATTCAAATTTTAATAAATGATTCCCGCTTCCTGTATCATTTATTGGCTTGATTCTAAACGTAATAGTATTGTTATTATCATCAGATAAATCAAGATTATCAGCAAAATTTATTTGTGCATTGTCCCAATCTTGACCAGAACCAACCATTTGTAGAACATCGTTCCCGTTGTCTTGTACAATAGTTACAACAGCACCTTCAGATCCCGTCATTAATTGGTTATCGTTACTAAAATCAAATGGTAGATTTGGCAAATCTGGTGTGCTATGAAATGCACCAGCAATATCGTCAACTAAATATGTATCTGAAAGACTGTTACCATCACCAAAGTCAGTGAATAAAACCATTCTTTGATAGCTACCAAGACTGGAAGGAAAGTCTAAACTTATATTGGTCCATTCTGTTCCTGAGATAGTAAATTGTAACTCAGTATTTCCAGTAGTACCGTTTTCAAATTTTAAAGCGTGAGTTCCACTACCAGTGTCGTTAACAGCTTTAATTCTGAATGTAATAGTATTATTACTATCATCTGATAAATCAAGATTTTCAGCAAAGTCTATTTGCGCGTTGTCCCATGCTCCACCAGCACCAACTATTTGCAATACATCTTCTCCGTTGTCTTGAACAATCGATGTTGTTGCGCCATCAGCTCCTGTCATTAGGTGACCTGCGTCACTAAAATCAAAAGGCAATGTCTGTGCGTATCCTAAACTAAAAGTTAAAATAGCGATTAAAAGTGTAATTTTTTTCATCATAAGTTTGTTTTGTTTTAATAATTCACCAATTTAGTATATTATGAAGAAAAATAAGAAAATACAACCTTTACAAAAATCATACATTCTTCCGTTTGGTTAATCAAAGTTTCAAATAACACTATTTTTACAGACCTAGTGAGGCGTTGTTAATTTTATTGTGCTAATAAAGTTGAGGATAAATTGAGGATAAATAAAAAATGTATAGGTAATGTTGTGATAATATTAATTTTTCTTGTCATATTTTCAACATACTAAAAACAACAAATAGTAATTGAATAGATTTTTGAGCAATCAATTTATTTTCAATTATTCTTTTTAAATAAACTTATAGTATTATTATTTGTAGTAGTTAGATAGATTTTTTGTTTTTGAGTTGTTTTAATAGAAGAGATAAATCGGCTATCCTTAGGAATATAGACACCACTTGAAGTCGGAGATAAAAATGTAAAATTATTTTTTCCATCACCAAGAAATAATGACCCATAACCTGCATCATAACGAACTGTTTCTACTTCAACACCATAATGGTTTCCAACAAGTAAAAGATCTTTAAAACCATCATTGTTAAAATCATCTACTATAGAACTTTTAATAGGGCTTACTTGTGCTTGTATTGGAAGAGATTGAGGCTCTAGATTTCCGTCATTATTAATTAAAATAATACTTTTAAAATTACTTATTTCATAAATAACAGCATCTTCTATTTTTTTCTCAGGCAAAATGTCTATTAACTTAGAAGATGCAAAACTATGAAAATCTTTAAATTTTTCTCCAACATATGGCATTTGTTGCGTTGTACACTCTTTTCCTCTCATCGGCACGTATCCGTCCTTATAATATTTTGCTAGTACGATATCGTTTGTTCCGTTGCCATCAAAATCATTTGCATAGACCTTAAATGGATGTTTCTTACTGGCTTTAAACTTATTATTCTTTCCTAGGTTACCTATTATATAGTCATCATCTCCATCATTATCTATATCATTGGCTGTTATAGACCACCACATCCCTCTACTATTATCTAAAAACTTACCAAAGTTTTTTGAGCTGTCTTCGAATTCTCCTTCATTATTTTCTAAAACTCTAATTTTCATCCATTCTCCAACAATTATTAAATCTTCATCATTGTCTTTATCTACATCAGAAAAAACTGCATCTGTGACCATGCCAATATCTTTAAGTGCTTGTGCTGTTGACCCTTTGGCCTTTTTTAAGATTCCGTTTTTATTTAGTAAGATGTAACTCGTTGCAGGAAAGGTGTATTTTCCAGGAATAACTCTGGTACCTATAAACAAATCTAAATCACCATCTGCATCTATATCAGATGCTTTTACAGTTTGGGTACTTTCGTATATATTAGGAATTGCTTCGCTATTTTTTGTAAAGTTTCCTAGACCATCGTTTATATAGATTCTATCCTTTAGTAATTTATCCCCTTTTTTGAATTCACTTCCTCCAGAAGTAACATACAAGTCTTTATCTCCATCTCCATCTAAATCAAAGAAAAGAGCTCCTAAATCTTCTGATTCCTTGTCTTTTGCCCAAGGCCTAGAGAGACTCCTTTGAAATTTTCCTTCTACTGTTTGAAGGAACAGTACCCCTTCTTGACCAGAAGCACCACCAATAAAAACATCATCTAATCCGTCGCTATTTACATCTTCTGATGCAGAAAAAGGCCCATTGTTTGAAAGTTTGTGAGGTAATAATACTTCTTCAGCAAAATCATCAAATTCATTTTCTATATGTTTGTAATCAAGACCAATATTTTTAGCATCTATTTCAGCAACTATAGTTTTTGAATTTTTAATCTCTAATTGTTGCTTTGATGCTTTTGAGTATTTTGCGATTATTGTTTTGTTTACCTTAATATTCTGGTATGTAAATGATTTACTATCTGGCCAAATAACACGTAAACTGTCTATTTTCTTTTCTTTTCCAAAACCAAAAAACAGGATGGGTTCTTTTGACGAGAAATATCCTCTAGTAACGGTATTTTCTCCTACCTGTATTTTATTATTATGATAAACAATTACTTTGGCTCCGTAACCAAAGGTGTTTTTTTGTGAACCTTCAAATTCAACTTTTAAATAGTTTCCATTTGTGTTATTCTTGTAGATAAAGGCTTCCGATTCCATATTGTTTGTGACAATATCTAAATCTCCATCGTTATCTAGATCTGCATAAGACAATCCATGTGAAAAGCTTGGGATATCAAATCCCCATTTTTTGGTCACATTTTCAAATTCATATCCGTTTTTGTTTTTATAAATATAATTTGGTAGTGGATTTGAAGGCGCAAGTTTAGACATATTATAAAAATCTTGTGAATCAGTTTTTAATTTTTCATACAAACCAGATAAAAAATCATTATTTCTAACATCTTTTTTTACTCCATTACTTATTATAATATCTTTAAAACCATCATTATCTAAATCAGCAAGCAATCCACCCCAGCTCCAATCGGTTTTTGCAATACCAGCTATATTCGCTATATCCGAAAACTCACCAGAACCATTATTTAACTGTAAGGTATTAAACATATACTGATGATGATCTCCTTTGTCAATCATTTCCTTAAACTCTTGAGCATTCATAGACCTCATATTGGTTTTAGACCGATAATGGTCCTCTGCAGCCATGTCTAAAGTTAGTAAATCAATAGCACCATCATTGTTAATATCGCCTGTATCTGTACCCATACTAAATCTTGAAATATGTTTTACTTTATCTAAAATCACATTTCTGAAAGTTCCATCTCCATTGTTATAATACAGAAAATCAGGATCATCATAATCGTTAGAAATATATAAATCTGTCCAGCCATCATTATTTAAATCAGAAGCACTAACGCTAAGCCCATAGGTATATCCATCTCCCAAACCTATATCTTCGGAAACTTCTTTAAATTTTCCTCCTTCATTTTTGTAAACTTTATCTTTATATAATTGATATCTTTTTTTTGGGATATTTTTATATCTTTTAAACAATCTTGAATCTGGAATTTGATTTACTAGGTACATGTCTAAGTCTCCATCATTGTCCATATCAAAGAAAACAGCTTGCGATGAAAAGCCTTTATCTGCAATTCCATATTCTGCAGCAGATTCTGTAAAAGTTAAATCTTTGTTATTTATAAAAAGTTTATTTTTTCTGTCTGAAGGGTTCATAGACTCACCGTTCCTACAGACATAAATGTCTAAATACCCATCCGCATTTACATCAGCCATGGTAATACCCCATGTCCATCCAGGACTTTGACTAATTTTAGATTTTTTTGAAACATCTTCAAATTTAAAGTCTCCTTTATTAATATATAATTTATCGCCAACTTGATTTCCTCCAAAAAAAATATCTGGGTAACCATCATTATTTAGATCGCCAATAGCAACACCTGCACCACTATAGAGTTGGTTATAATATATGTGATTTATAGTCTCAGATTCTTTAATAGAATTGTTAAATGTAATGCCTGTTTGTTTAGAGGATAATAACTCTAAACCACTAATCAACTCTGTTGGATTAACATCTCTTTCAGAAGTGATGCAAGAACTAATTAAAGTTACTGCCAGAATTAAAATTGAAATTAATGATGTGTTGAATTTCATACTATTAAATTATTAAACATTTTAGCTCTCTAAATAGCAAATTTAAGAATATTATAATCTAAAGTATAAATCATTGCAAAATAGAAATAGTTATTAGTACAACTCCTACTTAAACTTCAATTTTTCATCCTTATCCCAAATACCCCAATAAGAACCAACATCTCCTTCTGAACCTACTTTCCAAGATTCATCAAAAGAGGAAAAGTAAAAAAGATCAATATCTTCTTCTTTAGACCATAGTTGAGCATTAATAAAATACTTCATGGCATTTTCCTCAGAAGGCACAGCACCTGCCAAACTAGAACCATGGTTAGGCCAGCCAGTTTCGGTAATAATTACTTTTTTGCCTTTTCCTGCACGTTGGGCTCTTCTATACATGTCTTTCATATACAATAAAGAGTAATCTTGATGACAACCCTCCCAGAAAGGATAGCAGTTTGCTAAAATAATATCACAGGCATCTGAAATGGCTGGCCTATCTTCAAATTCGTAGTAGGCATCTACATATCCTACAGGTACATCTGTAGTAATTTTTTCTTTTACTTCATTTATAAATATAAGTAATTCTTCTTCTGATAAATCTTGTCTGTACATTACTTCATTACCAACAGCGGCAATATCTACATATCCTTCATTGGCTAACTTAATTAGCCCAGCAATTTCTTTTTTATTGATCTCTACATCATTTCCAAGCCAAGCTCCAACAAATGTTTTGATTCCTAATTCGCGCGCTATTTTTGGAATTAATTCATTGCCCTCTGTACATGAAAAAGAACGTATCCATTTGGTATAGGGTTGTATAATTTTTAATCTGCGCCTTATTTGTTCTTCTGTTAAGGTATCTCCTGGTTGTTGGCCTTCTTCATAAGGGCTAGAACACAAACCGTGAATTCCAGTAGATAAAACCTCATTATAAAGGGATGCTAAATCTTCTGTTGATTTTTTTGCTAAATCTACGTTTGTTAACGATAGAATTTTTTCTTCTCTTACTGACATTTATTAAATATTCTTTAACTTTTTGATTCTTATTTTATTGTTCTGAAGCTTCTGTATTTGATGCTTTTCTTGTTTCTAATTTAGCACGAATCTCTCCAGCTTTTTCTTCTGATAAATCATAATCCCACATTATATATATTGCAATTAGAGTCCCTAAAATAGGTAGTCCAGAAAAGAACAATCGCAATCCAAATAAGGCTTCTTCAGATTGAGTAGCACCACCAGATTCCCATCCTATGACAGAAAAAATAACCCCACTTAAGCCTCCTGCAATTCCAAAACCAAATTTTACCATCCACCAATAGATGGCTCCAAAAATACCTTCTCGTCTTTTTCCGGTATTTAATTCATCTAAGTCTATTACATCTGCTGTCATAGACATCATTAAGGTAAATAATCCTCCTATACCAAATGAGAAAAAAGGCAATGCAAATAAGAAGAGGTATGGTTTTCCTGGGATAAACAAAAACCAAAGCATAATATACCCTATAATTGAAACAGATTGCGATACTATAAAGGCTTTTTTCTTCCCTATTTTTTTAGACATTTGAGTTACTACAGGAATCACTAAAAAAGTAGTTACCAAAGCACCTACACTTCCAAAAAGCGTTGGCCACCACCATGCGCCATCTGGGCCAGTAGCGCCGTTAAATAAAAAGAATACAATGATAAAATAGGTAAATGCTGCTACAGTATTAAAGGCATTAAAAATTAAAAAAGTAGCCACACATAATTTTCTAAAGGCTTTAATTTTTAGTGCTTGTCCAAAATTAATGATGAATATTGTATGTAAACTTTTTAAGATATTCTTGAAAGTAATACTATCATATTTCTCGTTTAAAGTTGATTTGCTTTTTATAAAAATAGCAGGGATCATTGCAAAAATCATACAAATGATACCAACCCATATTGCTAATTCTCTGACCGCTACTTCACCAGATTCAAAAAAGCTTTTATCATCCATAATCACCCAAAACCAAGGAGCAATTACCCACGCCCATTGACCGATAAATTGAGCTACCGCCATAATATTTGTGCGTTCATGAAAATCGTTACTCATTTCATAACCCATAGCTACATATGGAACACTAAATATTGTTAGTCCAACATAAAAAACTAAAGACCATAAAAGAAAGTAAGTAAAGTTATAATCAACCGTATTGTCTTTATATAACTGCCACATAATGATAAAGGAAATACCCATGATGACAGCTCCCAATAAAACATACTGTTTTCTTCTTCCCCATTTAGATTTTGTATTGTCTGAAATGAACCCCATAATTGGGTCTGTAATAGCATCAAACAATCTTGGAACTAGAGAAACAACTCCCCACATCCAACCGGGAAAGCCTAAATTTTGAACAAGGACCACAATAAATATACTTATTACAGCAGGAAACATTTGGTTGGCTAGCATCCCAAAACCAAAGGCTATTTTTTGTCCCATAGGGACTTTACTTGTTATTGACATAATTATTAAATAGAATTAATTAGTATTGTTTGTATCGCTTGCGCGCTTATTGTAATAGTTGATTCTTTTTCTCCTACTGATAATTTAAAACTTTTCTGAGTTGTTCCTTCATTAAAAACCACCACAGCAATAGACCCATCGGTATTTTTAGCAGCAGTAACCATTAAGTCTTCATCTGATTTTTCAACACCTATTATTTCCGCCTTTGGTCTTATGTATTTACTGAAATGAGCCATGGTATAATAAATAGGGGTAAAATATACCTCATCCTTTTCTGGATCTACAATCACTGGGGCTACACACCAGTTCTTAAACCAGTTTGGCCCTCCTTGTGTGTCTAAAACCATGTTCCAATCTACCCAACCATCTACCCAGTTATTTAAACAACCTATAATATCTCTAGCATATCTGTTTACTGGGGCATATTTTGGATGAAGGTGTTTGTCTTTTTCAGATGCCCAATCCCATCCCCAATCAGTAGCTTCTTTGCTCCAGTACCAAGCATCATCTTGCCATTTAGGGATTTCAGAATCTACACAACCTTCCGTTTCTATTAAGTATTTGTTTGGAGCTTTGTTGTGTGCATATTGAAGCGCTTCAGGGAAAAAATCATAGGTGCTTTCATACCAGTGAATTGCTGTGCCACCAAAATATTTTGAAGAGGCATCATCTTTGTACATTTCATCTACCCACTCTTGTAAGCCAGCTCTGTTTTGGTCGTAACCTAAAATTATTTTGTCTCCATAGCCGTCTGCTTCTAATTTTGGACCTAAATGAAACTGCACAAAATCTGTCATTTCTTTTGGAGTATAATGCATGCTTTCCCAGTTATCTCCATTTCCATGTGGTTCATTTTCAACCGTAAACCCCCAAATATCTATTCCTTCAGCCTTGTAAGCAGCTAAGTATTTAGAGAAAAAAAGCGCCCAAGTGTCATAATATTTTGGAAGTAATTTTCCGCCAACCCAATTATTATTGTCTTTCATCCAAGGGGCGGCAGTCCAGGGAGATGCAATAATGTTGAAGCCATCTTCAGAAATTTTCATAGCGTCTTTAATCATTGGGATAATATCGTCTTTGTCTTCTTGGATAGAAAAATGCTTGAGCTCCATGTCATTTTCAACAGGAGAATATGAATAGTTTGATAGTGAAAAATCACATGAATTCATATGCGTTCTAGTCAAAGAATAATTAGCTCCTTCTTTCGAAAAATAGGCGCTCAATATTGAATCACGATTTTTAGAACTTAATTTATTTAACAAGTAAGCAGAAGATTCTGTAAAAGAACCACCAAAACCTGTAATTGTTTGATATTTTTTTTCTGGATTAATAACAACAGAAGAGATGTTTTCTAATTTATTAAAACTAGTAATTGATGTTAGTTTATGACCGCTTTTTGAAGTTTCAACAACGTTCACGAACAACGATTTTTTTGGCGTACAAGAGATGGCACTCATTAGTATTGGTATTAAAAAAAAGTATTTTCTAGTTAATTTCATCTCATTATATAATTTTATAAGTGGGTTTATTTAGCGGGAGGAATATGCACTTCTAGAAGCAAGCTGTCTTTATTTCCTTTATATGTTTTAGAAATGAGATTTTCACCTCTTTTTAATCCTTCAAAATTTCCGTTGTCTACCAAATCCCACAAAGCATATTTTGCTTTTCCGTCAATGGTAAAAAGACCAAAGTGATTTTCTGACCCACCAGGATTTTGAGCATCTTTCCAATGCTCATCAAAAGCTTCAAAATAAAAGCAAGATATTTTTGTGTCAGTTGTCCATTTTCTCATATGCTTATAGTACAAAGCCTCTTTGTATTCGTCTGTTGCTTTGCTACCTTTATTTCCATAAAGGTCATTTGAGAACGATGCCCAGCCTGTTTCACCAATATGAATAGGCTTGTTAATACCTAAGCTTTTCACATAATTAGCAACACTATCATATTGAGATATTGCATAATCTTTTGCTCTTAACATGATGTTATTTACTTTCTCAATACTTGGTTTTTCCTCTTTAGTATACCAAAAAATAGGATTATAATGAGTATCATGCATAGGATAGGTATGCATAGAAATATAATCGACTTGTTTGATAAGTTTGTTTAAATCGGCAACATGATATTCATCACTTCCGCCACCCCAAGAAGCGAAATTATCTGAACTTGTGATCCAAAGATCTTTTGGAAGTTTTTGGGTTTTCTTCAAGTCTTGTAAATGAGTAACCCATTTAAGGATTACTGAGGGCTGAACATAATAACTTGTTGCCCATTTTACCATGGCTTCGTTTCCAACAGCAATAATCTTCACAATACTTGAGTATTTATTTGCCAAGGCTACTGCTCTAGCTATCTCCCCTTCATTTTCTTCGCTTTCTATTTGGTGATCTACAGCTATACCTGTCCAAGCATTTTTGCAATCTATCCAAGCTCCTAACATCACATACATCTCAAATAGGGGATCTTCACTCTTTAGTTCCTCAATGGCTTTAAGAATTGTTTCCGCTTGAGCTAATTGTACATTGTACGTTCTAAGAATTCTAATTTTCATAGCGTAAAGAATTTTCATATCCTCTTTTACTTCTGCTATTGTTGGCTGAATATCTCTGATTGTTTTTCGATAACCACCATAAGAAATTGCTAAATATTCTGAGTTTCCTAATATATCTTTTGCTGTCAATTGTGTCTTCTGTTTTGGTTCTTTTTGCAAATTTTTGTTCTTTTTGTCATTTTTACAAGACAGTATAATACATGAAATGACTACACTGTATAGATAAAATTTCAACTTCATAGCGTTTCCTTTCCTATTTTAGATATGTATTGTTTATATGTGCATGAATCTGAACAACCTCTCCATTTCTTTTAAATATTTTCTCACTTGTTATTTTATCTATGACCAATGAATCAATTACTTTAGAGGTTCCATCTTTAAAAGAAATCTCTAGGTGATCTTTAGTGGCAATATGATAGATAATTGGCACTTGGCAATAGGTAAACCCAAGGGAGTTAACAGGCATTTTTATTAGGTTGTTCCCGTTAAAAAGACTTAAATATTCAAAGCTGGTTTCTTTAGAAACAAACTCTTCTCTTCTAAGTAAACATGGATTAAAATATAGTTTACCATGCTTAACAAACACCCCTAATTCACCAAACCTACTAATGACATCTTCTTTAACTTGCCCTGTCATTCCTGGTTGTTGAGCTCCTTTTCCGCCGGGAGTATGTGAATACGGATCTGTTGGAAAAGCACCGTATAACTCTGGTGATTTGTGCACTCCAATACCTTCATTTATTTCATAAAAGTGTTCTAGTAAATGCCCTATCATTATTTCATCTTCACCTTCGGTTACTGCTTTTAAACAAGATTCTTGAACCGCTACCAATAATTTTGAAACCATATGCCAATAGATAGACCCTAGGCCCTCATAGCCATAAAACGTACCTGATCTACCAGTAAATGCTTTGTGGTTAAAAACATCTTCAAACGCTTGAAGAACTTTTGGAGTATCTGAAGCTAAAAGCTTACTGTACTTTGTCTCTGAAAGTTTTTCTAAGGCTTCAATGACATCAGTTGCATTTTTAAAGTTTCCATTAAAATGAAAGTCTCCATTCACATCTTTTTCTATAATTTCAACAGCCTGGTCTTTTAACATCTCTTGTAATAGGTTTGATGATAAAACAGCTTCCTCTGGGATGGTATTTCTGTCTAAAAACCCTTTTAATTCTTTGAAAGGGTATAGTAAATAACTGTATTGATCTTTTCTAAAAAGTTTACTTTTCTTTAGCCCATTTAAAACAGCTAAGGTTTCACTTGCACTTAAATATCCAGCACTTAAAACAGCAACCTGACCCTCTAACATTTCACTTAAATAGTTTATGGAAATGGAACTATCTGAGTTTACCGTCATTAAGTTATAGGCATGATACAGATTGTCTTTTCGTTTATTTGCTTTTATAGAATGCTCTAAATAAGATTTACTTAAACTAATAAACGCTTTTAATTGATTTACAGAGAGACTTGTTTTCCTTCCTGAAAAAGCATGCTCGTAAATTTGTGCTCTGTAATCACTTCCTGCCTGTCCTAGTGAATCTAGAATAAATTTTTTGTTAGCATCATCAATTGGCCCCTCTAACATTTTTTTATTTTCTTCAAAAGTTGCTAATACCTTATTAAAAAATACTGAAATTTCATTCGAAATTTCTACTTCTTCAATTGAAGTTGTAGCCAATAGTTCTTCAAAGAAGTTGAAAAAACGTCGTAAATAGTATAAGGTTACCATAGAAACACCATTCCCAACCAATGCGTTGTTGGCGTCATTCCACTCAGGCCTTTGCGTATTCATCCAAATCCCTCCCTCCGGAATAAAATTAGATAGTTTAGCTAAAGATGTTGCTAATATTTTTTCTATAAAATTAGCCTTTACAATAAACCTGTGTTCATCGCGCAACAAGGCACCATCTGCACCTAGCGAAGCACGTTCTTCACGAATTTTAGCATCTAACTCTTGGTCAAAAATAATGGTGTCTTTGGGAGTTTTTAGCAACTCTTGATATGGCTTTATTTTGTAAGGAACATTTGCATAGACAAATAAATTTTTAGTAAAGAAGCTCTCTAACCTTCCAGGTTTATGATTGTTCATAAACTCTAAAAATTTTAGTAAGTATATAATTTGATGATCTCCCCAATACCCAATATAAGACCAAGGGTCATCTGGTTCTATGGTTTCCCAATCAAAACCTCCTTTTGTTACTCTGTATGGATTATAGCCATCAAAAGTAGTTGCATTTAAAAACTTATGAATCATGCTTTCAATAAACTCAGGATAAGAATGAGCTAAGGCTTCCCAGTTTTGAAAAATATCTCGCCAATTTCCTTCGTAATCTAAAATTTTAGAACCATCAACCTCATTTCTTGTATTTATAGAGAACTTATTCCAAGGCCTACTTGGGTCTCCGTGACGTCTACTAAATTTTAAAGGCATATACTCTAAACAAAGACGTCTAAAGTTTTTGTCGGGATTATTATAGGCTATTTTCTGAAGTTCAGAAAGAGAAAACAATTCTGGAAGCGTTGCTATAATACCCTCTGATGTGAAAGCTACTTTTGTATTTGCTTTTTCTAAATAGTTTTTAAAATCCCATTTTTCAATTTGATAATTATTATCAAAAATTCCACCACGCATGATGTTGAAGAGAGTGTTTGCAAAATGACGAGTATCTTTTAAATTATCTGACGATACCTGAATTGCATCGGATGCAGAGTTTAACTCAACAAGACGTTTTGTGCCCAAATTAATATCGTCATTTACTTTATCTAACAAACAAGAATCTTCTTTAATCTGTTTTGATAATTTGGCAATACTTGAGTGATTTTGATTCACATTGGCGACTAACATCCACTCTTTTGAAGATTTTTTTTCTAAGAATATATCTGTAGTTAAGAAGTAAGCTCCTTTCTCTGCTTTAATATCCACTTCTTGTTCTAAAGACTTACCCAATCTGAAATCATTTAGTTGAAGAGAAGAGAGTAAGTGCTTAGGGTTTTCCAAACCTAGAGACCAAACAATATTTGCTCTTAGAGCTTCACTTGCTTCGGCTTTGTCTACCAATATAGCGCTTAATGCAAAAATTCCAAGACCTGTGGCTTCTTCTAGTTCATTTCGTTTGTAGGCATCTACTAAATTACTTGATTGGTTTTGTTCATCACTTCCAATACTAGCTGGCATGATGTTTTGAATACCATCAAGCAAACACACCTTTACAGCCTTACTTCCAGTATTTATAAGTTTAGATTTTTTTACAAAACCAAAGGTATTACTAGAACTCCATTGATACCTGAAAGTTAATTCTAAATCATGATTAATTTCTTCAAATATAATTTTATTTCCATACCTGTTTTTATAAAGGTTTTGTGTGGTTGTGTAACTTCCTAAAGACCTGACAGCAAGAGGCTCCCACATGAACTCTTGATTGTTTTTATATACCTTAAAAATAGATTTATTTCCTGTAATGTCTGCAGATTCTGTAATTTTATCATCGGTATAATAAGGAAATAAAGCATATTCAGAATTTTTTCTTCCAGCGCTAAGCCCCCCATTACTGGAGATAAACATCCAGTGATTAGAGTCGCTCACAATGCTAATAAAGAAAGGACGCATTGCATCATTATTTGATATTTGATAATATATTTCTTCGTCTATAATTACAGACTTCAAATTAACCTCCTTGACATCATCATTCGTATCATTCGTTAATAAGATATTTTCGTCAACCATTTTTATCGTATTTTTTTTAGGGTTTTTTTATTTTATTTCTAAGTCATCAATGTAAAAATCTCCAGAAATGTTTCCTGGGCCATCGATGAATATCGCTAACCTATTAAACATCTGAGTAGAAGAAATTAAAAAATTCAATTCTTCCCATCCAGTTCCATTATGAATTAATTCTATTTCTTTAAAATCATTTTTTTTATTTTTCAATTCTAACTTTAGTAGAATAGAAACTGATCTTTTTGAAAACATTTTTAACTTGATGATGTTTTTATTTTCTAGTTTGAAAGGGTTGTCAAAATCCATATAAACTCCTTCCCATTTGTTTCCTACATTGGTCATTACACCTACTTTTGAAACATCATTATTTATTCCTGTAACTCTAGGGTTGTTGATAATATCAAAGGATGCACCATTAAAACAGATAAATTCGTTATTCAGTTTATCACTATCAAAAGATTGCTTAAATTCTGTTGAAACTTTTTTATTTGTTTTTTTTGAAACAACTATATATTCTTTTTCTAGCGTTTCTTTTTGAACTTTCCCCTCAGCAATAGCAGACGCCATATCTATATTTTTAAAATACTTTTTCAAAAACTTGACAGTTACTTTTTTCTCATTAAAATTTAAACTGTGTATCTGTTGTAAGACATAATAAGCAGCCCTTGGATATAATTCATACAAGCCTCTTTTATCTATAGGACCTTTTGCAGTAATTCCAAACCATTCTTCATTCATGTTATTTTTATCAGTTGCTAGGTCTATAGAATAACCAGCGTTAGACCATGTAGCAATTGAATCATGCTTTTCTACATTGTTTCTATTATCAAAATCATATTTCCACCATCCATCGCTAAATTGAAATGTAAAGCCACCGATACAGTTTTCATACTTCTTAAAACCGGCTTTGTTTTCATAAATTTCCTTCCAGTTTTCTAATATGTAATACGCCTGTGATTTTTGATCTTCTGTTTTCGTGATTTCGTTAAAAGCATCAGCTCCAAATTCTGTAAATAATACAGGTTTATCTAGTTTTTCTTTTACTGTCTTAAACAAATTTGTAAATGATGCGCCTCTGTATGAATTAACACCAAAAATATCTATATCGTTGCATTCTTCCGAAATTATATCAATAAATAATGTATCGCCATTACATATTGCTACCGGATGTTTTGGGTCAGCTTTTTTTATAATAATCGCTGCTTGATTCATCAGTTTATACATTGGTCGACCTCTTCTTTCTCCAATAATTTTTTTTTTCTCTTCTTCTGGAAAATCTTCTGTTTCTGCACCTGACCAAAACAATCCATAGTTATTTTCATTCCCTAATAAATACAATAGTAATCCAGGAGTATTTTTATATTGTTCCGCCAAAGCACTTATTTCGGCTAACAATATATTTTGAGTCTCTCTGTCAGAATAGTCAGTTATCGGTTGCCAAACATCATTTAAGGTTAATCCATATCTTCCAAAAGAATGGTTTATCATTGTATAAATACCGTAATTTTTATAAATATATTCAATCCATTTTGCAGGTATATCTGAATAATGACGAATTGCATTTATATTCATTTTTTTTAAGAGTGACATTTCAGAATCTAATCCTGCTGCTATTATTTCATCTGATTTCCCCCAAAAATTAGAATTAACAGCATCATTTCCAATAGGAATAAAATCCCAATTCATTCCTTTAACCATAAAGTTTTTACCATTAACCTTTAGTAAAGTTCCGTCTCGTGATTCTTCTATCAGCACATGGTTAGTTTGTGAAAATATTGAATAGGTACTCAAAACAAGTACAATTAAAAAAACAGCTTTTTTGATATAAGTAAATTTAAAATTCAATGTAATAATCGTGTTTACATGATAAAAATCATCAAATGCTAATTTAAAATTATCATTTCATTTTTTTTTATTTAAAACCTCTACAAAAAACATACACTTTAACCTTTAATAAATAATTCAAGCTTTTATTCATCACACCTCCTTAATTGTTGATTAAACGCACCTGTGTTCAGTCGTTTTTACTGCTAAAAAAACGAAATATGTTGTGCTTTTGTATAGGTTAATTGTATTTTTGTATGGTTACAATTTGTTTTTCATTTCATTTTATTCTTTCTATTTAGATATTTCTTCTTTAGACATAAACAAATACTAATGAATCATATCTTAAATCAAAATCCTTATATCCATTGTCTATTATAAAAAAAAAAGAGTCTTAAATACTAATGTTTAAGACTCTTTTTCTCAGATATTATAAAGGGATTACTTTCTATATATTCTAATGTTGTTATTGGAATACTTTGACATAGTCAATTTCCATTGTATCTTGAGTAAATGCAGGATCGATATCTCCACCATTAGTTCCTCCCATTGCTAAATTAAGTATCAAATAGAATTCTGCATTAAAAGGTAAATCTCCAGAATTTGGTAATTGATAATACTGAACATCATCTAAGTATATTTTTACAGCACTTTCAGACCATTCCAAAGTATATAAATGAAATTCTGAAGAAGGAGTATCAATTGAAGCAGTTTCACCATAACTTGCATTATTTGATCCTGCAGTATTATACCAATGACATGTACCCTCAACATATGATTTATCGTTTCCTCTTTGCTCCATAATATCTATTTCACCAGAGAAAGGCCATCCAGCAGTAGGGTGGTTAGAGCCTAACATCCAGATAGCAGGCCAGGTTCCTTGTGCAGCAGGAAGTTTAGCTCTCACTTCAACTCTACCATAAGTGAAATTATATCGTCCTTGAGTTTTGATTCTAGCAGAAGTATAATCATTGCCATCTTTTTTTGCTGTAATTTTTAAAGATCCACCCTCAACAATTACATTTTCTGCATTATTAGTATAACTTTGTACTTCCTGATTACCCCATCCGAAATTGCCAAAAATATCTGTAGTCCCTAAATCATAGGTCCATTTACTTGGGTCTGGAGCTCCATCTGTATTGAAATCATCTTCCCATACTAGATTTGTATACTCATACGCAGTATTTATATCTCCTTCAACAGGTTTTGTAGAAGTAAATCTTTGATACCATGCAAAACCATTACCTGCTTGAATAATTCTAACAAATAATTCATCTTCCGAGACAGATATAATATCATAAGTACTTGTGCCTACATACCAACCTAAAAAGCCACCATCACCAATTTCAAAACTAGTTTGTCTATATGGTTCATCATTATAGCTTCCTTCTAGAGCAGCTTTTGAGCTAGATGGGAAAAAAGAAACGTTTTTTTCTCCGAACATTGTAGTTGCAACTGTTTCATCATAACATGTATCTCCATCAATACCTAAGTCTGCTGCATATGCTCCTGGTATAAACGCAGGTCCAATAGTTTGTTCAAAACTGATACCGTTCGATGTACGGGTGAATACAAATTCATTCTCATACATACAGTACTTTTCAGCATCCCAAGGTTGAATTAAATTCCACCAAGCCTCATAAGAAAATTCTCCATTTCCATAATCATCTTCAACTGGTCCTAATCCAACGTGAACAGCTTTATCTGCTTGCCAATACCATTTTTTACTACTTCCTATATCATTTGCATCTAAAGAGCCTGTTAATAAGTTCTCTACTTCTTCATCTTTAAAAGAATTAAAAATAGTAACCTCTAAATTAGTACTAGTTCCTATACCACCTGCACCAGTAGCATTCACTATTACATTGTAGGTATATACTCCTACATTAGATGAAAAGCGATGTTCTATAACTCCTGACGGGCTTACATCTGTACTACCATCACCAAAATTAAACTGATAGTTTATTTCATTTTCTGCTGTTGCTGTAAAAATAACAGCAGCGCTACCATCACCATTAGGATTATCATCGTTTTGACCAACTATTTCAACACTAACGTTTAGGTTTATTGGAGCCGTAAGGCTTCCAACTTCATAATTTTCTTCTTGACAACTAATAAAAGCTGTTAAAATCAAGAAGATTATTGAGATGTTATATGTTATGTTTTTCATTTTTTTAAAAATTAATTTTGTGTACTAATCATGTTTTTATTTAATTGATAGATAACGATACGTCGTCTATATTGACAAGTCCAACTTCTCCACCAATATCAAATAGAACTCTTGCGTCTGTTGCTTCAAATCCTACATCTGTGTAGGTAAAAGTATAAGTAGTTCTTGTAGTGGTTATGTCTAAAGGAGCACCAGTATTTGTCCATGGTGGTCCACTAAGTCCAATTCCTGCAACTATAGATCTATTTGTATCTGACCAAGCATCAAAGGTTAAGGTATATGTATTTCCTTGAATGATTTCGACTTTCTGACTTACATTTACATCATAAACATTACCCGCTGATTCTACATTAACAGAATAGTAGGTGTTCCCGTTATTAGTTACAACAGGAGCAGGGTCGTCATCATTTACACCAACAATCCAAGGGTCGCTACCGTTCTCAAAATCTCCATTGGTAAGAATATTATTGGATCCTACTATTAAAGAAACATTATCAATATTTACAAGACCAATTTCTCCACCAATATCAAATAAAACTCTTGCATCAGATGCGCCAAAGCCAATTGATGAGTAGGTAAAAGAAAAAGTAGTTCTTGTTGGTGTAATATCTAAAGGAGCACCTGTATTTGTCCATGGTGGACCACTGAGTCCTATTCCTGCGACAATAGTCCTATTTCTATCTGACCAGGCATCAAAAGTTAAGGTATAAGAGCTACCTTCAGCTAAAGCAACCTTTTGACTTACGTTTACGTCATAAACATTTCCTGCCGCTTCAACATATCCTGATAAATATGTATTTCCATTAGTCGTAACCACTGAAGCAGGAGAACTGTCATCTACTCCTAAGATCCACGAATCACTTCCATTTTCTAAATCTCCATTCGTTAGAAGACCATCATCAAATGAAGGACCTGATGCTGCTTTATAAAAATATAAATTATCAATAAAAATTGTTCCTACAGGGTCTGCAGAAATTACGGTTTGATTAATATCAGAAAACGGCACATCGGTAAAATCAGATAAAGGAAGATCGAAACTAATCCATTCTCCTTCTTGGTCTATAGTATTTAGTACTTCAAACTCAATATTATCTATATTACCATTATAACCAGTACCATTAAAATCTACAAATTTAATTTTAAAAGTATTTACGTTTGAACTCCAAACATCAAAATGAACCATTTCCATAGCAGCAGCATTAATAGGTGCAACTTCTGTAATAATACCAGCGTATGCTAAATCTCTATAAACCATTGTTTGGTTACCTTCTATAGCTACCTCTTCCTGTAAAGCAACTACAGACCAACTAGTCGTGTAAGAATCTACAGTAGTTTGTAAATATTGTTCACTATACATAGATATTACATCTACAGGGTTTCTCCCCGGAGGCGTTGGTGCTTTTACAATAGGTGCTAAAATTTCCGTTACTTCAAAATCTTCTGTATATTCTGTAGTTTCAATGGCACCACCTAAGGCTACAACTTTTACAGAGTAAATTCCTGGTGTTTCGTAATTATATGATATTTCATCACCAATATTTCCAGTAACTACAGGTTGTTCTATTCCGTCCTCTCCAGAGTGAAATTCGAAGGTGGATGCAAACTCTGCTGTTGCTGTAATATTAACCATTCTTGAAACTGCAACATCATTTTCGATTGATACTTCCAGGTTTTGTGGAGCCTGAAACGACATTACAAGTTCTTGAGTTATTTCTGCTGTATCTCCAACTAAATTAGATGCAACAATACCTACAGTATAATTTCCTTCAGCATAGATATGTTGTGTGTTTTCTCCATTAGGAAAATTCATAGGTTCGGATCCGTCTCCAAAATCGATATCAAAGGAAGTTGCTCCCTCACCAAAAGGAGTGATTGTTACCAAACCAGAATTGTCTTGAGTAACTATATAATTAGCTCCAATGTTGGATGGTAAAGCAACATCATTTAGAAAATCTAAGTTCGCTTCATCCTTACAGGAACTTATAATAATTAGTATAAGTAGTGCTTTGTATATTGTTCTTATTTTTTTCATAATTGTTTTGTTTTAATATCCTTGATTTTGACTCCAACGATTTCCTGCTAATTCTATTTCAATTCTCGGAATAGGGAATACCTCATTTTTGTTTGGTGTAAACCCCGGAATAGAGGTTGCATTTCCAGTTCTTACTTGATCAAAGAAACGATGACCTTCTCCTGCCAACTCCAATCTTCTTTCCTTTAAAACATTTGAAAGATTTGCTGTAACCCTATGATTCGAATCTCCAAAAGCTCTGTCTCTTATTAAATCCAATAAATCTTGAGGATTATCTTTTAGAACAGAGGCTTGTAAATTAGCTTCAGCCGCCATTAACAAGATATCTACATAACGAATGGCTCTATAATTATTACTTCTATTAATGTTTTGGTCTGGTAGCACAATGTCATCTGCATAAGGAATATATTTTTTATTGAAATACCCTGTGTGTTCTGAACCTAAATTATAGGAAACATCTGGTCTTGTTGAAACAAAAGCATCAATATCAAAAATAGTAGATTCTATTCTTGTGTCTCCTGCTTCATAAGCGTCTACTAAATCTTGAACTGGTACATTAAAACTAAATCCAGAGGCATATGGTGTAAAGTCACCAGCTTTAAACCGAGGACCCATAAAACCAACCACATAATTTCCTTCTACACACTGAAAACACCCAAATCCAGCACCTTCTTGACTTCCTGAGTATTGAACCTCAAAAACAGATTCAACATTATTTTCGTTGTTATTTTTAAAAATTGTAGAAAAATCAGAGATCAATTGGTATTGCCCTGAAGCAATGACCTTATTAAGAGCATCCGCGGATTCATCGAATTTATTTTGATATAAATAAATTTTACCAAGTAATGCCCAAGCTGCACCTTTAGTTACTCTTCCTTGCTGATTTTGTTGCCATGGAAGATTCTCTGTAGCAAGAAGTAAGTCTGATTCTAATTGTGTGTAAATTTCACTTTTTGGTGTCTTCTCAATTGTTTGAGTTTCTGCAATACTTATTCTACCATCAGTATACATTGGAACATCTCCAAAGAACTTAACTAGTTCAAAATAATAGTAAGATCTTAAAAATAAGTTTTCTGCTAATAATTTTTCTTTTCCTTCAAAATCTATTTTGTCTTGAAATTCAACAATGTAATTTGCTCTACTAATTCCAGCATACATCCACTGCCAAACACTTCTAAGTGCTCCGTTATCTGGAGTGTGAATCATATCGTCAATTTGTTGCCAATCTAAAACATCTGTTGGATTTTCACCACCGCACAAACTATTGTCTGAAGCAATTTCACCAAGAATATTATTTAATGCTGTGGTTGCTAATAAATCATATACTCCCACTAATGCATCTTGAAAGTCTTGAGGGTTATTAAAATAGTTTTCTGAATTCTGTTGTCCTTCAGGAGCAATGTCTAAATAATCATCACATGAACTAATAGAAAATAGTGTAAATACGATTGTGATTATATATATTATTTTATTTTTCATCATGTTTTGTTTTAAAATGAAACATTAATTCCCAATGTAAATGTTCTTGTTTGAGGATACTGACCCAAATCTACACCTGCTGCTGCAGGATTAGCATTTGAAACATCTGGGTTGTAACCACTATACTTTGTGAATGTATATAAGTTATTCGCAGCAATGTATACACGTAATTTATCCATTTTTATTTTCTCTAAAGTAGAGGCTGGGATTGAATAACCAAGCTGTACATTTTGTATTCTTAAAAAAGACGCATCTTCAACAAAGAAATCAGAGAATAGATAATTATTTGAGGCATTTGTAGATGCTCTTGGAGTTGTATTTGAGGTACCTTCTCCCGTCCATCGGTCTAGATATATTCTTGACTTATTGCTGTATGTTAGAAAACGTTCGTAACTTCTTGCTGCTTTGTTTCCAACTGATGCATATAAGGACGTAGCAAAATCAATACCTTTATAATCCATATTTAAATTAAAACCTAATGTCATGTCTGGAATAGGGTTTCCAAGAACTGCAAGATCATCTTCGCTTCCAAATTCTACAACGCCATCGTCATCAACATCTACAAACCGAATATCTCCTGGTTGAGCTCCAGCTTGAACAGCATGAGCATCTATTTCGGCTTGATTTTGAAAAATACCATCAGTTTTTAAGCCATAAAAAGACCCTATAGGTAGTCCCGTTTGAAATCGTGAAGTTTGCTGCCCTAAACCAAAGACTCCACTAGAGATAAAACCAGCAGCATTATTTACTTCAATTGTTTTGTTTTTAACTGTAGTAATATTCAATCCGGCTGCAATTTTAAAGTTCTCTGATACTTGTTTATTAAAATTAAGACTAATGTCAAGTCCTTTATTTTCAATTGTACCAGCGTTTACTATAGGTGCAGCACTACCACCTGCCGTAGAACCTAGTAGTCCAGAAACTTCTGGAACAAGAAGAAGGTTTTTAGTAGTTTTTTTATAATAATCTACCGTCACATCAAATAGGCTGTTAAAAAAACTAGCATCAAAACCAATATTAACTTGCTCGTTAGTCTCCCATTGTAAATCAGGATTCGCTAATTGTCCGAGAGCATTTCCATTAGAAATTACATTCCCAAAAGGATAGGTAGCTTCAGCGTTTGCTCCCTGTAATGAACCAATCCAACCATAACTTCCTATTTTATCATTTCCTGTAATACCCCAACTACCTCTAAATTTTAAATTACTTATTGAATTACTGTCAAAAAAGTCTTCTTTAGAAGGAATCCATCCTGCAGATACTGAAGGGAAATAACCGGTTCTATTATTAGGCCCAAATCTTGTCGAAGCATCTCTTCTAACCATAGCTGAGAATAAATACTTCCCATCATAATCATATTGAACTCTCCCAAAAAGAGAATACCAACGATCTTCGTTAACTCCTGTAGATGCGCTTCTGTTTCTTTGTACCGTCTTGTTATCAACTACAATATTTCCATCTGGACCTATAGAGGTTACAATGTATTCATCATAAATGTTTTGAGTATTGAATAAAAAAGCATTATTCCAGTTATCCTCTCCTACAAGAGAACCAAACCCATATACTCCATAAAACTGAACACTTCTTAATGATGTCCCCAATAATAAGTTGAAGTTGTGCTTGTCGAAAGACTTTTTGTAATCAATAAAAGTCTCCCAGGTATAATCTGTATAGTTTTGAGTATCCTCACCTACAGCACTAAATAAATCTTTTATTCCATTTCCGTTTGTATCAGTTAGAAACTGATTATTTGCATCAAGACTTACATTATTATTTACCTTATTAGGGCCATAGTAACCAAGGGGATAGTAGTTTCTATTAGCAACATCTGCGTAATTGAAGTTATATCTAGATGTTACTTTAAGGTCGTCAATGATTTCATAGGATAATTCTATTTTACCTGTGAACCTGTTTACCTTAGTTTCGTTGTGTGTATTATTAATTAACGCAAGTGGATTGATAATTTCTATACCTTGCTCACTACCAATATAAGAGAAACCTCTTGAGGGGCCGCTACCATCTGTTCCATCAAGCACTGAGGTTAATGGGGATGCATTTAAAGCATAATATAATGCCGAGCCTCTACCTCCCTCAGGAATTGTTTTTCTATTAATGTTGGTGTAAAGTAAAAAAGTACTAAGCTTCAATTTATCTGTTAAATCAATTCCTAAATTGTTTCTTACTGTAATTCTATTAAAGTTAGATTTCTCTGGCGATATTATTCCTTCTTGTTGAAAGATACTCCCACTAGTACTATGGGTAATAGTTTCAGAACCACCACTTGCACTAAACGTGTAGTTTGTGATTGGTGCCTGAGTAAATAATCGTTTTTGCCAATCTGTTCCTACCCCAAACCCATCAATATTTGGATAAGGAATACTATTTCCATTAGCTATTTCTGTTTCATTTACATAGACAGCATATTCACTGGCATTCATTAAGTCCAATTGATTGGATGCTTCTTGAATTGAGGAATATGAATTGAATGTAAACTGGGTGGGTCTATTTTTCTTTCCTGATTTTGTAGTAATTAAGACTACTCCATTAGCTGCTTGAACACCATAAATAGCAGAACTAGCATCTTTGATGATATCCATTTTTTCGATATCATTAGGGTCTATTACACTGAGGTCGGAGCCAATATTTACTCCGTCTACAATTACAAGTGGTGAATTGTTTCCATTGGTAGTAATACCACGTATTCTAATGTTTAGTGAAGATCCTGGAGATCCTGAATTTGCTGTGACTTGAACTCCGGCTGCGCTTCCTGTTAGCGCTTCTTCAATTCTAGATGGATTTTTTTCGGCTATCTTCTCAGCATTTAGTGAGGAGAATGCTCCAGTTACCAACTCTTTACGTTGACTTCCATAACCGATTACAACGATCTCATTTAGGGTTTCAGAGCTTTCTTCAAGAACTACGTTGATAATCTCATTATCAACTGTTAATTCTTTTGTTTCGAAACCAAGATAGCTAAACACTAAAATAGAACCTTTGGGGACAGAAGATATTTTATAATTTCCATCAAAATCTGTTACGTCTCCTTTTAAGGAGTTTTTTATAATAACATTCACACCAGGGAGGGTTTCACCTGTAACAGCATCTGTAACTACACCTTTGACATTAATGTTTTGAGCATATAATGTGTTAGATATAAAAATGAACGATATTAAAACAATAAGTTTTCTCATATAAATATTTTATCATTTAATTAATGATACTAAATTAACTGTATTATTTAGAAAATTGATATTTACTACCTCAATAAAAAACATACATCACAAAAAAAAGAGATAAAAAACAGGAAGTCATATTTTTAAACTAATTAGGATGCTTTAAATTTTTTTTGTGTGTGTGATGTTATGGTAATGTATGGTTTTTTTAAAGGTTACCGTAACATTATATTTCTAATATATAACTGCTTAAGCTGGCCTCATGTGGTAAATTCATCTTTTTTCTAAGGCGATATCTTTTAACTTCTACACTTCGTATGGATATATTAAGTAGTGGCGCAATTTCTTTTGAAGATAAATTTAATCTCAAGTATGTGCAAAGCCTTAGATCATTTGAAGTTAGATTGGAGTGTTTATGCTTCAGTTTTTTCATAAAGCCTTTATCGGTATTTTTAAAAGCTTCTTCAAATAATTTCCAATCATTAGAAGTGTTTAAATTTGTATTGATAAGTTTTATGACAGTAGTAATGCCGTCTTTATCTTTTGTTGAACCCAGCTCTTTTTTTATCGTCCCTAATAATTCGTTACGTTTTATTAAATTCATTGTAGATAATCCTAATTCTCTATTTTTAGAATCGATATCTTTTTGTAAATCTAAATTTTTAAAATGCATTAATTGTTGTTCATTTTCCAATTGTTTTATTTCTAATTCCTTCTCTTTTTTCTTTAAAAGTTTTTCGCGTTGGTTTTTAAAATAATTTCGATGAAGAATATTTATTATTATTAAAATCAGAACTCCTGAAAAAAAGTAAATTATTAAGGATAAAGGCTTTAGGTACCAGGGTTTTGCTATTGTGAAATTATACTTTATTTTATTATTGGTTTCTAAATTGCCAATCTTCGCACTTGCTTCAAAAATATAGCTACCATGTGGCAGGTTCTCAAAATAAATCTCTGATTTTGAAGACCAATCACTCCAATTGTTATTAGAACCTACAAGTCTGTACCTAAATAGAGATGGAAAATATTTGCTATAATTAGATATGCTGTATGAAATTTTAATATGATTTTCTTTATTTTCTAGAGCCCCTCCTTTTACTAGACTTAGCGATTTTTCTTCATTTTTTATGGAATGTGCACTAACCTCATCTAGTTTAATAGTGTGATTTATTTTATTTCTATATGTTAAGTCTGTAATAATGTAACCACTAGTAATACCTATTAAATATTTATCATCTCCAATATAAAGGATGTTTTCGTAACCATCTTTCGTTTCCCTCACACTATTTGGAACAGGTATAGAGAATAATTCATACTTAGCACTAAGTTTTTCTCTTTGGACATAGGATATATTTTGTTCTGTAAATGCAAATAACTTATTGTTAGAATTAATTAACTTCCCAGAAATATAGCTTGTAAAATCGTATAAATTACTTAGAATACTGTCTTTTTTAAAATCTAAAGAGTTAGTATCGTAGAAAAAAACACCACTGTTTGAGCCATATAAAACTTTATTATTGTAGGTATTAAGGCTAGATTTTATACTTTTTTTTACTACTGTCTTAGAATAGGATAGTACTTGATTAAAACCAGTATCAATTTTTAATTTATATACCCCCTTTTGCTCATGACTCACTAAAACTTCATCTTGCTTAATAAACTCAAGATGTCTTGATGAGATTCCAAACCCTTTTATTTTGTTTCTTAACACCCACTTATTATTTTCTTTTTTAAGAATATATAAACCTTCATAATTACCCTGAATTATAAGGTCTGGATTGTTATCAATCTCCTTAAAAACCCATGTTCCCGAGGTATTGTAAATCCTTTCAGCTTTTCCCTTAGAAATTATAAATGATCCTTTATCATGCCCACAAAACAAGGTGTTTTTTATTTTTTGTAGTGACCAAACTTGCCCTTCTGTTCCCTTGACAAATTTAAAGGCACCTTTTTGATCTTTGTTTTTATAAAAAAGACCCTGATTTGTTCCTAAATATAAAATATTATCATCTATAAAGGAGGTATATACTGAGCCTAAAATTCCTAAATCATCTTTGTAAACTCTAAAAGGTGCATTAAAGTTTATATTGCTTATGCCATTATCTAACCCTAGCCAAACATTTTCCTCTTTGTCTTCATATAAAGAAAGAACTGTATTGTTTCCCAGACCATTACTTTGATTAATAGTATATTCAATTTCCTTTTTTGTATTTACATATATAATTCCGTTTGAAACAGTGCCAAGGATGAAGTCACCATTTTTTAACTGTAAGCTATTGTAAATACTATAGTTACTTAATTTAGTATTTAGCTTAGAATCCCATTCTTTGATAAATTTTCCATTTTGTTTGATGAAAAAACCAAGTTCTTTAGTTTGGAATAATAACTCATTATTAATGCTGAAAATATTTATTAAGATGTTGTTTTTTAATAAAGGATTATCAGTAATTAATATTTCTTCATCATTTTTAAGCTTATAGATACCTTCATAAATTTTTTGGTAATAGATTTCATTATTTACCTTGTAAATTTTAGTAATAGTGGTTTTTGATTTAATTATATCTATCGTTTTTATCTTAGTGTCGTAAATGTAAATTCTGTCTAAAGATTGAAACAGAATCCAGCGATCAAGTTCTAATATATTCCAAAATTCCTCGTCTTCAGCAAGAGGAACCTTTTCATTTTTGGTTATCGAGCTATATTCTAGTATTCCAAGCTTATTGCTTTCCCAATAACCAAAATCCATATAACTACCTGTGTAGATTTTGTCTTCAATAACCCTTACAGATCTAACGATTGAAGAGTTTGCAGATTTGTAAAGTTTCCAACGTGCTCCATTATAGGTTAACAACCCTTTATTGTTGGCGAAATAAATAGTTTTATCATCACTTTGAGAAATTCCCCAGTTTTGATCTTCTGCGCCATAATCTTTTGGCTTAAAAACTTCGATAGGAGGGAGTTCTTGCGAAAAAATACTTAGTTGAGTAACTATGAATAAATAAATAAAATGTCTAAATTTCATTACCTAGGCTTAAAAAATTAATAATTACTAAGAGAAGGAAGTCCTTAAAAAAATAAAATCAAATTCTCTTTAAATGTTTGGTTACTAAATTAAGCTAAATCTTTTAAATACAGCGTTTTTTAACTTTTCTGTAGTGTTTGTGTTAAGGTTTCATATATTTTATGAATATTAAAATGGTTTAGAAACAAATTAATTTGCACAAATTTTATTTTAGGTGAACAGGAAAATAACTTAAATAAAAATAAGTTTTTGTAACTTATCCTTTTATTTCTAATCAATACACTATGCCAAACTATACACTAAAAGTTAACGGGGAACAAGTTACAGTAACGGTTGATGCAGATACACCTTTACTATGGATATTGAGAGATGAACTAAACATGGTAGGAACTAAATTTGGTTGTGGTATTGCCCAATGTGGTTCTTGTACCGTTCATGTTGATAACGCAGCAGTAAGAAGTTGTTCTTTACCCGTTTCTTCTATTTCTGGAGAGTCCATTACAACAATTGAAGGACTTTCAGAGAACGGAACACACCCTGTGCAGGAAGCCTGGAAAGAAATTGATGTTCCACAATGCGGTTATTGTCAGGCTGGTCAAATAATGACAGCTTCTGCCTTTTTAAAAGAAAACTCAAACCCAACAAAAGATGAGATTAGAGAGGCTATGCATGGAAATATCTGCAGATGTGCTTCTTATAATAGAATAGAAAAGGCTGTAGAATTGGCTGCTAAAAACTCATAAATTAACCAAGCATAAAAAATTATGAAGTCTCAAAATAAATCACTTAGTTTTAGTAGAAGAAATTTTTTAAAAACATCTGTACTTGCTGGAGGGGGTATGTTAATTGGGTTTAACTTCTTAAGTGCTTGTAAGCCAGAAGCCATTGTCCCTGTAGACATTTCAAAACTTAATTTTAATGACTTTAACGCATTTATAAAAATATCCGAAGAAGGCTATGTTACCATTTTTTCGCCAAATCCTGAAATAGGACAAGGGGTTAAAACTTCTATGCCAATGATTATTGCTGAAGAATTAGATGTTTCTTGGGATAAGGTTTCTGTATCGCAAGGACTATATGATCCCGTAAATTATCAAAGACAAGTTGCTGGAGGAAGTCAGTCTATCCGCTTTGGATGGGATGCTTTGCGCCAGACAGGAGCAACAACCAAACAAATGTTAGTCAATGCAGCCGCTGCAAAATGGGGTGTTGATGCTTCTACTTGTTCAGCTTCCCAAGGAATTATTACCAATGCAAATGGAGAAATTCTAGGATATGGAGAAGTAGCCAAAGAAGCAGCTATTTTAGAGATTCCAGAAAATGTAATTCTAAAAAAATCGAAGGATTATAACATAATTGGACAAGATATAAAGAATGTAGACATTCAAAAAATTATTACAGGGAAACCCTTATTTGGATTAGATTATACTTCTGAAGGAATGGCTTATGCCTCTGTTTTAAGACCACCAGCTTTTGGTAAAAAATTAGTTAGTTTTGATGATAGTATTACCAAAAGCATCAATGGCGTTTTAGAAGTAGTGAAATTTGGTAATAAGATTGCTGTTTTAGGGAGCAATACTTGGGCAGCGATGAAAGGTAAAAAAGCGTTGATTGTTGAATGGAAACACGATGTAAAATTAGAAAATACAGAAGATCATGACACAGCGCTATTTAAGATTTTAGAGGGTAATAAATTTGATACTAGACGTGAAGATGGTAATATAAAAATGGCATTTGCTCAAGCAGATAAAATTATAGAGAGAACTTATGAGTCTCCTTTTTTACCTCACAATTGTATGGAACCAATGAATTTCTATGCGAATGTTACGCAAACTAAAGTTCATCTTGTAGGACCCATTCAAACACCAGCTTGGACAGTTGGGAAGATTGCTAAATTATTAGATAGAGATCCAAAAGAAATTCATTTAGAAATGACTCGTATGGGAGGAGGTTTCGGAAGAAGGCTTTATGGAGATTTTGTAGAGGAGGCTGCTGAAATTTCAAGTTTAGTAAAAAAGCCAATTAAAGTTGTTTTTTCAAGAGAAGATGATATGGCAGCGGGAACCTATAGACCAGCCATCAAATACAGAATAAAAGCATCTTTAAAAGATGGAGAAATTACAGGATATCACTTAAAAGAAGCTGCTATAAATGGAAATATGTATGGATTAATCCCGAATTTTTTTCCAGCAGGATGTATTCCAAATTATAAAGTAAGTACTGCGAATCACCAAAGTAATATAACTACAGGAGCGTGGAGAGCGCCCTACACAAACTTTTTAGCTTTTGCAGAACAAAGTTTTTTTAGTGAATTAGCAGATGAATTAGGAGTAGACCATCCATCGCTCCTTATTAAATTACTTCAAAAAGTAAAAGGAACAAAAGATGAACAGATTCAGTATTCTGCTGAAAGAATGGAAAAAACCATTAAACTGGCTGTCGAAAAATCTAATTGGACTAAAGTAACAGAAGGAACTTACCAAGGGTTTTCAGCTTATTATAGCCATAATACGCATGTAGCAGAAGTTGCAGACGTTGAAATGGTTGAAGGAGTGCTAGTTGTTAAAAAAGTTACAGTAGCTGTTGATTGTGGAATTGTAGTCAATCCTTTAGGTGCAAAAAATCAAATTGAAGGTGGGGTTATTGATGGTATCGGACACGCAATGTATGGCGATTTCTCTTTTAAAAGCGGAACTCCAAAGGCCATTAATTTTGATAATTACCGTTTAATTAGAATGCAAGAAACTCCTGAAGTAAGCACTCATTTTGTTGAAAGTGATCTATCACCAACAGGATTAGGAGAACCAGGACTACCTCCAGCAGGAGGAGCGGTTGCTAATGCCATTCATGCAGCAAAAGGCGAACGATTATTAAAGCAGCCGTTTATCAATCAATTAGAAATGCCTAAGAGTGAAATATTAGGATAATTCAAGTAGTTTTTCATATGCTTCTTTGGTGTCAACATCAAAGAAAGGAGTCTTAGAAGTCATTTTTAAGACCTCTTTTTTATATTTTTTCACCACAGGTTTGGCGCCTTCATTATCAGATAGTATTGATAATTCATTAAATAATGATTTGTCAAAAATAGCGGGAACACCAGCAACTTCTTCGTAGTTGGTGAGTATAATACGCTTACCAGTACTGTCTGATAATGAAATTAACTCTTCATAATGTTCTGTAGTTACAAGAGGTGTATCTGCTAATGTTACTAAAACTCTGTCGTAATTATTTTTCTTTTTTATGAGTTCAATCCCTTTACTTAAAGAGCTTCCCATACCATCTTCCCAATTGTTATTTTTAAGAATTGTTACTTTTTGCCCTCTAATAGATTTAAAAATATCTGCAAAATGAGCTCCAATAACAATAAATACATCTGAATATTTTATGCTGTTTGCTTGTTCAATAGAGTGGAGTAATAACGTAGAATTGTTATAAGGTAATAATTGTTTGGGCTCACCCATTCTTTTAGACTCACCGGCAGCAAGAATTAGTATTGCAGTTTTTGGCATCATTGATGTATTCCAATTTGTTTATCTTTCAAAGATATGGGTTTTTGATTTCTAATAACAGATAATATTTCAGCAAGTATAGAAATAGCTATTTCTTGAGGTGTTTCTGCCCCTATATTAATTCCAGCTGGGCCATGTATTTTGTCGAAAAAATCATCAGAAATCAGATCATTTTTTTCTAATAAATCATGTAACAACTTTTCTCTTCGCTTGCTAGGACCAAGCAAACCAATATAACTAATTTCTTTTCCAACAAGTTCAGATAGGTACTTTAAATCTTTCACATAACTATGTGACATCATCATGACAGCAGTCTGAGAATCAAAAGAAATAGTACTGAATTCTTTTTCATCAATCCCTAAGTAACTAGAAGCACCAGGAAAATCATCAATTGTCTTTAATTCATCTTCGGGAGCTACAATAATTACTTCCCAGCCTGTTGTTGATGCATATTTACATAACTGAACAGCATCGTGTTCACAACCAACAATGACCAATTTAAAACCAGGCTTGATGGTTTGAGTGAATAGCGTTAGGCTTTTTTCTGGCTTTACAATTGATACAGTAAATTCTCCCTCAGAAAAATGAAAACAAGAACTCCCTTTATGTCTTTTTGAGTTCTCTTTTGAAAAATAGGAGCTAATGGAAAAAGATTTTCTAGAGAAGCATTGCTTCTCAAAAGCATTAAAAAATGCTTCAGTAGGATGAAAAGGTTCAATTAAAATATATAAAAACCCTTCACATCCAAGACGATATCTGCCATCATATTCCATTAATGTTGAGGTATTGGTTTCAAAAACCCGTTGTGATTGTCGTATGATTTCTTTTTCTACACAACCCCCACTAACCGCACCAATCATTTTTCCATTTTCTTGAATAGACATTCTAACTCCTGGCCTTCTATAGGATGAGCCATCTAAAGAAACCACAGAAGCAAGCGCGGTTTTATTGCCTAGACTTTGTGCAATTTTAGCAGAACGGATAATGTCTTTTAATTCGTGTAACATATATAAGACTACCAAATTACGAATTTTTGAAGTTTTCTAGAGAATCATTTTCAACTTTTAAAAAAGTTTTTAAAACAGTTATCTTTACCTGTAAATAATCAGTTCATGAAAAAATCAATATATCTATTTATAGCAAGTTTCTTTTTGGCAGGATCGATACTCGCTCAAAAAAATAATGTAGCTACTAATTCTTATTGGTCTCAGGGAAAAGCAGAAGTAAATGTGTATGAAGTTTCTCAAAATAGATATCAAGAAAATCACCCAGGACAACTTGTAAGTGTTTTTGTAACAGAAGATTTCTTGACAGATAAACAGGTAAAAAATGAGCGTTATGCAAATAAAAACTCTACGTGGATTCTAAAGAACATTCAATTAAAAAAATTCACAACGGGTGTCTACGATTATTCATTATTTAGTGTTGTTTTTACACCCATCGATAGAAATAAATTTCCAAAATCATTAAAAGTATCAGCTTCATCTCAAGAATGGTGCGGTACTATGTTTACTCAATTTAATCTTATTGACAATACAGATTATAAAGTAGAACACCGCTCTTATTTTGAAGCAGAAGGTGATAGAACTACAAGAATAAAAAAATCATTTTTAGAAGATGAAGTTTTTACGGTACTTAGAATGAATCCATCATTATTACCAATAGGAACAATTCAGTTAATTCCTCCTTCAAATTATATTCAATTAAAACATCTAAAATTACAATCTTTTAAAGCAACAACCTCATTAACTTCTTATAACAAAAAAGAGATGTCTGGAATAAATTTAATGGAATATAAAATCGAGTATTCTCAGTTGAAAAGAAGCATGAGTATTATTTTTGAAAACAAAGCACCCTATAAAATTGTAGGTTGGTTTGAAACATTTCCATCTGCTTTCGATGGAAAACTAAGAACCACTAGCGCCATTTTAAAAGCTCAAAAAATGCTGCCTTATTGGAGTCAGAATAGTTTGAAAGATGAGCATTTAAGAAAGGAATTGGGTCTTCATTAAAAGAAAATATCTTGTGCCAATCTGAAGGTATTGGCATGCGCATCTATAATAATTTTAATATCAGGTGAGTATCCACCACCCATGCTACACATTACCGGAATAGATAAGTCTTTACAGGTTTGTAACACAAATCTATCTCGTTCTTTACAACCTTCTATAGTAAGAGAAAGTTTTCCTAGTTTATCGGTTGTAATAACATCTACACCACATAAATAGTAGATGAAATCTGGTTGTTGTTTTGTGATTAAATCAGGTAAGGTTTCTTTTAAAATAGATAAATATGCCGCATCTTCAGTTCCGTTTTCAAGAGCAATATCTAGATCGCTCTTTTCTTTATGAAAGGGGTAATTACTTTTTCCATGCATAGAAAATGTAAAAACGGTGTTGTTATTTTGAAAAATTTCTGCAGTTCCATTTCCTTGATGAACATCTAAATCTACAATCAATATTTTATTTGCCAATCCTTTTTCTTGAAGATATCTAGCGCCAATAGCTTGGTCGTTTAACATACAAAAACCTTCTCCTTTATTTGTAAAGGCATGATGTGTACCACCAGCAATATTCATTGCAACTCCATATTTTATAGCAAATTTGCTAGCCTTCATTGTTCCATCAGCAATCATCATTTCTCTAGCAATTAGTTCTTCGCTTAAAGGAAATCCAATCTTTCTAGCTGCTTTCTGATCTAAAGTGATGTTTAATAAATCGGATACATACGCAGCATCATGAACTAAAAAAAAATATTTATTGTTTGGTATTTCAGGCTCAAAGAAATTCTCCTCATTACAGGTGCCTTCATAGACTAATTGCTGAGGTAAAAGATCATATTTTTCCATCGGAAACCTATGCCCGTCTGGTAAATCGTGTTTGTAAATTGGATGATATGCTATTTTTAGCATTAACTTATTTGTTGTCCGTTGCTTACTTTTTGTTCTGGTTCTACAAAAGCTAATTTTCCATTAGGTGTGTCTGTCATTAAAATCATTCCCTGGCTTTCTACCCCTCTAATTTTTCTAGGAGCTAAATTAGTTAAGACAGTTACCTGCTGTCCAATAATATCTTCGGGAGAAAAGCTTTCTGCAATTCCAGAAACAATGGTTCTTACGTCAATGCCAACATCTACTTTTAGTTGTAATAATTTTTTAGTTTTTGCAACTTTTACAGCCTCTAAAATAGTTCCAACCCTCATATCTAACTTAGTAAAGTCTTCAAAATCAATGGTTTCTTTTTGAGGTTCTATCACTTTGCTTTCTTGCTCGTTTGCTTTTTTAGTTGCTGCTAGCTTTTCTAATTGAGTAGTGACAGTTTTATCTTCTATTTTTGAAAATAATAATTCTGCAGACCCAATTTGATGATTGGCTGGGAGTAAGACCTCTTTTTCTGAAACATCATTCCATGACCTGTCATTCTCATTAGAAATATGCAACATTTTTTTTAATTTATCTGAAGTAAAAGGCAAGAAAGGCTCAGAAACTACTGCTAAAGCAGCAGAAATTTGTAGGGCAACATACATGATTGTTTTTACTCGCTCTTCATCTACTTTAATTACTTTCCAAGGTTCTTCATCTGCTAAGTATTTATTCCCTAATCTAGCAAGATTCATTAATTCTTGTGAAGCTTCTCTAAAACGGTATCGTTGGATAGATTTCCCAATACTTTCTGGAAAGTGTTTGATTGCAGCTAAAGTATCCTCATCAACTTCTGTAAATTCTCCTGCTACAGGAACTTGCCCATCATAATATTTATTAGTTAAAACAACAACACGATTGATAAAGTTTCCAAAAATGGCTACCAATTCATTGTTGTTTTTTGCTTGAAAATCTTTCCAAGTAAAGTCGTTGTCTTTATTCTCAGGAGCATTCGCCGTTAAAGTATAGCGCAATACATCTTGCTGATTTGGAAAGTCTTCTAGATACTCATGTAACCAAACAGCCCAATTTTTAGAGGTTGATAATTTATTTCCTTCTAAATTTAAAAATTCATTTGCAGGAACATTTTCGGGTAATATATAACCACCATGGGCTTTTAGCATACTTGGAAAAATAATACAATGAAAAACAATATTATCTTTTCCTATAAAATGAACCAGTTTTGTGTTTTTATCTTTCCAATAATCTTCCCAGTTTTTGCCCTCTCGTTCTGCCCATTCTTTGGTTGAAGAGATATAACCAATAGGTGCATCAAACCAAACATACAGTACTTTCCCTTCGCCCCCATCTACAGGAACAGGAATTCCCCATTCTAAATCTCGAGTAACCGCTCTTGGTCTCAGGCCATCATCAATCCAAGATTTCACCTGTCCTAGAACATTAGATTTCCAATCACTTTTATGGCCATCTAAAATCCACTCACGTAAAAAAGATTCGTGTTTATCTAAAGGTAAAAACCAATGTTTAGTTTCCTTAAGTGTTGGGGTATTTCCTGTAATAGCAGATTTAGGATTAATTAAATCGGTGCCGTTATGACTGGTTCCACAATGTTCACATTGATCTCCATAACTTTCTTCAAAACCACATTTTGGACAGGTTCCAACAACAAACCTATCTGCTAAAAACTGATTGGCTTCAGCATCATATAATTGGGCTGTTACTTCTTCAATAAAATCTCCTTTTTTATGTAAGTCTATGAAAAAATCTGAGGCTGTTTTGTGATGAATTTTTGAAGAAGTTCTTGAGTAATTATCAAAAGAAATTCCAAAATCTTTAAAAGATTGCTTAATGATTGTATGATATTTATCTATAATCTCTTGAGGAGAAACGCCTTCTTTTTTTGCACGCATTGGGATGGCAACCCCATGCTCATCACTACCACAGATATAGGCAACATCATTTCCTGTTAGTCTTAAATATCTAGCGTAAATATCTGCAGGAACGTACACACCTGCTAAATGACCAATATGAATAGGCCCGTTAGTGTAAGGCAAGGCTGCAGTGACAGTATATCTTTTAGAAGAACTCATGAATATTGTTTTGAACTAATTTTTGATTGACAAAAGTACAAAAAGCAAGTTGAACATATTTTTGAAAGCCCAATGAATTTAGATACATTTACAAAAATGATTTATATGAAGAGGCGAATTAAATTCGTATTCGTAGTTTTATTCCTCATTTCTTTTTTGTCTTTTGGGCAAACAAGGAATGATTCAATTTCTAAACCCATGAAATTAGTGCAACCAAAGTACCTAAAGGCTGGAGATAGTATTGCTATAGTAGCTTCTGCAGGAATACTTATAAAAAGAGAAGAAATTATAGATGAAGCTAAAAAACTAGCAGAAAGTTGGGGACTAAAAGTTTTTATTGGCGATCATGTTTTTAACCAGAATAATCATTTTGCAGGAACGGATGAAGAACGAGCAAGTGATTTTCAAAAAGCATTAGATAACCCAAGTATAAAAGCAATCTGGTGTGCACGAGGGGGCTATGGAAGCGCACGTATTCTAGATAAATTAGAGTATACTAAATTTAAAGCAAGACCAAAATGGATTGTTGGGTATTCAGATATAACTGCCTTTCATAGTCATATTCATAACCTAGGAATACAAACCATACACGCTATGATGGGAACTAGCTTATTATTTGATCCAGCAGAAACAAAACAAAGTATTGAAACATACAGAAAGGCCTTGTTTGGTGAAGCGCTGAGGTATGAAATAAACTCCTCTGAATATAATAAAAAAGGAGATGCAGAAGGTATTTTAGTTGGTGGAAACCTAAGCATTTTACAAAGTATGTTAGGAAGTGAAAGTCAAATAAACACTGATGGAAGTATTTTATTTATTGAAGAAATTGGCGAATATAAATACCATATAGACAGAATGCTACGCAGTTTAAAAAGAGCAGGGTATTTTGACAACTGTAAGGGACTTATTGTAGGGGATATGAGCAATATTAAAAAGAACACAACTGCTTGGGGAAGCTCTATAGAACAGCTTATCTTAGAAGTAGTTGCGGAGTTTGATTTTCCTGTATTATTTAATTTTCCAGCAGGCCATGAAACAGACAATAGAGCTCTTATTTTAGGAAAGACAATTACAATGAATATTAAATCAACAACATCAGAAGTTATATTTAAATGAAAATTATAGAAGATAGTATTGCTGCTTTTGCCTCTTTTATTTGGGGATATCCATTATTATTATTATTAATTGGTGGAGGAATTTACCTTTTAATACTTTCTAGGTTTTTACCTTTTAGATATTTTGGGCACGCCATTCAAGTATTGCGTGGGAAATATGATGATCCTAATGATCCTGGGCAAATAAGTCATTTTCAAGCACTAACAACAGCACTCTCGGCTACTGTTGGAATGGGAAATATTTCTGGAGTTGCCGTTGCCATAGCTATGGGAGGGCCAGGAGCAATTTTCTGGATGTGGATTAGTGCTGTTGTTGGTATGTCTACAAAGTTTTTTACCTCTTCCTTAGCCATTATGTACAGAGGGAAAGACAGTGAAGGAGAACTACAAGGAGGTCCTATGTATTTTATTACAGAAGGCTTAGGTAAAAAATGGAAACCATTGGCAATCTTTTTTAGTGCATGTGCCATGATTGGGGCATTGCCTGTTTTTAATGTAAATCAATTAACACAAGCAGTTAATGATATATTATTAAAGCCAAACGGAGTAGAAGTAACCAACTATACAAATTTAGTGATTGGTGTTTTTCTTGTAATTATTACCTCCATAGTGGTTCTTGGTGGTTTAAAAAGAATTGGGAAGGTTACCTCTCGGTTAGTTCCGTCTATGGTGTTACTCTATTTTATTCTAGTAGTAGTCATATTGATTGTACATATAGAGGTTGTTCCTAAATACTTTTTGATGATATTCACAGATGCTTTCTCTGCAGATTTTATTAAAGAAGAATCTGTATTAGGAGGTGTTGTAGGTGCTTTAATAATTTTAGGAATTAAACGTGGAGCATTTTCTAATGAAGCCGGTGTAGGAACTGCGCCAATGGCTCACGGAGCTGCAAAAACAGATGAACCCATTAGAGAAGGATTGGTGGCTATGTTGGGGCCATTTATAGATACTATTATTGTATGTACGCTAACCGCATTGGCTATTTTAGTAACGGGTGTATGGCAAACAAGTGACACCAACGGCGTAAGTTTAACAGCCACAGCTTTTGGAAATGCTATGCCAGGAGTTGGAAAATATTTACTGATGATTTGTGTTGCAATCTTTAGTATTTCATCCTTATTTTCATACTCATACTACGGTACCAAATCGCTCTCGTTTTTAGTGGGTTCTAAATACAAGCATTTATATAATTATCTATTTATTGCAAGTATTCTAATTGGAGCAACTGCCAGCTTAGATACCATGATTAATTTAATAGATAGTGCATTTGCTTTGATGGCAATTCCAACCATGTTGGCAACTATTATTTTAGCACCAAAAGTGATGAAAGAAGCAAAAATTTATAGTAAAAAATTAAAAAATTCTGGGGATTAAATTTCCTTCTTGATAAAAAGGCTGAAAACGAGCAAATAGTTCTTCAGAATACCAGTTTAATTCTCTGGTTTTTTTTACCATTTCTGCGTGCTTCGGATTTTTATATGCATAATTCATCATTGCCTCAGCATTAGACCAAAGAGAAAAGGTAGCCTGCATTAATAATGGAAACTCCCCAATTCCTTTAGAGTAAATTAACTCATCATAATTATTCATAGATTTAGAAACAGACGGAACGTTTTTCCAAAATTGATAGGCCAATTTAGGCTTAATTGTTGCTCTTGTAATCACTGCTAATGGTTTTGATTTATCAAAATCAACAGAAGCCTCAAACGGATTTTGCTTGCTCCATTTTCCATGACTTTTTACTGTACGCATTAAGACATGGCTAAAGGATGCAGCTGTTTTGGTATATTCTTTTATAACATTGGTGCTTAAAAAATCTTTTGCTAATTCTTCAGATGTAAAAACAGCAACAAATCCAAATGTTGAAAAATCTGGTTTTATAGAAAACCCATTTCCGCTTCCAGTTCCAAGCGGTTTAAAAAAAGAAAGGCCTTTGGTTTTTTTTTGCACAATTGGAGATCTTCCCATTCTTGAGAAAGCATGCCATTTATTTTTTATTCCTGCATACTGAAAAAAAGAAATTAAGGTAGTTTGAGACATTTAAAAGTGTTTTTACAAAATTAAGTAATAAATGGTTTTGTATTTTAGTAAAATGGCAGAACATTATGAATTAGGAAAAAAAGGAGAACAATTAGCGATAGATTACCTAATAAAGCAAGGATATAAGATCGTAGAAAGAAATTGGAGGTTTCAAAAAGCAGAGATAGATATTATTGCTAGAAAAGAAGAAACACTTATTTCTGTTGAAGTTAAAACAAGGTCTACAAATGATTTTGGGAACCCACAAGACTTTGTGAATCCTAAAAAAATTAAATTAATGGTACTAGCAATGAATGAATATGTTCTTAAGAAAGACTTAAATGTAGAGGTTCGATTTGATATTGTGGCAATCACTAAAAATAAAGGGAGTTTTAATATTGAGCACCTTGAAGATGCCTTCTTGTATTTTTAGTTTAATTCTCTTAAAACCAGTTTTAAATCATCTATAGTTTCAGGGATTGAAATAATTTGTTTGTCTATCCCTAATATAAAATAGGTTGGTGTAGAATTAATTTGATAAGTTCTTGCAGTCGGGTTTTCCCATTTCCCTAAACCTAACACATGATGCCATTCTGGCATTTTAAGCTGATAGTTTATCCATGTTTTATCTGAAGTTTCCATGGCAAAAGCAATCACTTTTGTATTGGTTTTATCTTTCATGTATTCATGTATTTCTGGAATTTCTCTCAGGCAATGTGAACACTCTGTACTGTAAAAAATGATCAAATAACTCAATTCATCATTTAAACTAGAAAGTTGAAACTCTTTGCCATTTTCAGTCCAGGAAAAATCTGGGGCAACTCTTCCAATATTGACACTCATTTTTTCAAGTATTTTCTTTTTAAACACGTTGTTTTGATCTTCTTGTGGAAGTTTATTAAAATGATTGTTGAATAAATAGTCTACTGTAGGAGTATTTTTAAATTCTGAAAACTGTGTAATCAGAAACTCTATCACAGCTGCTCTAAAAGAACTGTTTTTTATTTTTTTAAGGACTATTCCAGCTGCTTTTTTATAAAGTTCTTCTTGTGTGTCAGAATTTTCAGAATAGTGTAGATAAAATATAAAATCCGAAATTCTATCAATTAAAAAAGAAGAGTTGTAGAGTATATTATTTGAAAAGTCAATCTGATCAAAAAAATGATCTATAGAATTACTTAAATATTCTTCTGGGAGCTTTGCAATTTCAGGGGCATTAAATCTATCAGTTGCTTTTATAAAATGATAAACAAGCATGCCTTGAGATCTAACCAAATACTGTTGTTCAATCTTCTGTAGCTTATCAACCCAATTCCTGTAAGCCTCTTTTGTGTTATTAGCTTTATTTTTAAAATAAGATCCTTGTAATGAGTCTATATTATTTTGGGCAAATGAAGTCTCCTTTAGAAACTTACTGTAAACTATATTTTCCGTTGATTCTTTAAAAACTGTTGTTGTATTTGGATTACTTGGATCTAATTCAATTTCTACATTTTCTTTATTGAATAAAAAATCTATAAACCCATCACTTTTAAGGTCATAGGTAATTCTGTAAGAACCAATTTTTGTGTCTTTAGGTAAATTAAATTTAAAAACACCCGTATTCCCTTCTGTTTCTATCTGAGTATTTTTTATAAAAACCTGTTTTGCTCCTTCAACTTTATAAAGCAATACCCAAGAATATTTTTTAACAGGATTTAGTGTGCCTTTTACAGAATATTGTGCGTGAAGTGAGAAGCTAAGGAAGAAAAATAAAATCAGCAGGTTTTTCATATTATTACTTTGATGAGGAAACAAATTCAAAATTACATTTTCTTCTTTAAATTCTGTACTTTAGGACTAAATAAATCATCTATGAATTTTCAGAACAAAGTTGTTTGGATCACAGGAGCCTCCTCAGGAATTGGAAGAGCTTTAGCTCTAGAGTTGTCAAGTCAAAATGCATTACTAATTATTTCAGCAAGAAATAAAGCATCATTAGAGGCTGTAAAGATAGCCTGTATAAATCAAGAAAATGTGTGGGTTTTGCCTTTAGATTTAGAAGCGCATTCAACATTTACTAAAATTACAGCAGCAGCAATCCAAATATATGGTCGAATAGATATTCTAGTCAATAATGGAGGCATTAGTCAGCGGTCATTAGTAAAAGATACGTTGGTAGCTGTAGATAAAAAAATTATGGAGGTAAATTACACAGGAACAGTAGGATTAACAAAAGCAGTATTGCCATATTTTTTAGAACAAAAACAAGGGCAGGTTGTTGTAACTACTAGTATTGTTGGTTTGATAGGTACTCCGTTAAGATCTAGCTATGCAGCATCAAAACATGCATTGCACGGTTTTTTTGATAGTTTACGAGCAGAAGTATATGACCATAACATAGATGTTACATTAATTTGCCCAGGTTTTGTATCAACAAGTATTTCCATGAATGCTTTAACAGGGGATGGAACATCACAGCAAAAAATGGACACTGCTACTGCTAATGGAATTTCACCAGAACGATTTGCCAAATTAATGGCAAAAGCAATTCACAGTAAAAAAGAAGAAGCCTACATTGCAGGCTTTAAAGAAAAATTAGGAGTTTATGTAAAAAGATGGTTTCCAAGAATCTTTTCTATCATGATTAGAAAACTAAGTGTTACTTAAAAAACCCTAAACCATCAAAATAATTTACAATGGCTTCTTTCATTAAAACAGTTTGTTCACCGGGCTTTAAACTTGGAAGATCTGTTAGTATTTTATAGTGTGGCCAGCCCTCTTTATCAAAGAAATCAAACTCGTAATACCCATAAGGCTCTAATAATTTACAAATTGCAACATGCATTAGATTCACTTTCTCATCTTTTTTGAAAAGCCTTTTTCCTTGCCCCAATTCTTGAACACCAATTAGATAGATAATACCATCTAAGTTTAATATGTCTCCCTCAGAAAACTGCTGGGTTAACTCTTTTACTAAATAATCCCATTGATCTTTTAAATTTGTGGAATTTTCGTGCGCTAATTTCATGCGGTAAAGATATCAAATTTAGCAACTTATTTTACCGGGCTAATGACAATATATTATGTAGGATTTTTTAGAGGGTTTCTATACATTTGCAAGTAAATAAATTAATAAATGAACATTAAGAAAAGTATTAATTATTTTTTAGCTTTCTGTATTTCACTACACGCTTTTTCACAAGTAAAAACACAAGAGTTGGATTCTATTGTAATCAATTCAACCAGAATTAGTTTACCATTTAAAGAAAACTCTAGAACAATAACTATAATCACTGCTAATCAAATTAAGCAAAGTTCAAGCACAAATGTTGCAGAGCTTTTACAACAAGTAGCTGGGGTAGATATTCGCCGAAGAGGGCTTGGCGGAATGCAAGCAGATTTGTACATCCGTGGTGGGAGCTTTGACCAAACACTCTTGTTAATTGATGGAATAAAAGTTGAAGATGCTCAAACTGGACATCATACAATGAATATGGCTTTGCCGATTGATCTTATTGAGCGAATTGAAATTATTAAAGGACCAGCAGCGCGTGTTTTTGGACAAAATGCTTTTACTGGAGCTATTAATATTGTGACTAAAAAAGACGCAAATAATGTAAATTCTATAGGTGTTCAAGTGGGCTCTTTTGGCCAAAAGAATGCAGCAGCTACTTTAGGAAAAAATGGTAAGAATAGTTCTCTTATTGGTCATGTTTCTTTAAACACGTCAGACGGATATAGATACAATACAGATTTTAAAAATCAGAATTACTTTTTAAAGAGTACATTTAATAAAAGTAAGACACCAATTAATTTTATTGCGTTTTATACCTCTAGAAAATTTGGATCAAACGGGTTTTATGCTTCTCCTTCTGCTACAGATCAATATGAAGAAACCGAAACCAGTTTAATAGGTTTTTCATCTACCATTGTTACAGATAAAATAATACTAAAACCAAGAGTTTATTGGAGAAGAAATCAAGATATGTATGTCTTTATTCGAGACAATCCTTCTGTGTATCGAAACCTACATATATCTAATAAGGTAGGAGCTGAACTTCAGATGTCCTATGCTTCTGAGCATGGAATTACTGGTTTTGGAATTGATGTAGCAAAGGTGTATTTACAAAGCAATAATCTTGGAGACAGAGAGCGGACCATGACAACAGCTTTCTTAGAGCACCGATTTAAAATCTTCAATGATAAGGTTGATATTACTCCAGGAGTAGCTGCTACCTATTTTTCAGATTTTAAATTTCAAGCATTTCCCGGAATAGACATGGGTATGAAATTAACAGATCATTTAAAACTGTATACGAATGCCGGATATACCTATAGAATACCTACTTACACAGATTTGTTTTATAGCGACCCTTCAACTTTAGGCAATGTAAACCTGAACCCAGAAAAAGCAATATCAGAAGAACTTGGAATGCAATATTCTAAAGGATCATTTACCATATCATCTGCTATTTTTAATAGAAATTCTAATAACTTAATTGATTATGTGAAGAATAATGAAGAAGATAAGTGGCAAGCTACAAATATTCAAGACTTAAATACATTTGGACTTGAAATAAATGCAGCATATACATATGACTATAAGGCTTATACTCAACAATTTTTAATTGGGTACACTCATTTAAAAGAAAATATAAACGATGGTCAATTTGCTTTTTCTAGATATTCTATCAACTCATTAAAACATCATTTAACAGCAACTTACAGTTCGCAGTTTTTTAATAAATTAACACATACATTGGTCTATAAATACGCAGACAGAACCTCTGGAGCTAGTTATACAGTTGTTGATTTAATGCTTTCATTAGACTTAAAGTCATATAAGATTTCTCTAATTGGTAATAATATTTTTAACACAGACTACACAGAAACTAATTTAGTTCCTATGCCTGGGGCAAACATACTATTAGATCTTAGCTTTAGGTTTTAAAAGGTAAAGTGACGTTGCTTTTAATTAGCATACTTATTTATAGAGATTATTATATATACTAAAAGAACCCACTAGATGCGGGTTCTTTTAGTATATACTCTATTTAAATAGTGTTTATTTATTTACTGAAATAGCCTAAAAATATCATTTCCGTTGGCAAAAAGTAACAAAGCTATTAATACTATAAATCCAGTTACTTGAGCGTATTCTAAGAACTTATCACTTGGCTTTTTCCCAGTAATCATTTCCCATAAGGTAAAAACAACATGGCCACCATCTAGAGCAGGAATCGGTAATAAATTCATAAACCCTAACATGATTGATAAAAACGCAGTAATACTCCAAAAAGTCTCAGCGCTCCATGTAGAAGGGAATATACTTCCTATAGAAATAAAACCACCTAATCCTTTATAGGCTCCTGTACTAGGATTAAAGATTTTCTTAAGTTGTTTCATGTAATTTGTAAGTGTCTCGTAAGATTTATTAATTCCTGCAGGAATTGCAGCTGCAAAAGAGTAGCTAATATCTGCTAAATCATAATAACCTAATTTTTTTAAATCAGACAATACTAAACCATAAACGACTATTTCTAGCTTTCCTTCATCACTTACCGCTGCATTAAATGTTTTATTTTCCTCACCTCTTTTAACAGTAATAGAAATTTCTTTACCTTTATTATCTTTCAATATGGACTCTACTTCATCGTAGTATTTTAAGGACTGTCCATTAATACCCACAACGATATCTTTATCTTTTAGATCTGTGTCTTTATTGAGTGAGTTTTCTTGAAATTGCGCAAACATAAAAGGACTTCTAGGCCTTACAATCATTCCTGCATTTTTACCTCGACTAATTAATTGGTCGATAAAATCTACCGGTAATTCTTTTTCTATAACAAGGCCATTTCTTTCAATGGTGTAATTATTTCCGTTAATAAATTCAATGGTAATATCAGAGAATTTTTTTATTTCTTCTCCATCAACACTTAAAATTTTATCTCCATTTTGTAGGCCTAAACTTATAGCTAAAGAATCTTGAACCCATACACCATCAGTAACATTATCATTTGGCAAATATTTTTCACCATAAGAGTACATTAACATAATATATATAAAGATTCCTAATACAAAGTTTACAAATACACCACCCAACATAATAATTAAACGTTGCCATGCTGGCTTAGATCTAAATTCCCAAGGTTTTGGTTCTTCTTGTAGTTGTTCGGTATCCATACTTTCATCAATCATACCAGAGATCTTCACATAACCTCCCAAAGGAATCCAACCAATACCATAAACAGTATCTCCAATTTTCTTTTTGAAAATGGAGAATTTATAATCAAAAAATAAGTAAAATTTTTCTACTCTTGTTTTAAATAATTTGGCAGGGATAAAATGTCCCAATTCGTGTAACACAATTAATAACGATAAGCTTAGTATAAATTGTGAGGCTTTTATTAAAATTTCCATCTTCGTTAAATCTTCAGTTTTTAAAGGCACAAATGTACACTTTTCAATAGAGTTGTAAAAGATTGTTTTACGATGCTATTTTAATTTAACAAACATTTAAGTTGCATTAAATCTAAAATTATTGCGACAAGTATTTCTTATGTAGTAAATTTGCATCATATTTCTAGTTATGGATGTAGGCTTTTTTAAAAAATCAATTCCCACACTTCGCTTTTTGATTGTATTCTCTTTTGTTGGCATTACTGTTTTTTATAAATTAATGTCTCAAGAAGAACGACTTAAAATTTATAATCCCATAGATATAAACCCCAGATTGGTTGATATTTCAGTTAAGAATTTAAAAAAAAATCATACGATTGCAGATTTTGAACTAATCAATCAAAATGGAGAAAAGATCACCAATAAAACCTACGAAGGTAAAATTTATATTGCAGATTTTTTCTTTACTCGTTGTCAGACCATTTGTATTTCTATGGCTTACAATATGAGTGAATTGCAAGAATATTATAAGAATGATGATGACATCATGTTTTTATCACATTCTGTAACACCAATCATAGATAGTGTTTCAGTTCTAAAAGATTACGCAATAAAAAAAGGAATTATTGATGGGAAATGGAATATTACAACAGGCCCCAAGACACATATTTATGATCTAGCACGCAAAAACTATTTTGCAGTTCTAGATGAAGGAAATGGTGATGAAAACGACTTTATTCATACAGAACAATTTGTTTTAATTGACAAAGAAAGACGTATAAGAGGGTTTTATGACGGAACAGAAAATGAAGATATTAATAAGATAAAAAAAGACTTAATAATTTTAAAGCGAGAATACGACTAAAATAACTTGTTTAGAATCATTCTAGTTTGGTATCTTTGTTAATTAATCTCAATCCCACATAAGTGGGTATCTATACTTAAGTGACTACAATAGCATCTTTACACATTGGCGAAATGGGCTACATCTCTGAAGAATCTCTTAATGAGATTCCTCTAAAGTTGTTGGAGATGGGCTGTCTGCCCGGAGCAGAAGTGGAACTCATTCAACTTGCACCATTAAATGACCCTTTGTATATCTGTGTAAATGGAAGTCATCTTGCCATAAGAAAAGAAACTGCGGCAAAAATTCAAATTATTAAAGCCCAATAATGAGTTATAAAAAAACCATTAATGTTGCTTTAATAGGAAACCCAAATACAGGCAAGACGTCATTATTTAACGAGTTAACAGGCTTAAATCAAAAAGTCGGTAATTACCCTGGGGTTACTGTTGATAAAAAAGAAGGTTCAAGTAAACTTCAAAGTAATTTAAAAGCGATTATTACAGATTTACCCGGAACCTACAGTATCAATCCAACGTCATTAGATGAAACAATTGTTTTAAAAACACTGCTAAATTCAAAATCAGATAAAACACCAGATGTCATTGTTGTTGTTGCAGACATTGAAAATTTAAAAAGAAATTTACTGCTTTTTTCACAAATAAAAGATCTAGAAATTCCAACAGTTTTAGCCATTAATATGGCAGATCAGATGAAACGAAAAGGAATTACTGTAGACATTAAATTATTAGAAAAAGAACTAGGTAATGAAGTTGTTCTATTAAGTATAAGAAAAGACTCAGGAAAGGGAGTTGAGGATGTGAAAAAAGCCATAGTAAAAACCTATGATACTGCAAAAGCATTTCCATTATGCAACGTAAACAATAGAATAGACCCTGCTTATTTCGATAGATTAAAAGAAATAAACCCAAAATATTCTATTTATGAACTATGGTTGATGATTACTCAAAATAGTTTTCCTGATAAGATTTCTGAAGAAGAAAAACAGGCGCTTTTAACCTTTAAAAACGATTCTAAAAACTTAAAAAAATATCAGCATAAAGAAACCATTTATAGGTATCAGAAAATTAATGAAATTTTAAAGAAAACATACTTAGTAGACCGTTCTAAAGCATCAGACTTAAGAGCTAAATTAGACAAAGTTTTTACCCATAAAATTTTTGGATATGTCTTGTTTTTTACTGTTTTATTAGTAATTTTTCAATCTATATTTGACTGGGCAAACCTCCCTATGGATCTCATAGATACTGCATTTGCTAACCTTAGTTCTTATGTAAATAAAAACATGCCAGTTGGAGTTTTGAATAGCTTAATTTCAGAAGGTATTATTCCAGGGATTGGTGGAATTATTATTTTTATTCCACAAATCGCCATATTGTTTCTATTTATTTCTTTGTTAGAAGAAACAGGATATATGAGTAGAGTTGTTTTTTTAATGGATAAAATTATGAGACGTTTTGGAATGAGTGGGAAAAGTATAATTCCATTAATTTCAGGAACCGCTTGTGCCATTCCTGCGGTAATGGCCACTCGTAATATTTCTGGATGGAAAGAACGCCTAATTACTATTTTAGTGACACCATTTACCACTTGTGCTGCTCGTTTACCAGTCTACGCTATTATTATTGCTTTAATTATTCCTGACACAAAGATTTTTGGTTTTTTAAATTTACAAGGATTAACCTTACTTAGCTTATACATTTTAGGTTTTGCAACGGCCATTATTGCTGCTATTATTTTACACAAAACACTGAAAGTAAAAAGCACTTCATTTTTTGTGGTTGAAATGCCAGATTATAAATTGCCGTCTCTTAAAAATGTATTTTTTGATGTAGTTGAAAAAACAAAGGCATTTATTTTTGGTGCAGGAAAAATAATCCTATCAATATCAGTAGTCTTATGGTTTTTAGCTTCTAATGGCCCACAATCATATGCAGATGTAGAAAAAAACATTACAGAGAAAACAGCCAACCAAGAAATTTCAGAAGCAAAACTCAATCAAATGATTGCTTCTTCTAAATTAGAAAATTCTTATATTGGTATTATGGGAAAAAGTATAGAGCCAGCAATCAAACCTTTAGGATATGATTGGAAAATAGGAATAGCTTTAATTAGTTCTTTTGCTGCAAGAGAGGTTTTTGTTGGAACTTTAGCCACCATTTATTCGGTTGAAAGTGATGATGATGATATCACAACAATTAAGCAACGTATGGCTTCAGAAATAAATCCAGAAACTGGCACTAAAAGATTTAATTTTCCAGTAGGGATGTCTTTGTTAGTTTTTTATGCATTTGCAATGCAATGTATGGCAACCCTTGCCATTGTGAAACGAGAAACTAAAAGTTGGAAATGGCCTTTAATCCAATTCTTTGGTATGGGAGTTTTGGCATATATTTGTTCTTTTATTGTATTTCAATTACTAAGCTAATGCAAGAAATTATAGTGTATAGTAGTGTTGCTGGAGCAGTTTTTTTCTTACTGAGAAAATTTTTCTTTAAAAAGACAGCTTCAGGATGTAGCAAAGATTGTGATTGCTAAAAATTTTATAGAATAGTTAGATCTTACTGTAAGTAATATCAATTTTAATTGACCAAATCAACTAATAATAAAACCTTAAATATTTTATCATGAAAAAAACACTTTTAATACTAACGATGCTTGTTTTTACTGGAATTTTTTCAAATCAAGCCATTGCGCAAGATTTTAAAGGATTAGACAAAAGCCCTATGGATGTAGCATCATTTCCAGACAATTATAGAATTTCTGAGAAAGTGATTAAAATCATTTATAGTAGACCTCAGCTAAAAGGAAGATCTTTAGCAAAGTTAGCTCCGCTTGGAAAAAAATGGAGAACAGGGGCCAACGAGGCAACAGAAATCACCTTTTATAAAGATGTAACTTTTGGAGGTACTGCTGTAAAAGCAGGTACTTATACGATGTATGCAATTCCTGGTGAAACTACCTGGACCATAGTATTAAGTAGTCAGTTAAACGTATGGGGAGTCTATTTTCATAAAGATGAAAATGATATGGCTAAAGTAAGCGTACCTGTTAAAAAAACTGAGGAGACTGTTGATGTATTTTCAATTGCAATTGACAAAGACATGACTATTCACATGGGATGGGGAGATATTATATTAAGCATACCAGTAGAGTAAAAACGATAGTTTTACAAGTTAAAGTCCATAAAAAAGGTGAATTTATTTCATCAATTTTATGGGCTTTTTTTGTTTTTAATTTTTTTGATATAAACTCTTTAGTTGTTTGCTAAAATATAGAATTTATAATGTAAAAAAACACAAAAATAAGACGGGCTTCGTAAAACGAGCGTCAGAATTACTTTCACCAGTTTAAAGAAACTCTTTATTATGAGATAGACTTTATACTTTGCTAGAATAAATGTAAATTTGACCACTTTTAAGAAGAAAATTTCATGCACTATAATTTCAAAGAAATAGAAGAAAAGTGGCAAAATTATTGGGCTAAAAACCAAACGTTTAAAGCCAGTAATGATTCTGATAAACCTAAATATTATGTCTTAGATATGTTTCCTTACCCATCTGGGGCAGGCTTGCACGTTGGGCATCCTTTAGGATATATTGCATCAGATATTTATGCACGTTACAAACGCCACAAAGGCTTTAATGTGTTGCATCCTCAAGGCTATGATTCTTTTGGATTGCCTGCTGAACAATACGCCATTCAAACTGGGCAACATCCAGCAAAAACAACAGAAGCAAATATTAAAACCTATCGTCGTCAATTAGATCAAATTGGTTTTTCTTTTGATTGGTCTCGTGAGGTAAGAACTTCAAATTCAGATTATTATAAATGGACTCAGTGGATTTTTATTCAACTGTTTAACTCATGGTATAACAAAGACACTGACAAGGCAGAGGATATTTCTTCATTAGTTTCAATTTTTAAAAAAGTAGGAAATACCTCCGTAAATGCATCTTGTGATGATGAAATAGAACCTTTTACAGCGGCGCAATGGAACGCATTATTAAAGAAAGAACAAGAACGTATTTTATTACAATACCGCTTAACATTTTTGTCAGATACAGAAGTAAACTGGTGTCCGGCATTGGGAACGGTATTGGCTAATGATGAAATTATAAACGGGGTTTCAGAACGAGGAGGTCATACAGTTGTTAGAAAAAAAATGACACAATGGTCTATGCGAATTTCTGCCTATGCACAACGGCTGTTAGACGGGTTAAATACCATAGACTGGCCACAACCCTTAAAAGATTCTCAAACCAATTGGATTGGCCGTTCACAAGGCGCAATGGTTACCTTTAAGGTAGGCTCAGAGGTGTCTAAAGAAACTTCAGGAGTTAATTTATCATACAAAGAACTAGAAGACTTAAAAAAGTTGCGGTTACATTTATCAAAGGCAGAAATAGCACTTTGGAATGAATTAAAAAATAAAAAAGGAGCTGCAAAATTTAGAAAAAAATACACCATTGGGTCATTTTTAGTAGACTATGTATGCTTGGCAAAAAATCTTATTGTCGAATTTTCAGGAAAAGAAGATGAGGCTGCAAGAACAGCTTACTTTTCTAAAGAAGGTTTTAATGTTGTTCATGTTACAAATGAAGAGGTGCTAGAAAATGTTTTAGGAGTTGTTTCTAACATAAATACAGCTATTCAATTTCCAGAAAAGAGAAAAAAAGTCGTTAAAAAAACACCTATAGTTGCTGATGAAAACAAGTATGAGATTGCTGTTTTTACCACAAGACCAGACACCATGTTTGGGGTTAGTTTTATGACCTTGGCACCAGAGCACGAGTTAGTAGCGAAGATAACAACCAAAGCTCAAAAAGCGACAGTAGTTACTTATATTAAAGCTACGTCAAAACGTTCTGAGAGAGAGCGTATGGCAGATGTAAAAACCATTTCGGGAGTCTTTACAGGAGCCTATGCCATTCATCCATTTTCTGGGGAGAAAGTACCAATTTGGATTGGAGACTATGTGCTAGCAAACTATGGAACAGGTGCTGTAATGGCAGTTCCTTGTGGTGATCAACGAGATTATGATTTCGCAAAACACTTTGGAATATCAATTCCTAATATTTTTGAAAATGTAGATATTTCCCAAGCTGCCTATACCAACAAAGAAGGAACCATCATTTCAAATTCTGATTTCTTATCCGGATTAACTTACAAGAAAGCATTAAAATTAGCAATTCACGAATTAGAAAAACAAGGAATTGGTTATGGAAAAATAAACTATCGTTTGCGTGATGCTGTTTTTAGCAGACAGCGCTATTGGGGAGAACCTTTTCCGGTCTATTATAAAGACGGAATGCCTCAGATGATTGATGCAAAACATCTTCCTATTGTTTTGCCAGAAGTAACAAAGTACTTACCTACAGAATCAGGAGAGCCACCACTTGGAAGAGCTGATGTTTGGGCCTGGGATTCTCGCGGTAAGAAAGTAGTTTCTAATGAAAAGTTAAAAAACAAAACGGTGTATCCTCTAGAATTAAATACAATGCCAGGTTGGGCTGGCAGTTCTTGGTATTTTAACCGTTATATGGATGCTTCCAATGAAGTTGAATTTGCCAGCAAAGAATCTTTAGATTATTGGAAAGAAGTAGATTTATACATTGGAGGATCTGAACACGCAACAGGGCATTTATTGTATGCGCGTTTTTGGCAAAAATTCTTGTTTGACAAAGGAGTTGTACCTGTTAATGAGTTTGCAAAAAAACTCATTAATCAAGGAATGATTTTAGGGACAAGTGCTTTTGTTTATAGAGAAGAAGGAACAAATAGATTTTTCTCAAAAGGATTAATAGAAGACAAAAAAATTCAACCAATTCATACAGATGTCTCCTTTGTGAATGCATCAGACGAACTAGATATTGAAGCCTTTAAAAATTGGAGAGAAGAATTTAAAGAGGCAGAATTTATTTCTGAAGAAGACGGAACTTTTAAAGTTTCTCGTGAGGTAGAAAAAATGTCTAAATCTAAATACAATGTTGTAAATCCAGATGCCATTTGTGAACAATACGGCGCAGATAGCTTACGATTATTTGAAATGTTTTTAGGACCTTTAGAGCAAGCAAAACCATGGAAAACATCAGGAATTTCGGGAGTTCATTCTTTCTTAAAAAAGCTGTGGAAATTATTCTACAACGAAGAAGAATTGTTAATCTCTGAAGTAACACCAACAGCAGAAGAATTAAAAACATTACATAAAACCATCAAAAAAGTAGCAGAAGATATTGAGAATTTTTCTTTCAATACCTCAGTTTCTACCTTTATGATTGCCGTGAATGAACTTACTGCGCAAAAATGTAATAAACGTTCAATTCTAGAGCCCTTATTAACTTTAATCTCCCCTTACGCTCCTCATATCTCTGAAGAATTATGGAGTCATTTAGGACATAAAACATCTATTTCTAGAGTAGATTTCCCACTCTTTGATCCTAAACATTTGTTAGAAAGCTCTAAAAATTATCCAGTTTCTTTTAATGGTAAAATGAGGTTTACCATAGAACTTCCCTTAGACATGTGCAAAGAAGAGATTGAAAAAACAGTTTTAGCACATGAAAAAACTGAGGCACAACTAGAAGGAAGAACTCCAAAGAAAATAATTATTGTTCCAGGAAAAATAATCAATATTGTAGGCTAAAGAATAAAATAGTTGAAAGTAGTAAAGGCTGTTGTGATTTTTTTATGACAGCTTTTTTTCTGCTTTGACTTTTCGTATCTTGTAAATCTTATATGAAATTTAAAGAAATGCAATTTTGCGCGTATTTTGGAACGCTATTTGAAGCTGAAAAGAAGAGGATAAATCAATTTAAAAAAGTGTGAAAAATTTCAATAACATATCTTTAAGAATTAGAATTTTTTTAGCAATGATTTTGCTAATTTTTTTAGCGACAGTTCTAATCATTAGTGTTACTATTTATCAATATGACGAGCAGACAAAAGATTATAATCTAAGCCGTTTTGGAAGAAAAGAGGAAACCTTAAAGAAAGAAATTGCTATTCATTTATATCAACGAACGAACCTACCTGTAAATACAGAAAACTTAGAAGCTGTTTTTCAAAAAGCTATATATGAAATTGCCTTTGTACATAATTTAAAAATTAGCATGTATGATTTGGATGGGAAGCTATTAAAAACTTCTGTTCTTTTTGGAATTAAAGACGCTATTCCAAATAATTTATCGCTACAAAAAGTCTCTCAATTAAAATCTAGTGATAATAGCAGGATTTTTGAGATTATAGAAGATAAAAAAATAAATATTGAAACCTCTTACACATATATTTTAGATTCAACTGCAAACAGAATAGGAATATTAAAATTAGAATTCAATCAAGACAATACAGTACAAGAATATGAATTAAGAGAATTCCTAACACGATTAATTATTGTGTATTTCTTTATGTTTTTAATTGCTATTATGCTTGCATACTTTTTATCTAGCTATATCACTAGATCAATAAAGAGTATTACTGACAAAATGAAACGAACTAGATTAAATGAAAGAAACGAGAAGATTGTTTTAAACTCTGCTAGTGCAGAAATTGGGATTTTAGTAGATGGCTATAATAATATGATTGATGAATTAGAAGAAAGTGCTGTTAAATTAGCTACCAGTGAAAGAGAACAAGCCTGGCGTGAGATGGCAAAACAAGTAGCACATGAGATTAAAAACCCTTTAACACCAATGAGGCTATCTGTTCAAAGCTTTGAAAGAAGGTTTGATGTAAATGACCCAAATATTAAAGAAAAATTAAAAGAATACAGCAATACGTTAATACAGCAGATAGATGTAATGAGTTCTATTGCGGCTGCTTTTTCTGACTTTGCAAAAATGCCCAAACAACGTAAAGAGACAATTGAAATTATTGGTGTCGTAAAAATGGCATTAGATATCTTTAATGAAGAATATGTTTCTTTCTATCCTATAGAAAAAGAACTCTATGTTAACTTAGATAAAACACAATTAATAAGGATTGTAACTAACTTAATAAAAAATGCTACTCAAGCAGTAGAGGAAGAAAAAAAACCTAAAATTGATGTAAAAGTATTTTGTAAAAAAGAGAAAATTTTTATTGAGGTTTCAGACAATGGAAAAGGAATAAAACAAGAGGTAGAGCATCTAATCTTTGAACCCAAGTTTACAACAAAAACTAGTGGAATGGGGCTTGGATTACCAATGATTAAAAACATTATTGAGGCCTATGATGGATCAATTAACTTTATTTCCATCGAAGGAAAAGGAACTGTATTTACTGTAATTTTACCCAAAAACATAAATGAATAATACGATGAAATTTGAAAATATACTGATCACTAAAAAAGATGGCTTGGCTATTATTACCATTAATAGACCCAAAAAGTTAAATGCGCTTAATAAGATTACTATTGAAGAATTACATTATGCTTTTAGACAGTTAGAGATAGATACTTATGTAAAAGTAATTGTTGTTACAGGTAGTGGTGAAAAAGCATTTGTTGCTGGTGCAGACATTTCTGAATTTGCTCATTTTACAATAGAAAATGGCGGTAAATTAGCTGCAAAAGGTCAAGAAATGGTATTTAATTTTATAGAAAACCTTTCTACTCCAGTAATCGCTGCTATTAATGGATTTGCCTTAGGAGGTGGATTAGAACTAGCAATGGCCTGTCATTTTAGAATTGCTTCAGATAACGCTAAAATGGGATTGCCAGAAGTTTCTTTAGGAGTAATTCCCGGGTACGGAGGTACACAACGGTTACCACAATTAATAGGGAAAGGCAACGCAATGGAATTAATTATGACTGCAGGAATGATTTCTGCAGATAAAGCAGAATCATTAGGGCTCGTGAATTATGTTACTACTCTGGAAGAGTTAATGCCATTGGTAGAGAAACTAGCTGGTAAAATAATGAGAAACTCTTCAGTAGCTATTAGCGCAGCAATTAAAGCAGTGAATGCTAATTTTGAGGATGGAGTTGATGGTTATGAAGTAGAAGTATCAGAATTCGGAAATTGTTTTGGTACGGAAGATTTTAAAGAAGGAACTTCCGCTTTTTTAGATAAAAGAAAAGCTAATTTTTCCGGAAAATAAAAAAGCGAGCCCCATGACAGGCTCGCTTAAAACAAATCAAAATTACGCTCGCTTATTTCAGAGAGAACTCCATAATATATTTACGATCGTTTGCTTTTGTAACTATTTTATAGCTACCTTTTTTTTCTTCTAGTAGTGTGTACGTCTTTTCGATTAGATATTCACCTTCAATAGTATCTCTAAATATGATTTCATCTTTATAATAGATAGTAACTTGCATAGGGGTTTCCTCAAAATTTAATTTAGAAATTAGTACTAAATTTTTTTCATTCCTCATAACTGGTTTAAAAGTTGTCTTTTCTGCTTTTTTGTGAAAAATAGCCTGGCCAGAAATAATGGTAAAGGGTTTCACATCAATCTGATAATCTTTATTTATTTCTAAGGTATAATATCCATTTTCTAGAGAGCTAAAATTGAATCCTTGCGAAACAGACCCAGTAATTTTTATAAGTTCTTTGTGAATAATTTTTCCTGTTGTATTCCTGATAAATAAAAATTGTCCTTTTTTAACATTATATAATATTACTTTTGTAACATTTTCATTTTCTTTTGTGAAGCTAGTTCCAGTTGTGGTTGCGTAACAAGTTAATGTTCCAAACATTAACACTACCAATAGATTTTTTAAAATTATTTTTTTCATTATTTTTTGGTTTATAAAATGCACACCACAAAGATGAGACAGCTTTGTTAATTGAAAAACAACAAAATTGCTATATATGTACTCCAAATTAACCTAAATAAACATTATAGGTTAATAAAAAGATAATTTTGAATATAAATATGATAATTTTGAATATGTATTTATATCTTCCGAGGTGTAATTTTGTGAGTATATGAATAAAAAAAAACCAATATTAGAAAGAGTTGATCCGGGGTTTGGTAGTTCTGTCTTAGTTAAAAAACATACGGAGTTTTTAAAAACACACAAAGCCTCCTGGCATTTTCATCCAGAGTTAGAATTAGTATATGTAAATAAAGGTCAAGGGAAAAGACATATTGGAAATCACTTATCTTATTTTAACAACAGTCAATTACTTCTTATTGGACCAAACCTTCCTCACAATGGTTTTACAGATCGTTTAACAACAAATGGTTTTGAAACTTTAATTCAGTTTAAAGAAGATTTTTTAGGAGTACATTTTTTTGAAATTCCAGAGATGAAAAAAATTAAAGAATTGTTTGATCGTTCTAAAAAAGGGATTCTATTTGGAGTGGAAACTAAAATTAAAATAGGGTACAAAATTGAAAAACTTGTAGAGAAAAAAGGATTTAAAAAGCTACTTGTTTTTTTGGAAATTCTGAACATACTAGCAAAAACAGAGGATTACGTTATTTTAAATGTTGATGGTTATGCTGTGGAAACTGAACTACAAGACAGTTCAAAATTAGACACCATTTATAAACACATTAATAGAAACTTTAAACAACATATCAGTTTAAATGAAATTGCAAACATCGCTAGCATGACTATTCCTGCTTTTTGTAGGTACTTTAAAAAAGTTACAGGAAAAACATTTACAAAGTTAGTAAATGAATACAGAGTGGTTCATGCAACTAAATTATTATCTGAAAGCACGATGAGCATTACTGATATTGCTTATGAATGCGGCTTTAATAATTTTTCACATTTCAATAAGTTGTTTAAAGAAATAACAGGAAAGAATGCTTCTAAATATAGAAAAGAATTGAAAGGTTTAATTCAATAAGATAAAGTTATGACAAATAAAATTGAAAAAGCAATATACTATTATTCGGTAAAAAGCAAAGAGATAGTTGAACAGGTTAATTCTAATAATAAACTAACGGCAGAGCAAATCATACAAAGTGCAGAAGAATTAGCTATTTTAGAGTATAAACTAACAGCTTTAGAAGTGGCAAAAGCTAGTTAAAAGTATTTATAGCTACTTATCTTACCCCATTCCATTCTTCATAAAACTGTTGAAGAAACCCCTCCATATAAGCATGTCTCTCTGTGGCTAAAAGCTGGCCTGTTTTTGTGTTCATTTGATCTTTTAAAAGCAATAATTTTTCATAAAAATGATTGATTGTTGGCGCAGTAGACTTTTTGTATTCCTCTTTTGTCATTTCTAAATTAGGATTAATTTCCGGATCGTATAAAGACCTGTTTTTAAATCCACCATAATTAAAACATCTAGCGATTCCAATAGCACCAATAGCATCCAAACGATCTGCATCTTGAATGACATCTAGTTCCGGAGAGTTAAATTTTTCTTTTGTGTCAAATGAAGATTTATAAGAAATAAACATAATAATATTTTCTATATGAATAATAATATCTTCACCTACATGTTGCTTTTTTAAAAATTCTCTTGCTTTTTTTGGACCAATAGATTCGTTTCCATCATAGAACTTTGCATCGGCAATGTCATGTAAAAGAGCTCCTAATTGAACAATAAAACGATCAACTTTTTCATTTCCTGAGATTAAAACTGCGTTTTTATAAACTCGCTCAATATGAAACCAATCATGTCCACCTTCAGCTCCATCTAAAGTTTCTTTAACAAAACTGATGGTATTTTTAATAACCTGCTTTTTGTTCATTGTATAAAAATAAAAAATCCACTTCTAACAGAAGTGGATTTTTAGATATTTCTTGAAATGTTATAACCGTATATTTTAGGTTTAACAAAATTCATTGTAAGCTGACACTAAGTTTTCAGCAATCATTTGAGCAGATCTTCCCTCAATATGATGTCGTTCTAGCATGTGAACCAATTCACCATCTTTAAATAAAGCTACTGCTGGTGATGATGGAGGAAAAGGAACCATATGCTCTCTTGCTTTTTGCGTAGATTCTTTATCAACCCCTGCAAAAACAGTAGTTAGGTTGTCTGGTTTTTTGTCAAATTGTAAAGAAGCAACTGCTCCTGGTCTAGCTGTTCCTGCAGCACAGCCACAAACAGAATTTACCATTACGAGAGTTGTTCCTTTTAGTGCTATAGCAGCATCTACATCATCTGCTGAATATAAAGCTGAAAAACCGTTTTTTGTTAGCTCTTCACGCATCGGTTTTACTAATTCTTCTGGGTACATAGTTTTTTAAAATTTAGAATACAAAGATACGGAATATAACACAATCAAAATAGTATATTTGAGGATCAAAAATTGACAAAATATGAGTATTTTTTCTAAATGGCTAGGAGCCGGAATTGGATTTACATTTGGAGGACCTATTGGAGCCATTCTAGGTTTCGCTGCAGCAACAGTAGTTGATAAATTCACCAAAGAAGACTTTGTAAAAGAACAGCAAGATTATCAACAAGATTCTCAACAGCGAAAAGCACAAACATTAAGCGGTGATTTTGAAATTAGTTTATTAATACTGGCCTCTGTAGTTATTAAAGCTGATGGAAAAGTTGATGATCGAGAATTGAATTTTGTGAGAACTCAATTTGTTGGCATGTATGGCAAAGAAAGAGCAAACAAAGCTTTTCAATTGTTTAAAGGGGTATTGAAAAAGCAAGTTTCAGCAAGACAGGTATGTATTCAAATCCGCCAACACATGCCTCATTCCTCTAGACTACAATTAGTTCACTTTTTATTTGGAATAGCAAAAGCAGACGAACATGTTTCTGAAATAGAAGTTGATGAAATTAGAAAAATAGCAGGGTATTTATACATTAATCAACACGATTTTGAATCTATTAAAGCCATGTTTTATAGCTCTTCAGATAGCGCTTATAAAATTTTAGAAATTGAGACATCAGCATCCGATTCAGAATTAAAATCAGCTTACAGAAAAATGGTAAAAAAATACCATCCAGACAAATTAATTGGTCTTGGAAAAGAACACCTAAAAGGCGCAAAAGAAAAGTTTCAAAAAATTCAAGCGGCCTATGAAACTATTAAAAATGAACGAGGACTTAGTTAATTTTTCTAAAGAGCTGTATCTTTTAAAATTGCACTATAGCTTGTAGTCTTAGGCATCAACATAGTTCCTCTACAATTCTTTTCTAGAACAACGATACGGAATTACTGGAAAATATGTATTTTCGCAGTCTTATTAGAAACAGTGATTTATGAGTGCAAGGTTTCCTGAATACAAAGGACTTAACTTACCGAATGTAGCAAAAGAAATGCTAAAATATTGGGAAGAGAATAACATCTTTGAAAAAAGTGTGACTACCCGAGAAGGAAATAAACCGTATGTCTTTTTTGAAGGACCGCCATCAGCCAATGGATTACCGGGAGTTCATCACGTGTTGGCCAGAGCTATTAAAGATATTTTTCCACGTTATAAAACTATGAAGGGCTTCCAAGTAAAACGGAAAGCAGGATGGGATACGCACGGATTACCAATAGAATTGGGCGTTGAAAAAGAACTTGGAATAACAAAAGAAGATATAGGAAAAACCATTTCTGTAGAAGAGTATAATGCTGCTTGTAGAAAAGCCGTTATGCGTTATACAGACATTTGGAATGATCTTACACAGAAAATGGGGTATTGGGTAAATATGGATGATCCATATGTTACCTATGAGCCAAAATACATGGAAAGTGTTTGGTGGCTGCTAAAGCAGATATATGAAAAGAATTTGATGTACAAAGGATACACTATTCAGCCATATTCACCAAAAGCAGGAACTGGATTAAGTTCACACGAATTAAATCAACCAGGAACCTATCAAGATGTTACAGACACTACCGTTGTTGCTCAGTTTAAAGCAATCAATGAAACACTTCCTAGCTTTTTACAAAACGAAGGTGCTGTTTATTTTTTAGCATGGACAACAACACCCTGGACATTACCAAGTAATACAGCTTTAACTGTTGGGTCAAAAATTGAATATGTATTGGTTGATACTTTTAATCAATACACCTTTGAGCCAACAAAAGTAATTTTAGCTAAAAAGTTAGTTGGCAAACAATTTGGAGGGAAGAACTCCTTTAAAGTTGATACTACTGAAGAATTAAAAGAGTACACTTCTGGGAATAAAAAGATTCCTTTTTATGTTGTAAAAGAATTTATTGGAAAAGATTTGGTTGGTATTAGGTATGAGCAATTACTTCAGTATGTATTACCAAATGACAATCCGCAAGATGCATTTAGAGTAATTTCTGGAGATTTTGTAACTACAGAAGATGGAACAGGAATTGTACATACATCTCCCACTTTTGGAGCAGATGATGCCTTGGTTGCAAAACAAGCAACGCCAGAAATTCCACCAATGCTAATTAAAGATGAGAACGATAATTTAGTTCCATTAGTAGATTTGCAAGGAAAGTTCGTAAAAGAACTTGGTGAATTTGGAGGAAAGTATGTAAAGAATGAATACTACAAAGACGGCGAAGCACCAGAAAAATCTATAGATGTAGAGCTTGCCATTAAATTAAAAGAAGAGAATAAAGCATTTAAGGTTGAAAAATACAAGCATAGTTATCCAAATTGTTGGAGAACAGATAAGCCTATTTTATACTATCCATTAGATTCTTGGTTTATTAAAGTTACCGATGTAAAAGATCGCATGCATGAGTTAAATAAAACCATTAACTGGAAACCAGTGTCAACAGGAGAAGGACGTTTTGGAAACTGGCTGGCAAATGCAAATGATTGGAATTTATCGCGTTCTCGTTACTGGGGGATTCCATTACCTATATGGAGAACAGAAGATAAGAAAGAAGAAATTTGTATTGGTTCTGTAGCTGAGTTGAAAGCTGAAATTCAAAAATCAGTTGAAGCAGGGATTATTTCAGAAGATATTTATGCCAACTTTGAAGTTGGAAACATGTCTGATGAAAACTATGCCACCATAGACCTACACAAGAATATTGTTGATCAAATTATATTGGTTTCACCTTCAGGAAAACCAATGCAAAGAGAAAGTGATTTGATAGATGTTTGGTTTGATTCTGGATCAATGCCTTATGCACAATGGCACTATCCTTTTGAAAATAAAGAACTAATTGATGAAAATAAATCATTTCCTGCAGATTTTATTGCTGAAGGAGTAGATCAAACACGTGGTTGGTTTTATACGCTGCACGCTATTGGAACCATGGTTTTTGATTCTATAGCCTACAAAAACGTTGTTTCTAACGGACTGGTATTAGACAAAAACGGACAAAAAATGTCTAAGCGCCTTGGAAATGCCGCAGACCCTTTTGAAACTTTAGAGACTTATGGCGCAGATGCTACACGTTGGTATATGATCTCTAATGCAAATCCTTGGGATAACTTAAAATTTGATAAAGAAGGAATTGAAGAGGTGAAGCGTAAGTTCTTTGGAACACTTTACAACACCTACTCATTCTTTACTTTGTATACAAATATTGATGAATTCTCTTATTCAGAAGAAGACATTCCACTGCTTGAAAGACCAGAATTAGATCGTTGGATTTTATCAGAATTACATACATTAATTCAAAAGGTAGATAAGTTCTATGAAGAATATGAGCCAACAAAGGCTGCAAGAGCAATTTCAGATTTTACTCAAGATTATTTGAGTAACTGGTATGTTCGCTTAAGTAGAAGAAGGTTTTGGAAAGGAGATTACCAGCAAGATAAGATTTCTGCCTATCAGACATTGTACACCTGTATGGTTACAATTGCAAAAATAGCAGCTCCAATTGCTCCATTTTTTATGGATAAATTGTACTTAGATTTAAATGCTGTTTCTAAAAAAGAAAACTTTGAAAGTGTTCATTTAGCTGATTTTCCTGTTTTTAAAGATTCATTTATAGATAAATCTTTAGAGCGTAAAATGGAAGACGCACAGACTATTTCTTCTTTAGTTTTATCATTAAGAGCAAAAGAAAAAATAAAAGTTAGACAACCACTTCAGAAAATAATGATCCCTGTAGAAAGTGTAGAGCAAAAATCATCAATTTTAGCTGTTGCTAACTTAATTAAACACGAAGTAAATATTAAAGAGATTGTCTTATTAGAAGATGCTTCAGATATTTTAGTGAAGCAAATTAAGCCAAATTTTAAAACCCTAGGGCCAAAATTTGGGAAAGAAATGAAGTTCATAGCCAATGCCATTCGAAACTTTACAAAAGAAGATATTGTGAAGATAGAACTCAACGGAAAAATAGCTATTGAACTTGAAGGAAAAATTATTAACTTAGACTTTTCAGATGTAGAGATATCATCCAAAGACATAGAAGGCTGGTTAGTAGCAAATGAAGGCGCTATTACAGTAGCTTTAGATGTTACTATTTCCGAAGAACTACGTAAAGAAGGAGTTGCAAGAGAACTGATTAATAGAATTCAAAATGCTCGTAAAGACAAAGGTCTTGAAGTAACAGATAGAATTAAATTAACGGTTTTAAAATTTGAAGATTTGGAAGAATCTATCAACAATAATAAAGAGTATATTATGAGTGAAACACTAACCGATGAGTTGGTTTTTGTTGATCAATTAATAGATGGTTCAGAGATTGAGTTTGACACTATCAAAAGTAAAATATTAATTAATAAAATGTAAGAATCATGTCGAATACAAGCACAAAATATTCTGATGAAGATTTACAAGAGTTTAAAGAAATCATCCTAAAGAAAATCGAAAGAGCTGAAGAAGATTTAGCCTTATTACAGAGTTCATATAAAAATGGATTAAATAATGGAACAGACGATACTTCACCGCAGTTTAAATCTTTTGAAGAAGGTTCCGAAACGATGAGTAAAGAAGCCAATGTTCAGTTAGCAATTCGCCAAGAAAAGTTTATCAGGGATCTAAATAATGCCTTAATACGAATAGAAAATAAAACGTACGGAGTCTGCAGAGTTACAGGGAAACTCATTCAGAAAGAACGTTTAAAGCTAGTGCCCCACGCGACATTAAGCATAGAGGCAAAAAGACGACAATAAATGACAAGCTTCCAAGATTAGGAAGCTTTTTTTATTTTTTCAAAAATAGAATAACTTCGTTCTTAAGATTTCCAATATTTTGTTAACTTAAACTTTAAATACAATAATATTCTTATTTTTGCTACCATAATAATCCTAGAAATATGTCTAAAAAAAACATTGCTTTACTAACGGTAATCCTAGCAATACTCATAGATCAAATTGTAAAAATTTATATTAAAACAAATTTTTATTTACAGGAAGAAGTTATTATTTTTGATTGGTTTAGAATTCATTTTGTTGAAAATAACGGCATGGCTATGGGTTTTGAGTTTGGAGGGAAAGCAGGAAAGTTGTTCCTGACTTTATTTCGATTGGTAGCTGTTTCTGGTATTATTTATTGGTTGGTTCAACATATAAAAAAAGGCACCCACAATGCAGTAATTTTTGCAATTGCTTTAATCTTTTCCGGTGCAGTTGGTAATATCATAGATTCTGTTTTTTATGGTGTTATTTTTGACACTCCAACGGGTACTAATGTAGCATCATTGTTTTCTGATCAACCATACGGAGAATTGTTTTATGGAAAAGTGGTAGATATGTTTTACTTTCCTATCTGGGAAGGCATATTGCCAGACTGGATTCCTTTTATAGGAGGTGATTTTTTTAGATTTTTTAACTATATTTTTAACCCAGCAGATGCCTATATTACAGCTGGTGTAGCCCTACTTTTTATTTTCAGTAAAACAGCGTTTCCTAAAGAAGAAAAAGTAATAGAATAATAGTTATAAATTAGAAGATAATAGTAATGATATTCTTAATTATAAGAATGACATCCCTTATCATTCTATCCGTTTTTTTAACGGGAGCTATTAAGATGACTATCTAATATTTTTTTAAAACCTTCATCATTGCAGAGTCTAATTCGCTTTATAATTCATAAAGAAAAAATAAAATAGTAATTTCGTTCTATGCCAACTTCTCTAGAAATTCAATTAAAAACTATCCCAGATTCTCCTGGAGTTTATCAGTATTATGATAAAGAAGAAAAGATTTTATATGTTGGAAAAGCAAAGAATTTAAAAAAAAGAGTAGCATCATACTTTACAAAGAATCACGAGAATGCAAAAACCAGAATTCTTGTAAAGAAAATTGTTAGTATAAAGCATATTGTTGTAGATACCGAAACAGATGCACTATTACTAGAAAATAACTTAATTAAAAAATATCAACCAAGATATAATATCATGTTAAAAGATGATAAAACCTATCCTTGGATTTGTATTAAAAAGGAGCGTTTTCCGAGGATTTTTATGACCAGAAGAGTTATTAAAGACGGATCAGAATATTATGGCCCTTATACAAATATTAGAACCGTAAAAGTACTGTTAGATTTAATTAGAGAATTATACCCACTAAGGACATGTAAATACGATCTATCTGAAGAAAAAATAGCAGTAAAAAAATATAAAGTCTGTTTAGAGTATCATTTAGGTAATTGTAATGGCCCTTGTGAAGATTTTCAAATAGAACAAGAATACCTTGAAACTATTAAAGCAATTAGAAATATTGTTAAAGGAAATTTCAAAGAAAGTCTTAAGAAATTTCAAAATATAATGCAATTATTTTCAGAGAAAATGGAATTTGAAGAGGCTCAAAAAATAAAGGAAAAATTAGATTTATTGTCTAATTATCAATCTAAATCAACCATTGTTAACCCTTCAATAAATAATGTAGATGTATTTTCTATTATCTCTGATGAAAATTATGGCTACGTTAATTTCTTTAAAATTGCAAATGGAGCAATTATTCAATCACACACTACGGAGATTAAAAAAAAGTTAGATGAATCAGATAAAAAAATATTAGAGCTAGCAATTGTAGAAATTAGACAACGATTTAACTCTATATCAAAAGAAGTTTATGTCCCTTTCGAAATTGATCTTGGAAATACAGTTAAGGTAACGGTTCCCAAATTAGGAGATAAAAAACGTATTATAGAGCTTTCTGAACGAAATGCTAAATATTACAGGCAAGAGCAGTTTAAACAAATAAAGATAGCAGATCCAGATCGTCATGTAAAAAGAATTATGACTCAAATGCAAAAAGATTTACGATTGTCTGAAGAGCCTAGACATATTGAATGTTTTGATAATTCTAATATCCAGGGAACTCACCCTGTAGCGGCTTGTGTAGTTTTTAAAGATGGAAAACCAACTAAAAAAGAATACCGTCACTATAATATAAAAACAGTTGAAGGACCAGATGATTATGCCTCCATGGAAGAGGTGGTTTTTAGACGCTACAAGAGACTTTTGTCAGAAGGACAAATGTTACCTCAATTAATTGTTATAGATGGAGGAAAAGGGCAGTTATCATCTGCGTTAAAAAGTTTAGACATACTTGGATTAAGAGGTAAAATAGCCATTATTGGAATTGCAAAAAGATTAGAAGAAATTTATTACCCAGGAGATTCTATTCCAATGTATTTGGATAAAAAGTCTGAAACACTAAAAATCATTCAGTTTTTAAGAAATGAAGCTCATAGGTTTGGAATTACATTACATAGAAACAAAAGAAGTAAGAGCGCTATCCAATCAGAACTAGAGCAAATTCCAAACATAGGCAAACAAACAATCACATCTCTATTATTGAAATTTAAATCAGCAAAACGTGTTAAAACTGCTACATTTGAAGAGCTTAAGAAGCTTTTAGGAGATTCTAGAGCCAAGAAAATACATCAATATTTCAATTCTAATTAGTTTGCTTACAGTGAAAAAATAAAAAACCCACATTGAGAACAATGTGGGTTTTTGTTGATATATATGTGCCTTATTTACGTACAATTTTAAATTTGTACTGCAAATAGTTGTAAGCATCTCTAGGTATAATAGGTATCCACTTTTTGTATTTTAAATACCATCGGAAACGAATCGATGATATTCCTTTAGTTAAATAAGAAGCAATAAAAGGATGTACGTTCAACACCACATTTTTATTTTTAGGATTTGAAATAACACGTTCCAAATCGGCTTCTATTTTATCTAGTAAAACAATAGGAGCTTCTACTTCTCCATTGCTGTTAGGGTTTGGTTCTGTTGTTTTGATACTGAGTTCAGGTCGAACTCTTTGCCTTGTAATCTGGATTAACCCAAATTTACTTGGCGGTAAAATTTTGTGCTTTGTTCTGTCTAAAGACATGTGCTCTTTTAAATGCTGAAATAATTTATTTCTATTTTCTGCACGATGCATATCAATGAAGTCAATAACTATAATTCCACCCATATCTCTTAATTGCAATTGTCTTGCAATCTCTGAGGCGGCTATTAAATTTACTTCTAATGCAGTTTCTTCTTGAGAACCAGCTTTGTTAGAACGATTACCACTGTTTACATCTATTACGTGTAGTGCTTCAGTGTGTTCTATCACTAAATAAGCTCCTCTACTCATCGAAACAGTTTTGCCAAAAGATGTTTTTATTTGGCGCTCTATTCCGTATTTTTCAAAGATAGGAGTTGCTGATTTGTGAAGTTTTACAATCTTTTCCTTTTCAGGATAGATTTCTTGAAGATACTCTTTAATTTCTACTTGAAGAGTTTCATCATTGGTAACAATATTTGTAAAAGAATCATTCATTAGATCTCTTAAAATTGAAGAAGCTCTGTTTAATTCGCTTAATACTTTTGTTGGTGTGTTAGTGTTGGCAATTCGCTTACACATAGTTTTCCAACGATCTAATGAGTTTTGTAAATCTTTATCTAATTCTGCTACTTTTTTACCTTCTGCAACAGTTCTTAAAATAACACCAAAACCTTTTGGCTTGATGCTTTTTACTAATCTTTTTAATCGTTCTTTTTCTGTTGAGTCTTCTATTTTTTGAGAAACAGAAATTCTGTCAGAGAAAGGAACTAATACCAAAAATCTACCGGCTATAGAAAGTTCTGAGCTTAATCTAGGACCTTTGGTAGAAATAGGTTCTTTTACAATTTGCACTAATAAATTTTGACCTGATTTTAGTACGTCGTTAATACTTCCGTCTTTGTGAATATCTTTCTCAAAGCGAAAGTTTTTTAAAGTGAATTCTTTATACTTACCTGTGCTTACTTTCTTAATAAAATTATTCAAAGTTTGAACTTTTGCTCCTAAATCGTGATAATGTAGAAACCCATCTTTTGGATATCCTACATTTACAAATGAAGCATTAAGCCCTGTTAATACTTTTCCTATTTTGGCTAAAAAAATATCGCCAACAGAGAATTTATTATCAGTTGTTTCTTTGTTTAATTCTATAAGTTTTCCATCTTTTAATAAGGCAAAATCAATATCAGATGAATTTGAACGAATTATTAATTCTGTTTTCATACTGAAATGGTTTTATACTAAATGTCAATAATGACAAATAATGGATTAATCTTATACAGGTATTTTGTTTTAATACCGTACGAGGCTTCTGCTTGATGCAGAATAAATACCTCTATTTCAATGAACGTTTTTTGTTTTAAAGCAATTAAGAAAAAGTAGGGCTAAGCCTTACTTTTTCTTATGTCTGTTTGCTCTAGCTCTTTTCTTGCGTTTGTGTGTTGAGATCTTTGATCTCTTTCTTTTTTTACCACTTGGCATAATTGTCTAATTTTTTTAAAAATCTTTCGATTTCGATTTGTATAATTATTTTACTACCACTTTGCTTTTTACTCCTTCAGTAAAAGTTTTTGCCGGCTTAAAAGCAGGAATATTATGAGCGGGAATCTTAATAGTAGTATTCTTAGAAATGTTTCTTCCTGTTTTTTCTGCTCTTGTTTTGATAATAAAACTACCAAAACCTCTCAAATAAACATTGTCTCCTTGTTCTAAAGCACCTTTTACTTCGGTCATAAATGCTTCTACTGTTGCTAATACATCTGCTTTCTCAATTCCTGATTTGTCCGATATTTTCGATACAATATCTGCTTTCGTCATGTTACTATAATTTATATTTTTTTCCTAAAATTTCGCTGGCAAATATATGATAATTAATCTATTCCATAAAAGGAAACAGTTAAAAATATATCAACTTTAAGGCGTAATATTGCAACTGTAATGATTTTTAATGAGTTTTTCTAACATATTAATTTACTGGTATTTAAAGATAAAAAGAGATTTACCTTGGCGTAAAACAAAAGACCCCTATTTGGTTTGGCTATCCGAAATTATGTTACAACAAACTAGAGTCTCTCAAGGAATGAGTTATTACCTAGCTTTTTCTGACGTTTTTCCAACAGTTAAAGACCTTGCAAACGCTGAAGAAAGTAAAGTCTTAAAAATGTGGCAAGGATTAGGATATTATTCTAGAGCCAGAAATCTTCATTTTACCGCAAAACATGTTTCTGAAGAATTAAACGGCATATTTCCATCAACTTACAAGGATCTTATAAAGTTAAAAGGAATTGGTGATTATACAGCTTCTGCAATTGCATCTATTTGTTTTAACGAACCAACAGCTGTTGTAGATGGTAATGTTTATAGGGTTTTAGCTAGGTATTTTCAAATAGAGACTCCCATTAACAGCACAAAAGGAATTAAAGACTTTAAATCCTTAGCACAATCTTTACTTGACTATGATCAACCAGGTGTTTATAATCAGGCCATTATGGATTTCGGAGCTTTGCAATGTAAGCCACAGAATCCTGATTGTCAAAATTGTCCAATTAATTCTGGCTGTCTAGCTTTTGAAAAAAAACTAGTAAAAGAACTTCCCGTTAAAGAAAAGAAGCTAAAGATTAAAAAGAGATACTTTAATTACATTGTATTTATATCCAAAGATAAAAAGACAATTTTTGAACAGCGATTAGGAAAAGGAATTTGGCAAGGACTTTATCAGTTTCCTCTGGTAGAGACAGATTCAGAAGTTCATTTAGATGAACTAACGTCCTCTAAAGATTTTCAAATACTTGTTCCTTTTAACGCTACGATTCGATTATCTAATGAAATTAGCATTGTCCATAAACTATCTCATCAGCATTTATTTACGAAGTTTTGGATCATAAACACGCAGAATAGTTCAAGTATTCCTATAAGTTGGGATAAAATTGAATCATTTCCTGTTCCTGTTTTAATAGCTAATTTTTTGAAGGAATTCTTACCAAAATTGAATTGAATTTTTTAGTACATTTGATATTAAAACAAGAAAGTGTTATGTCTGGAACTATCAATAAAGTTATTTTAATAGGTCATTTAGGTGATGAGGTAAAAATGAATTATTTTGAAGGAGGTAATTCAATTGGTCGTTTTCCTATTGCTACTAATGAAAGTTATACAAGTAAACAGTCTGGAGAAAAAGTAACTAATACAGAATGGCACACTCTTGTGGTGAGAAATAAGCTTGCAGAAATATGTGAGAAATACTTAACTAAAGGAGATAAAGTCTACTGTGAAGGACGTATTAAAACTCGCCAATGGGAACAAGAAGGGCAAAAACGTTACACTACAGAAATACATGTAGCTAACATGACATTTTTGTCTACGAAAAAAGAAACTGGAGCCTCAGTTGGAACTAATACAGGAAACATCCCAGTAATACCCCAACAGTCGAAACCTCTAGCTGATGATGATTTACCATTTTAAGTCTAACTAAAATCTAACATTTGGATCCCGATCCCGAACTTTTTTTAAATTATTTAGCTTATGTAGACAATACATCTGTTATAGCCATTTCAATTCTTTTTTTATTACTTTTTTGTTCTGCGTTAATATCTGGAACAGAAGTCGCTTTCTTTTCATTATCACCAACAGATATTGTTAAAATATCTGAAAAATCAAAACAAGACAACCCCATTGTTAAACTCCTGCAAAAACCGAGCAAACTATTAGCTACAATTCTTATTACAAACAATTTTATAAATATTCTCATTGTTTTAATTTTTGCTTCATTAGGAGAAGTATTTTTAAAAGACAAAAATTTAGCATTAAAAATAGTAGATTTTACTCTTCCGTCAAGTTTAGTCAAGTTTTCTATTGAAGTAATTTTAGTAACCTTTCTTATTCTTCTTTTTGGAGAGGTATTACCCAAAGTATATGCTTCAAGAAGAGCCTTAAAGTTTTGTAATTTCATGAGTAAACCACTTCAATTATTAACCATTGTTTTAACACCTTTAAGCTATCCTTTAATTAACTTGACTAAAATTATTGAAAAAAAATTGGGGAGTAAGAACTCTAATTTTTCAATAGAGATATTATCAAAAGCATTAGAACTTACTTCACAAGGATCAACTACTAAAGAAGAACAGAAGATTTTAGAAGGGATAGTAACTTTTGGAAATACAGAAACTGTTCAGATAATGAAGCCAAGAATAGATATTTTTTCTCTATCGGAAAAGGAAACTTACCAGGAGGTATTAACTAAAATTTTAAAACATGGGTATTCTAGAAACCCCGTTTATAAAGGTTCTATAGATAATATTACAGGGATTTTATATTCAAAAGATTTGTTAGGCTACTTAGATAAAAAAGAATTTAACTGGCAAAAATTACTCAGAAAACCATTTTTTGTACCTGAAAATAAAAAACTAGATGATCTTTTAGGAGAGTTTAGAGAAAGAAAAAATCATTTAGCCATCGTTGTAGATGAATATGGAGGAACCAGTGGTTTAGTAACTTTAGAGGATGTAATTGAGGAGATTGTGGGAGAAATAAATGATGAATTTGATAACGATGATTTTTCATATTCTAAAATTGATGAAAACAATTATATTTTTGATGGAAAAGTTACTATTAAAGACTTCTGTAAAGTTTTAGAAGACACAAATGAAGATAAGTTTGAAGAATACAAAGGTGAGTCCGAAACTATTGCAGGGTTTATCTTAGAACTCTCAGGGAAGTTTCCGAAAATAGGAGAAAAAATAAATTTTGATATTTACACATTTACTATCGAGGCCTTGGATAGAAAACGAATTAAGCAATTAAAAGTTACAAGACAAATTCATGCATAAAAGTTATTTTTTTTTAATCATTATTTTTTTGTCTTCTTGTTCTGAAGAAACACTTCCTAAACCTAAAGCGTTTTTGAGTTTAGAGTTCAATAAGACAATGTATAAAGAATTAACCTTGTCTCGGCCCTATGCCTTTGAAGTTTCCAAAAGTGCAACAATAATAAATGAACCTAAAAATTGGTTAAAAATAGACTATCCATTAATTGGTGCTTCTGTTGATATTACTTATAGGAGAATTGATAATAACCTGAGAGAATTGTTGATTGAATCAGAAAAATTAGTTTTTAAACACACTTTAAAGGCAGATAAAATATCTTCAAATGATTACACTAATGATGAGAATAAAGTCTTTGGTACTTTACATGAAATTACAGGGAATGCAGCTTCTCAAATTCAATTTCACATCACAGATAGTACAGATCATTTCATAAAAGGAGCCTTATATTTTAATACAAAACCAAATTACGATTCTCTTTTGCCAGCGGTTGCACATATCAAGAAAGACATACTACGTCTGATGGAAACATTACAATGGAAGGATGAATAATTGAGTATTTATTCTTGTCACTATTGTACAAAAACTACTTAATATTGAACTTATTTAGATCTTTAAAATATTTTCCGTGAAATAAAATTTAAAACTCAGAGCGTAAATTTATAATAATATATTCATTCTTTTTTTTAGCTTATCTTCCTGCTTTGCATCCACAAATAAAATTGCACACCAAATAACAAAGCACCAGAAAGTAAATGAATAGCTTGTGTTCCCAGTGGGAATTCAGCATAGTACATTAAGATTCCAGTAATGGTTTCTAAGAACAGTAATACTAGTATCCAATTTACTAATTTATAACCTAATTTATGTAGTTGGTTTAAGTAAAATAATCCAAAATTCACTAAGATGATTGCAATGGTAAATGATCTGTGAAAATAGAATTTAAAACTAGGATTCATCAAGCTATATTCTTTATTTTCAAAACCAAATAGCTTTACTTGCTCATCAATAAACTGACGCACCTGGGTTCCCATTGCTATTTGAATTAAAGAAAAAATGATAGATAGTATTAAAAGCTTATTGAACAGTGCATGATATTTATAACTTGTTTTTTCTTTTCGAATGATGAATAACAGTCGTAAAACTAATCCAATGATCAATAACCCAATAACCATGTGAATGGTAATCATCGTAGGTTTTAAATTGCTATCAACCACCATTTTACCTAAAAAAGCTTCCACCAACATAAAGAAAAAAGCAATAAATGAAATGATAGGAATCCACTTATTTTCTTTTCTAAACTTGAGTGAACCAGCCAACAAAAACAGAAAAATAAAACCGGATAGTACTGTTACCAATCTGTTGATATACTCTACCCAGGTATGAAATTTATTAAATGTTGCATACTCGTGTTTGGTATATTCTTCCCAATTGTTTTCATCAAAAATTAAAGCAGTTTTCACTTCTTGTTCAGCTACAAAAAGCACCTCATCTTTGATGATTATTATGCCTTCTTCATAAATTGAATTTGGCTGCCATGTAATTTGTTCTTCAGAAGTTGGCGGAATATAATACCCAAAACATTTTGGCCAATCTGGGCATCCCATTCCAGAGCCAGTCATTCTTACAATTGATCCGGCTAAAAAGATTAAATAAAGACTTGCTAACGTGATTTTAACGATCGTTGGAAATCGATTTTTCATCTGACTGAATATTTTTGCAAAGATAAATCAAAAACAACTAAAAAAGACTTCTGTGTTTAGAAGCCTTTTCTTTATAATGAGTTTAAATTATGATTATTCTTTTATTCTAATTTCAGAAGCGGTATAAAGATTACCCCCCGCAATTCCAGTAATAAAAGAGTTTAGATTTTCTGTAGAGGTTTTATTGCTATCAAATGTAATGGTGGCAATACTATCTGTAAAAACTACTACTACATCTGCAACACCTTCTTTTTTTGAAAGTTTAGATTGAATTGCTTTAGCACAACCAATTTGGCAGGTCATCCCAGAAATAGCCAGAGAAACAGTCTCCATTTTAGCAATTTGAAGAACATCACTTTTTAAGTCTTTAGTTTTTCCCTTTTCATCACTAATAGAACAAGATATAATTAAAAGAGCGCTAATTGCAAGTAATAGAAATATTGCTTTTTTGTTCATGATTGCTTTTTGTGATTGTTTAATCATACAAATTTATGTAATTAATGATTTATATCTTAAGAATTGTTTCATTTTTGCCTAATGTTTAAAAATAGAGAATGAATAACGATCACAAAAAATGGATCTATCTGATTGTTTTAGCAATGGTGTGGGGAAGTTCTTTTATACTAATCAAAAAATCTTTAATTGGTTTAACTCCAGTTCAATTAGGTGCTTTAAGGACATTTATTGCAGGGCTATTCATTCTTTCTATAGGGTTTAAGAGTCTAAAAAAAATTAAAAAACATCATTGGAAATATATTGTTGTTAGTTCATTGCTTGGCACATTATTTCCAGCGTTCTTTTTTGCGTTTGCTATTACAGGAATAGATAGTTCTGTTGTTTCTATCTTAAATTCTATGACTTCTTTAAATGCTTTGATTGTAGCGACCTTATTTTTTGGAGTTGTATTTAAGAGAATTCAATTAGTTGGAGTAATTATTGGTCTTGTAGGAACAACCTTGTTAATTTTAGAAAGTTCTTCTTTAAATCCCAATCAGAATTATTGGTATGCAATTTTTGTGCTTGTTGCTTCCCTAGGCTATGCTTTTAATGTAAATATTATTAAAAAATATTTATCAGATGTTAGTGCCTTGAGTATTACTACAGGTCATTTTATACTTTTAATTATTCCTGTTTTTTTAGTTTTAATTTTTTCAGGCTTTTTTACTTCTGTTGAGTTTACTCCTGAGACAAAAACATCCTTTATCTATCTTATAATCCTTTCTGTTGTGGGAACAGGGCTGGCAAAAATTATGTTTAATCAATTAATACAAATGTCTTCTCCTGTTTTTTCTACTTCTGTTGCGTATTTAATTCCTATTGTAGCTATTATATGGGGCTTTATAGATGGAGAAAAAGTAAGTTACCTTCAGCTATTAGCTGGTGTAATAATTCTAACAGGAATCTATACTGTAAATAAAGTAAAATAAAAAAGCCACAGTTTATAAAACTGCAGCTCTTTATGATTGTTGTGTTTTGAAGAAAATTATTCGAAATCTTTGTCTTCTACACCTTCATTGATTTTAATTTCTGCAATTTTGAATTTTAAATTCATTGGACCCGATTTTATTTCAATAGAATGCGGAAACATAATCCCTTCTACAGCTTTATAATCTCCGTATGTCGTAGGAACTTTTACTTCTTTTCCGTCGGGTGTTTTTCCTGTTTTTACTGTTTTTACTTTTAAGCCTGAAGTCATATCATAAAAAACCTCTTCATTACCGATTTTTAAAACAATTGTATTTTTACCATCTATAGGCTCAATTCTTGTTAGTTTTCCAGAAGTGTAATTTAAATCGTTAAAGATAGCATTTGCCTCTTTTCCTTCAGTAATATCCTCAGGTTTCATATCCGTTTTTCTGCCCTGTGCTTCTTGGTATCCTTTTTCTCCATCAAAAACTACTTTCTGCATTGTGTTACCCATCACAGAAATTGTCATTAAAGTTTTGTTCGGAGCAGATGCTTTGGTTGTCATAACTAATGGCGTTCCCTGAATAGTTGCGTTAGAAACCATCATTGTGGTTTTTACAGCCATTGCCTTTTCCTTCCCTCCAATTGCTTCAAAGTACTTGTTTACAACATCTGTTGCTGTCATTCCTACAGGTATTGGTAATGTCATTTTAGGTTTTTCTGAAGGATTCCCAAACTTATCGAAATAGTTAATTTTGTAATCCGAGTTTTTCTCTAAGTTTCCTAGAACCTCAATACCTTTTCCAGTAACGATAATTCTTGCTTTATCGCCTTTAAAGTATTTAATCGCTGCATTTTGAACGTCGTCTATAGTCACAGCATTAATTTTCTTTAGGTAGGTTTCGTAATAATTCTCAGGAAGATTGTACAACTCTCTATTTAAGGCATATCTAGCAGCTGTTGCTGGTTTTTGAACATCCATAACAAAATTACCAATGTATAGTTCTTTAGCATCTTTTAAATCTTGTTCAGATACTTTTTGATAACGAATCTTGTTAATTTCTTTCTGCATTTCTACAACAGAACTATCAGTAACCATATTACGAACACTTGCAGTGGCCTTAAAAGTACCAACATATCTGCTTTGTCTTACCCTAGAATAAGAACCATAGGTATATGCTTTGTCTTCACGTAAGTTTTGAAACAATCTAGCCGTCCCTCCACCTCCAAGAATTTGGTTTGCTAATAAAGCAGCATAGTAGTCATTATCACCTAATGTAAGATCTATGGTGTTCATTACAGCAATCTCAGACTGCACTGCATTAGACATATTTATAAAGTTAATTTCTGTAGTTTCTACATTCTTAACCTTTGGCATTATGTAAGAAGGGAGATCACCAGCTTTCCAATCACTAAAAAGAGTTTTTACCATTTTTTTAATTTTCTTTGGATTAATATCTCCAATGATAATTAAATACGCATTATTAGGCTTGTAATAACTATTGTATCTGTTTTCTACGTCTTTAAGCATGATGTTGTTAACAGTTTCTTTTGTGATAAACTCTCCATAAGGATGATTTTTACCATATGTTAACGCGTCTTCTACTCTTCTTGCAGCTGAGGTCACACTTTTTTCATTACTTTTAATTCCGTCTAAAGTAATCTTCTGCTCTTTGTCAAATTCTTCTTGAGTAAATTGTGAATTTTTTACACCATCTGCCATCAATTCTAAAATTTCAGGGAAATACTTTTTTAAAGAAGCTCCATAAGCTCCTCCACTTGAAAAACTGAGATAGGCTCCTAAATAATCTACTCTTTCATTAAATTCATCTTTAGAAATATTGGCAGTACCTCTTCCTAATAAACTTCCCATCATAGAGGAAACACCCGCTTTATCTCCTTCAAAAGAAGGAGGATTGTCTATAGTTAAATTAACAGAGGCTCTTGGGAGCTTGTGATTTTCAACCATAATTACAGTTAATCCATTTTTTAAAGTAAATCTTTTAGATTCTCCAAGTTTAACTTTTGGAGCCGGTCCTGGTTCAGGCATTTTACTTCGGTCAATTTGAGCACTGGCAGCAAAAGACATTGCTAAAATGGCTACGAACGATAAAATTTTTGTTTTCATAATCTTTTATGTCTTTAAATTATTGTTTTGCTGATTCAGGTAAATACTCTAAAATCAATCGTTGGTTAGGATTTAAATATTTTTTGGCTGCATTTCTAATTTCTTCTCTGGTGATAGATCTATAAATATCAATTTCAGTGTTGATGAGATTTGTATCGCCATATAAAACGTTATATCTCGCGAGTGAGTTTGCAATTCCCTCAACACTAGAATTAGAGTCTACATAATTGTTTTCAAACTGATTTTGAAGTTTTTGATATGCTTTTTCGGAAATTAAATCTGTTTGCATTTTTAGCACTTCTTCATCTATTTCTGAGATAATATCAGCTAATTTAGTTTCACCCTGTGGTAATCCAAATAAGATATAGGTTCCATAGTCTTCTTGACTTAAGTTGATAGCACCAACTTGCAGAGCCATTTTTTTAGTATCAACTAATTTTTTATAAAGGATAGAACTTTTACCACTACTAAAATAACTAGAAATCATGTCTAATACTCTTGAGTCTCTTGTCTTCATTGAAGGAGTTCTGTAGGCAGCCATAATTGCTGGTATTTGAATATTTGAATCATATCCTTTCGCTGAGATGGCTTCTGTAATAGGATCTTCTTTTGGAAAACTTCTTTCGATATCTTTTCCTTTAGGAATAGGTCCAAAATAATCTTCAATTAATTTCTTAGCAGACGGAATATCAATATCGCCAGCAACAACTAATGTTGCATTGTTAGGAACATAGAACTTTTTATTAAATGCTAAAAATTCTTCTAATGTAGCATCATCTAAATGAGCCATTTTACCAATAGTAGTTCCCTTATAAGGATGTTTTTTAAACATATTTTGTTTAACATATTCTAAAAAACGCCCATAAGGCTGGTTGTCTACACGTAATCTTTTTTCTTCTTTTACTACCTCGTTTTGGGTATCAACACCTTCTTGTTTTATAATTGGATGTAATAACCTTTCAGACTCTAACCATAAACCTAGTTCTAGTTTATTTGAAGGGAATACTTCATAATAATAAGTTCTGTCATCAGTTGTGTTGGCATTGTTCTTTCCGCCATTGGACGAAACTAATTTAAACCATTCTCCTTTTTTAATGTTTTTTGTTCCTTCAAACAGTAGATGTTCAAAGAAGTGAGCCATTCCAGTTCTGTCTGGCTGTTCGTCTTTTGCTCCAACATGATACATTACAGATGTTGTTACTACAGGAGCAGCATTATCTTGATGCAAAATAACATGCATACCATTACTCAAATCATATTCTTCAAATTCCACTTTTTGTGCATTTGAAGAAAATGCTACTAAAAACACTGAAGTCAGTGTTAAAATACTTCTTTTCATTGATTAAATTTTAGGTTATGTAAATCTATTGTTTGACGCAAACTATTCTCTTTTGTTACAGTAAAAAAAGAAAGTAAAAAAAACAATTTGATCAAAAATAAGGACTATACTTTACAATCCCTAATAACTAAAGTTTTTCTTCTTTTATAATTCCCTGTTTTTTTGACTACTAGCTATTGCTTTATTTTAAAAAAAGAGTATATTTGCACCCGCATTTTCAGCAATGAAAAGCAGAATTTTAATCAAAAAGCTAATAACAAACACAACAGTATGTACGCAATTGTAGAGATAGCAGGGCAGCAGTTTAAAGTAGCGAAAGACCAAAAAGTATACGTTCACCGTTTAAAAGAAGCAGAAGGTTCTAAAATAACTTTCGATAAGGTAATGCTTGTAGAAGATGGTAAAAATGTAACTATTGGCGCCCCAGCTATAGAAGGAGCCGCAGTAACGGCCAAAATTTTAGGTCATCTTAAAGGTGATAAAGTAATTGTCTTCAAAAAGAAAAGAAGAAAAGGTTACAAAAAGAAAAACGGACACCGTCAGTTTTTAAGCGAAATTCAAATTGAGAGTATCGCCGCATCGGGCGCAAAGAAAGCTCCAGCAAAAAAAGCAGCTGCTCCTAAAAAGGAAGAAAAAGCAGTAGAAGCTCCAAAAGCTGAAGTTAAAGAAACAACATCTACCGATGTAAGTTCTATGACCGTAGCTCAATTAAAAGCTTTAGCAAAAGAAAAAAGTATCTCAGGGTATACTTCTTTAAAAAAGGCTGAATTAATTGATGCATTAAGTAAATAAAAATTTCAATTTTAAAACCATAAGATCATGGCACATAAAAAAGGAGTAGGTAGTTCGAAGAATGGTAGAGAATCAGAATCGAAAAGACTAGGAGTTAAAATTTTTGGAGGACAAGCAGCAATAGCTGGTAATATTATTGTTCGTCAAAGAGGAACTACTCACAACCCAGGCGAAAATGTATATATGGGAAAAGACCATACATTACATGCTAAAGTTGATGGAGTTGTTGCTTTTAGAAAGAAAAAAGATAACAGATCATATGTTTCTATTGTTCCTTTCGAGGCATAAGAAATAAATCATAAAAATATAAAACGTCCAAACATAGTTTGGACGTTTTTTTTATGCGCTATTTTGTACATTTACAAAGATGAATTTTATCTATAATTTTACAGCGCATCTTACTTTTTTCTTTTTAAGAATCTATGCATTGTTTAATACAAAAATGAAATTATTTGTAAGCGGAAGGAAAGAAACTTTTCAAAAGCTTTCTTCAATTAAAAAAGAAGATCAAACGGTATGGTTTCATGTAGCTTCATTAGGTGAATTTGAACAGGCGATACCAATTATAGAAGCCGTTAAAAAGCGCTATCAAGATCATAAAATTATAGTCACTTTTTTTTCACCTTCTGGATATGAAATTAGAAAGAATTCTAATCTGGCAGACATTATTTGCTATTTGCCTTTTGATACTAAAGAAAATATGAAACGATTTGTAGCAATGGTTCATCCAGAAATTGCCATTATTGTTAAATATGAATTTTGGCCTAATTTACTTCAGCAGCTTAAAAAACAATCTATTCCAACAATTTTGGTGTCTGGTATTTTTAGAGAAGATCAAGTTTTTTTTAAACCTACAGGAAAATGGATGCGAAAATCTTTAACAGCATTTCATCATTTTTTTGTGCAAGACTCATCTTCAAAGAATTTACTGGAATCTATAAATTGTAAGAATATTTCTTTAAGTGGTGATACGCGCTTTGACCGTGTTGCAAAAATTTTAGAGCAAGACAATTCATTGCCATATATTTCAGCATTTAAAAACAATCAGTACACCGTTGTTGCTGGAAGTACTTGGAAAGAAGATGAAGAACTCTTAGTAAGCTATATTAATAAATCTAAAGGTGAAAAATTTATTATTGCACCACATACCATAGATGTAAAATCAATTCAAAAACTAAAAAATTCTCTTGAAAAAGAAACTATTTTATATTCTGAAAAAGACGGAGAAAATCTATCAGAATACACGGTTTTTATTTTAGATACCATAGGATTACTTACCAAAACATATGCGTACGCAGACGCTACTTACGTAGGAGGAGGTTTTAAAACAGGGTTGCACAACATTTTAGAACCAGCCACATTTGGTATTCCTGTTATTATTGGTCCGGTATACAATAAGTTTAAAGAAGCTTTAGATTTAGTGAACTTAGGTGGATGTATTTCTGTTGGCAATCAATCAGCATTTTCGAGTACCTTTAATAAATTAAAAAATGATATAAATTTTAGAAAGGAAACGGGTGCAATAAACTACTCTTATATTAAAGAAAATATTGGCGCTACGACTCAAATTATGCAGTATATACACAAACAAATAAAATCATAATTATGGAATTTATTTTACAACCTTGGCCATGGTATGTTGCAGGTCCTGCAATTGCTTTAGTGCTATTTTTAATGTTCTATTACGGAAGAGCTTTTGGAGTTTCTACCAATCTAGAAACTTTTTGTACCATAGGTGGTGCAGGAAAATTTTCAGACTATTTTAAAACCGACTGGAAGGCAAGAAAATGGAGTTTGATTTTTGTACTTGGTATTATTATAGGAGGGATTATCTCTAGCCAATTTTTAATGTCTTCAAATGCTATTGCTTTAAATCCAGAAACAGTAAAAGAATTGGCAGCACTTGGTTTTGCCAATGCAGGAAGTGATTATTTACCCGCAGAAATTTTTAGTGTAGCTAATTTGGGATCACTCAAAGGAATTTTAATCTTGTTAGTTGCCGGATTGTGTATTGGATTTGGAACTCGTTATGCAGGAGGATGCACCTCCGGACATGCAATTACTGGATTGAGTAATTTACAATTACCTTCTTTAGTAGCTGTTATTGGTTTCTTTGCAGGAGGTTTACTAATGGTTTGGTTCTTATTCCCTTTACTCTTTTAACCTATGAAACATCTAAAATTTTTAATTATCGGAATTATATTTGGAATCATTTTAAGCAAGTCTGAAGTGGTTTCTTGGTATAGAATTTATGAAATGTTTAAGTTTCAATCATTTCATATGTACGGGGTTATAGGTTCTGCTGTAGCCATAGGAATTGTACTAGTGCAGTTATTTAAAAGAGGCATTATTAAAGACTTTCAAGGAAATAAAATTAATGTAAAACCCAAGAAAAAAGGATTTATTAGAACCTTTGTAGGAGGGAGTATTTTTGGTCTAGGATGGGCCTTAGCAGGAGCTTGCCCCGGACCAATTTTTGTATTAATTGGTCATGGAACGGTTAGTATTTTAGTTGTGTTATTAGCAGCTATTTTAGGGGCATTTATTTTTGGATTGTTACACAAGAAATTACCGAGTTAAATTAAAAAAAAGTTGATATAAACCAGTTGAACATGCAGCAACAATTGATAGATAGTTTTGGAAGACAAATGGACTATATTCGTTTAGCGGTTACAGACCGTTGTAATTTGCGTTGTCAGTACTGTATGCCTGCTCACGGAATAGAAATTGCTCCTCGTGCAGATTTATTAACGTTCAAAGAAATGTATCGAATTATTCGTGTACTTACAGAACTTGGTGTCACAAAAATTAGGTTAACAGGTGGAGAGCCTTTTGTAAGAAAAGATTTTGTTGGATTTTTAGAAATGCTTTCTTTTAATGATTTATTAGAAGCTATTAATATTACCACCAATGGAGCGATGATTTCTAAGCATATTCCGGTCTTGGAAAAGATGGATAAAATAAAACACATTAATTTAAGTATAGATAGCTTACAGAAAGAGAAGTTTAATAAAATTACCAGGCGAGATGTGTTTCCAGAAGTGTATGAAACGTTTAAAGCATTAGAAAAAAGTAGTTTGAATTTAAAACTAAATGTTGTTGTTCAGCCAGGATTTAATACAGACGAAATTGTTGATTTTGTAGCCTTAACAAAAAACAATAATGTGGCCGTTCGTTTTATTGAAGAAATGCCTTTTAATGGAAAAGGTCAGCGAGAGATGAAAGAAAATTGGAATTATACTCGAATTTTAGAAGAGATAAAAACCAAATTTGATGCGAAGCCTATTGTTTCTGAAAAATCTTCAACCTCAAAGAATTTTAGAGTTGACGGGCACAAAGGAACCGTAGGGATTATTCCAGCTTTTACCAGAACTATTTGCGGAGATTGCAATAGAATTAGAATTACACCCATAGGAACATTTAAAAACTGTTTGTTTGATGATGGTGTTTTTAATATCAGAGATTTCTTGAGAAACGGAGCCAGTAATGACCAATTAAAAGAACTCTTCTTAAAACTGGTAAAAGAAAAACCAGCAAATGGTTTTATAGCTGAAGCCAATAGAAAAGAAGGAAATGTTTCCGAAAGCATGAGTACAATAGGTGGTTAATATAATGTGAGAATGGACTAATGCGAAAATGAAACAATGTACTTTCTAACATAGCAAAGCACTATGAGAAATTTAAACAAACAACCAAAAAAATAAATCAACAGAAATCTATGATTTCAGTACAAGAAGCTTTACAGACTATTTTAAATAATACTCAAGATTTTGGAGTGGAAGAAATTCCATTTTTAGAATCTGTAGGTCGTACTTTAAAAGAAGATATCCTAGCCGACAGAGATTTTCCACCATTTAACAGAGTTTCTATGGATGGAATAGCCGTTAATCATCTTTTTTTTGATCAAGGAATTAGAGCATTTTTTATTGAAGGAGTTCAGGCTGCAGGTGCAGAACAGAAAACAATGAAAGTAGCTTCTAATTGTATGGAAGTAATGACTGGAGCTGTTTTGCCAGAAAACACAGATACCGTGATTCGTTATGAAGATGTAGTTATTGAAAATGGAATTGCAACAATTAGTGTACACATTTTAGAATTAGGTAAAAATATTCATTCAAAAGGAAAAGACAGAGCTCAAGGAGATTTACTAATTTCAAAAAATAGCATTATTTCTGCGGCAGAAATAGGAGTGCTTGCCACGGTTGGAAAACCTACGGTAAAAGTTGCTAAAATGCCGAATGTGATGATTGTTTCTACTGGAGATGAATTGGTTGAGGTTGATGAAATTCCGTTAGCACATCAGATTAGAAGAAGCAATGCATTTACGCTGGTTTCTTTGCTAGAAAGACTAAACATTCAAGCTAAAACCGCTCATATCACGGATAATAAAGAACTTCTTAAACAAAAAATTGAAACCTTTTTAAAAGAGTACGATGTCTTATTGTTTAGCGGTGCAGTAAGTAAAGGAAAATTTGATTTTTTGCCTGAGGTTTTTGAAAAATTGGGGGTTGAAAAACTTTTTCACAGAGTGGCACAAAGACCTGGGAAACCTTTTTTCTTTGGGAAAACAAATAATTGTAAGGTATTTGGATTCCCTGGAAATCCAATTTCAACCTATGTAAATTGTTTGGTGTATTTTTATCCATGGTTTGCAAAATCAGTTGGATTTGAGTTAAAAGAAGAAACAGTGATCCTTGGAGAAGACGTTTCTTTTAAACCTCAATTGACATACTTTTTACAAGTAAGAGTTGATATTAAATTAGGGCATTTAGTTGCATTTCCAGTAAAAGGAAACGGATCAGGAGACTTGGCAAGTTTAGTGGAAGCAGATGGGTTTATTGAACTTCCAACAAAACATACTACTTTTAAAAAAGGCGAGAATTACACAATAATAAGATATAGATAATGAGCAGTTTTAATCATCTTAATAAAAATAATAATCCTAAAATGGTAAATGTTTCTGATAAGAAAATTACCAAAAGAACCGCCATTGCAAAAGCAAGCATGTTTTTAGGGAAAGAAGTGATTTCTCATTTTACAAATGATGAGTTAATCACTAAAAAAGGACCAGTTTTTCAAACTGCCATTATAGCTGGAATTCAGGCCGTAAAGAAAACTTCTGAACTTATTCCGATGTGTCATCCTTTATTGATTAATGGAGTAGATATAGATATTAATATTGTAGATGATAAACATATTGAAGTTTTCTGTAAAGTAATCATTGAAGGTAAAACAGGTGTTGAAATGGAAGCCTTAACAGGAGCAAATATAACCTGTTTAACTATTTATGATATGTGTAAAAGCATTAGTCAAGAGATGATTATTAAAGAAGTGAAATTGTTGGAAAAAACAGGAGGGAAATCAGATATTAGAAACACATAAATTATTTGGTGGCTGAGCGAAGTCGAAGTCACATTAATGAGACTTTTATATATGTTTTCAGAAACTCAATATAAAAAATTAGCATGAAAAATCATCAAAAACACACAAACTTAGTTAGAAGAAAAAATGGGAAATTTGCACCAAATGAAATAGCTATTCTAGGAGCAAAATGCAGTATTATTTCTGATTTAGTTCAAAAAGTTTCTCAATGTTTATCGCATTACAATCTTGCCTATTTTGATGCTTCTCATGCCAAAGATGTCACAGCAAATCTATTGACAGATTTTACATTTCATCACGATGGTAATTTAAGTATTACAACATCTAGTCCTATAAATGAGTATGTTCAACGCATTCAGTTTTCTCAGTTCGATTATCTATTTATTAACGGAAATCATTATTCAGGCGAGAAACAAATTATTTTTTTAGATCCAGAAAAGGAAGCCTCCATCAACAAACGAATAAATCAGATTTCTGAGGTTCAGTTTTTTGTAAAACTTACTCAAGACATAGAACCATTTCAATCATTAAAAGATAAGTTTTCGGAATGGAATGAGATTCCTAGTTATGGAATTGAGGAGGTTGAGAAAATCACAAAACACTTAACTAAACTTATTTCAGAGACAGTTCCAAAAATCAAAGGTTTGGTCTTAACTGGAGGGAAAAGCACTAGAATGGGAACAGATAAATCTGAATTAAATTACCACGGGAAACCTCAAAAACTGGTTGTAAAAGAACTATTAGAAAGTCAAGGGTTTATAACGTTTTATTCTGTTCAAAACGACAATGGATATAATGACGAAATTCACGATACATTTTTCAGTTTAGGTCCGTTTGGTGGAATTTGTTCGGCATTTCAAAAAGACCCAAATTCAGCATGGATTGTCATTGCAACCGATTTACCATTTGTAAATAAAAACGTGGTTAAGATATTATTAGAAAGAAGAAATTCAGCCAAAGTTGCCACAGCTATTAAAGGAAAAGGAAAGCAGTTTCCAGAGCCGTTAATTACTATTTACGAACCAAAAGCATATCCGGTTTTATTACAATATCTAGCTCAGGGGTATTCTTGCCCGCGTAAAATGTTGATTAACTCTGAAGTAGAAATTGTTGAAGTTGATGATGATTTAATTAGGAATATAAATACACCTGAAGAATATGCTGCTGCAAAAAATGAATTAAATTAAAAGATGTCTATAATTTCTAAATCAGATCTATTCAAACGTCAAATCACTTTATCGGAGATAGGTGAGTTAGGGCAGCAAAAACTACAAGATGCAAAAGTCTTGGTAGTAGGTTGTGGAGGTTTGGGAAGCCCTATTGCAGTGTATTTAGCTTCGAGCGGAATAGGGAAACTTCATTTGATAGATTTTGACACGGTAGCTATTACTAATTTACATAGGCAAGTTTTTTATTCGTTAGATGACGTTGATCACTATAAATCTAAATGTTTAGCAAATTTTATTCAAAAAAGGACGCCTTTTACCCAGGTAAGTTTTTCAACACAAGCACTCACAAAAGAGAATGCAAGTATGTTGATTTCTGAATATGATATCATTGTAGACGGAACCGATAGCTTGCCAACAAAATACCTATTAAATGATGTGTGTGTTTTAGAAGAAAAACCACTAGTATATGGTTCTTTATATAAATTTGATGGCTATGTAAGTAGCTTTAATCTTTTACAAGAAGACGGGAGTTATTCAGCAAATTTAAGAGATGCATTTCCTGTAATGAATACAGATGTTCCCAATTGTGAAGAAGCCGGAACACTTAATGCAATTGTAGGAATGATTGCTACAAGTCAAGTAAACGAAGTCTTAAAAATTATTACAGGTATTGGAAAACCATTAGCAAATAAATTGTTAGTATACAATGCACTTCAAAATAGGCAATTAAAGATGAAAATCTCATCCATAATAGAGAAAGAACAAATAGCATCATTATTTAAAATAGAAACCTATTTTGATGCTGCTTGTGGAACACAAAATCCAGATTGGCAAATATCACCAGCAGCATTAAAAGTAAGATTGTTAGACACTGAGAGTAGTTTAAGTTTAGAATTAATTGCTGTAGTACCTAATTTAAAATTACCTTTTAAAGTATTTCAAACTATACCAATAGAAGAATTTGATGCCAGTACTTTTATTATTAATCCGCTAAAAACCTATGTGATGGTATGCCAAAAAGGAGTTAATAGTTATCTGGCAACTAAAAAATTAAAAGCAAAATATCCAACATTGGATGTCTTAAATTTAACAGGAGGAATACGAAGTTATTAATGAAGAAACTAGTGCATTTTTATACAGAAGAGAAACAACGCTTAGAGACAGAATTAAAGGCAACAAAAAACAAGTTAGCCAATCTTAGTGTTTTACGATTAGTCGTTTTTATACTGACTTTAGTAGGAATTTATTTTTTGTTTGATGACATTAGGGCTGTTGGATTTATAGCGACAGTTGGAATAATTGTTTTCAGTATTTTATTGATAAAGTATTTAGATGCTAAAGAATCAAAAAAACTCTTAATCACTAAGATTAAAATAAATGAGACAGAAATTAGAGTCTTGGAAGGTAATTTTTTATTTCTAAAAACAGGAGAGGAGTTTATAGACCCTACTCATGTTTATAGCAATGATATTGATTTGTTTGGAAGAGGATCTTTCTTCCAATACATCAATAGAACTTCAACACAGCAGGGAGCAAAAGAATTAGCGAAAACAATTACTGAAAATCATATTCTTTCTATTGATAAAAAACAAGAGGTACTAAAAGAATTGTCACAGAAAGTAGCCTGGAGGCAGCATTTTTCTGCTTTAGCAAGTTTGGTTACAACTAGGTATTCAACCAAGGAAATTCTAGATTTTATTCAGAACTATTCTACAGTTTTTTCAATAATAGTTTCAAAATCACCCATTGTTTTTTCACTAGTAAGTATTGTATTAATCGCATTGGTTTCTTTTGCTATTATTCCATTTAGTATTCTAATTCTCTGGGTTTTTATAGGCTTAGGAATTACCGCTCTTTACTTTAAAAAAACCCAAGAGATATATGTGCAAGCAGATAAGGCTAAAGCTACTTTTAAGCAGTATTATTTGCTATTGCAGGAAATAGAAAACAGGAAGTTTTCATCAGCAAAGTTGCAAGAAAAGCAACAAATTATTCAATCAGAAAAGTTACAAGCTTCTGTAATTTTTAAGCAATTTTCTAAAATTTTAGATGCGTTTGATCAACGAAATAATTTATTAATAGCCTTTGTTGGAAATGCATTTTTTTTATGGGATCTCAGAAATGCAGTTAAAGTAGAAATCTGGATTACTAACTATAAACACACGGTAAAAAAATGGTTTGAAGTCATTGCTTTTTTTGATGCACAAAATTCATTGGCAAACTTCCAGTATAATCATCCAGAATATTCGTTCCCAAAAGTTCAAAAACAAGATGCAATTATGAAGGCTGTTGGATTAGGACATCCGTTATTAAATTCAGAGAAAAGAATTGATAATGATTTTAAGATTTACGATCAAGAATTTTTTATTGTCACTGGAGCAAATATGGCAGGAAAGAGCACTTTTTTACGAACAGTCTCTCTGTCTATTGTAATGGCAAATGTTGGATTGCCCGTTTGTGCCAAATCATGTATATATAGTCCTGTTAAATTAATTACAAGTATGAGAACATCAGATTCTTTGGCTGATGATGAATCGTATTTTTATTCAGAATTAAAACGTTTAAAATTTATTGTAGATACCATAGATAAGGATGACTACTTTATCATTTTAGATGAAATCTTAAAAGGCACCAATAGCAAAGACAAAGCTATTGGATCGAAGAAATTTATTGAAAAATTAGTATCATCTAAATCTACAGGAATTATTGCGACACACGATGTGAGTTTATGTGAGCTAGCCACTGATTTTTTAGAAATTAAGAACTATTATTTTGATGCAGAAATTAGTAATGATGAATTATATTTTGATTATCTCTTTAAAAAAGGTGTTTGTAAAAATATGAATGCTTCTTTCTTATTAAAGAAAATGGAGATTATTTAATCATTAAATCATTTTCACTTTCTTATTAATTATGGATGTGCATTTACCCAAACCTCACCATCAGAAAAATGTTCTTTTTTCCAAATAGGAACAGATTCTTTTAGAGTATCAATAGCAAACTCACAGGCCTCAAAAGCGGCTTTCCTATGCGGAGCAGCAACGGTTATAATTACCGGAATATCACCAATTTGTAACATGCCTTCTGAATGATGAATGGCTATTTTTTTAATGGCAAACTTTTCTAGAGCAATTTCTGCAATATGGTTCATTTCTTTAATTGCCATGGGTTTGTAAGTAGAAAAATCTAACTGAGTTACTTCTTTGCTCTGGGTACTATTTCTCACAGTTCCTACAAAAGCTACAATTCCACCACAAGAATCATCTGTTACAAATTCGTAACATTCGTCTAAACGTAATTTTTCTGAAGTAATTTTAATATAAGTATTGCCCATAGTTCTACAAAAATAGGAAATCTAGCACGTATCTTTGCAAGAATAATTTTTGACATCAATTATCATGAAAACCTTTTTTAGAGTTGTTAGTTTTTTAGAAGGAACCTCTTATTTATTATTACTATTTGTAGCCGTCCCTATTAAGTATTGGATGAATGACCCTCAATATGTAAAGCTTTTAGGTATGCCACACGGATTGTTATTTGTAGGATATTTAGTAGTAGCTTTTTTATTGAAATCTGAGATGAAATGGAGTATAAAGAATTTTTCAGTTATTTTATTGGCATCAATTCTTCCCTTTGGAACTTTCTATGTAGATAAGAAGTATCTCCGATAATTATACATGATCTAATGAAAAAATGAATTAGTAATTCTATTTTTTACATTATGATACTTTACCCTCCGCTTACTGGCGGAATAATAGCAACTATATCATTTTCTTTTAATACAGTTTCGTTATGCGCGTAGCTCTCATTTACAGCTATTGCGTATGAATTAATATCGGTCAATTGAGGATATTGTTCTTGTAACTGTGTCTTAAACTCTAAAATAGTTGTGTTTGGAGAAATAGAAAAAACCATGCTTGTTGCATCTATCAGGTCTGTTGATATTCCAAAAAAAAGTACTTTTAAGTTCATAAAGTCAAAGATAACGGATATTTTAATTAGAAGGTAATCCCAAATAAGAAACCATCTCCTTTTGTTCCGTTAAAATTAGATTTCACATAATCTACCCGTAAAAATCGCCATTTCCCAACCCCTATATTATCTAATCCAATAGAATATTCAGCATAGGGTTTTCTTTCTCCTGTAAAAAAGCCTTTTGCTCCGGTAACCAAATGAAAATTTAGTTTGTTAATTAATGGAATTTTACCTAATAAAAAACCTTTAAAGTTATGTTCTAGGTGAGCTTCAGCATATTTATCGTTGGTGCTAAATTGGTAGTAATTTAGCAATCCAAAGCTAGTCATTTTGTTAGAGGGTGCTAATTTTACTTGATTTCCGTTAGCATGTAAATAATCCATAAACGGAATGTCTTTCTGTTGTAAGAAAATTCCAGAACGCATATTGTATCTAAAATTACCAAAGTTTCCTAAAGAAACAAATTGGCGAAGATTGGCAGTAAATAAATCAGAATTAAATTCACTAGAACTTGCTCCGAAATTTTTACGATAGTTAATAGATACAGCTGGGTATTTAGAGTTACCAATTGCAAATTTTCTGTCTGGATATGACAAGTACTTTTGATCAAAAACAATCTTTGCGCCAATGTTTAAGCTGGCAATATTATGTTGTACAAATGGAGCTGTAAAATCTGAAGGATCTAAAGGATTGTTAGATTGAAATGCAATATTTCTTCCTAAAGTTACATAGTCTGTAGTATTAAACAACGGTTTTCTATTGGCGTATTCTAGAGAGCCAGATATAGAAAAACCGTTGGTTAATTCTTGAGAATACTCAATTTTACCAAATGTTTGTTCGTATATTTTTAAGTAGTTTTCTTTTCTAACTAAAGAATAGACTGTATTATTAAGCCTAGAAATGGGGTTTCTGTTATTAAATTGAGGAGTCGTAATTCCGCCAGAAATAGAAAACCTTGGTCTCTCTAGATTATTCCATTTTTTAGTAAGAAACAATACAGGTCGGATTTTCTTTTCTGAGATGCCATAATTTAGAGTAACACCGGTATTAATCCATTTTCCTTTATCATTTAAACGTTTAAAATATCTAAAACCTGTAGATGCATTCCATCCTTTAACAGTGTTATAGGCTAAACTTCCCAGAGGAGAATTAAAAGAGACGGACCATTTCTTATATGAATTACTATACGTATAACCAGTAATAGGAGATAGTAAGTTAAATTTATTTCGTTTTACATCAACAGAATCTAAATATTTTTTAGACTTTCTAACTACTTTTATACTATCCTTTAAAATATAATCTTTCCCTTCTTCTCTTGTTAACGGAACTGGCCGTATATCATTCCAATATAAAGAGTCTTTTTTTGTTGCCTCTTTAGCAAAAGTTAAGACTTCGTTTGAAAATGTATTTTTTGTAAAATCTGGTGTAAAGTTATAATTAGAGTATACATATGAAAATTTTCCATCGACTTTGAAGCCAAAGAAGTCGACTTTAAATGCTATAGATTGACTTATTAATACCCAAGAATCATTTTCTTCAGAATAATTAAGATTTTGTTTTAGTGTTAATGTATCTAAAGCCGGGATATTTATTTGCGCCCCAGTAACCGAAACATCTACCCCATACAATGCCCAATCGTCCTCTACAATATAAATATAGCCTTTGAAAACACGATCATTTTTACGTTTGGGAATAACTTTTATTTTGTTGATGAGTTTTCCATTTTTATCATAAAAAGTTCCTTCTAATTTAAAACGATAATAACCAAAGGCATTTGAGGAAATTGGTGAAACTAAATCAGTAGCAAACTGAATATTATTATCATAAAAATTAAAATTTGCATCTTCTGCTCTATTAAAACTCACTCCGTTATCTTTACCACTTCTTTTAGAAGCAGTAATTTTTTCTTTAAATTTTTTTGGTCTTTTTTGATACGCAATTTCAGAAATAGTTTCTGAAAGATAAATAATTCCACTTCTTGTAGAGTCCAATCCACCACCAAAGTCACCTAAACCTTGTCCTAAAACTTTATCTGGAGCATTTTTAATCTTTGACAATCCTCGAGAATAAAAACTAGCAGTATATTTTGCTAACTTGTCTGTATTCTTATCTTTACTGTTAATAGCACTTCTAATAATTTTATTGGCAGGATTGTCTTTTGTTGAAATAGAAATTTCATCTAAAATTATTTTTTCATCTTCTAAAATAACATCTAATTGAAAAGGAAAATTAGCAATAGAAACTGATTTTTTGATGGTTTTATATCCCAAAAATTGAAAAACTACAATGTAGTCTCCTTTCTTTTTGATATCTAATTCATAGTTTCCATTGTCATTAGAGGTAGTTCCGGTGAACGTTTTGTCTAAGTAAACACTCACAAAAGATAGTGGGCTTTGTTTTATGTCTGTAATTTTTCCAGTAATCTGAGAGAAAGATGAAAAGCAACACAACATGAGCGTATATAGGGTGATTTTTTTCATATCAAAATCTATTGGTTTTGTAATAGCAAACATATAGGATACCAACTTATCAAGAACTATAATTTTTGTTAAACAAGATACAATAAAGTCTTAATATTCTATAGACCTCTTTTCTTTGATAAAGTCTATATTTGTAAGTCTCAAACAAAAATGATTAGATGAGTGATTCTAGAAAAAGGCATGAAGCTTTGTTATACCATGCAAAGCCAAAACCAGGAAAAATAGAGGTCGTACCTACTAAAAAATATGCTACCCAACATGATTTGGCTTTGGCGTACTCTCCAGGAGTTGCAGAACCTTGCTTAGAAATCGCAAAAGATAAGAATAACGCATATAAGTATACCGCAAAGGGAAACTTAGTAGCAGTTATTACAAATGGGACAGCCGTTTTAGGATTGGGAGATATTGGTCCTTTGGCCTCAAAGCCTGTAATGGAAGGGAAAGGCTTATTATTTAAAATATTTGCAGACATAGATGTTTTTGATATAGAAATAGATGCTACAGATGTAGATAAGTTTGTAGAAACAGTAAAGGCAATATCACCTACTTTTGGTGGAATTAACTTAGAAGATATTAAAGCTCCTGAAGCTTTTGAAATTGAAAGAAGGCTCATAGAAGAATTAGATATTCCTGTGATGCATGATGATCAGCACGGTACAGCTATAATTTCTGCAGCAGCGCTTAAAAATGCCCTAGAAATTACTCAAAAAGATATTTCTAAAGTTCAGATAGTTGTAAACGGAGCTGGAGCAGCAGCAATATCTTGTACTCGATTGTATCTTAGATTAGGGGCAAAGAATGAGAATATTGTTATGTGTGATAGCAAAGGGGTTATCAGAAAAGATAGAGATAATCTAACGTCTCAAAAACAAGAGTTTGCTACAGCAAAAGATATCAACACTCTAGAAGAAGCCATGCAAAATGCAGATGTATTTATTGGCTTGTCTAAAGGTAATGTAGTAACACCACAAATGTTGCTTTCCATGACAAAAGATCCGATAGTATTTGCCATGGCAAATCCAGTCCCTGAGATTTCATATGATGTTGCTTGTGCGACAAGAGATGATATTATTATGGCTACAGGAAGATCAGATCATCCTAACCAAGTAAACAATGTATTAGGTTTTCCTTTTATTTTTAGAGGAGCTCTAGATGTTAGAGCCACAAAAATTAATGAAGAAATGAAAATGGCTGCTGTAAATGCATTAGCAGATTTAGCCAAACAATCGGTTCCAGAACAAGTAAACATTGTATATGATGAAGTAAGCTTGTCTTTTGGGAAAGAATATATTATTCCAAAACCATTTGATCCAAGATTAATTTATGAAATTCCTCCAGCAATTGCCAAAGCAGCCATTGAGTCTGGTGTTGCTTTAGAGCCCATTGAAGATTGGGATAAGTATAGAGAACAATTAATGGACAGGTCTGGTATTGGAAGTAAAGAAATTAGACTGCTACACAACCGAGCCAAAAGAAGCCCAAAGAGTATTGTTTTTGCAGAAGCAGATCATTTAGATGTATTAAAAGCAGCACAAAGAGTACACGAGGAAAAAATAGGTCATCCAATTTTATTAGGTAGAAAAGATGTTATTTTAGCCTTAAAAGAAGAGCTAGGCTTTACAGCAGAGGTTCCAATTTATGACCCTAAAACAGACGAAGAAACAGAACGTAGAGATTATTTTGCTACCAAATATTGGGAAACTAGACAACGTAAAGGGATTAGTTTACATCAAGCAAAAAAGTTAATGCGAGAACGAAATTACTTCGCAGCAATGATGGTAAATGAAGGTGAAGCAGATTCTTTAATAACAGGATATTCTAGACCTTACCCTACGGTTGTTAAGCCAATGATTGAATTAATTGGGAAAGACAAGGGAGTCTCAAGAATTGCTGCCACCAATTTAATGCTAACAAAACAAGGACCATTGTTTTTGGCTGATACCACTATAAACATCAACCCAACAGCAAAAGATTTGGCAAAAATATCTCAGATGACTTATAAGATTGCAAAAATGTTTGGGATGAAACCAAATATTGCAATGTTATCTTTTTCTAATTTTGGTTCTTCAAACTCTGATAGTTCTAGAAAAATACAAGATGCAGTTTCTTATATTCACAGACATTTCCCAGATGTCAACATAGATGGTGAATTACAAGCAGATTTTGCTTTAAATGCTGAAATGCTAGCGAAGGAATTTCCTTTTTCAAAATTAAATGGGAAAAAAGTAAATGTGTTGATTTTCCCTAATTTAGAATCTGCAAATATTACCTATAAATTGTTGAAACAAATTGATGGCTCTGAATCTATTGGCCCTATTATTTTAGGGTTTAAGAAACCTGTACATATCATACAACTAGGAGCAAGTGTCGATGAAATGGTTAATATGGCAGCGGTTGCAGTTGTAGATGCTCAACAAAAACAACGATAGAAAAAAATAATTTATTACATTCGAAGAAGAAACAAGAATATGATAACACAGATAAGGGGAAGACTTGTAGAAAAAAATCCAACATACGTAGTCGTAGATTGTTCTGGAGTTGGTTATTTATTACATATTTCATTACAAACTTTTTCAGCGTTGCCAGACGACGAAAATGTAAGGTTGTTTGCACATCTATCTGTAAGGGAAGATGCTCATACCCTTTATGGGTTTATTAGTAAGACAGAAAGAGAAGTATTTAAATTACTGATTTCTGTATCTGGAGTTGGGCCAAGTATTGCCAGAACTATGTTATCATCAATGAGTTCAGAAGAGGTTCAAAATGCAATAGCTACAGAGAATGTGACTTTAATACAATCTGTCAAAGGTATTGGAGCAAAGACAGCACAACGCGTTATTGTAGATTTAAAAGATAAAATTTTAAAAACATTTAATATAGACGAAGTTTCTCTTAACATAAACAATACTAATAAAGAAGAAGCGTTATCTGCATTAGAAGTTTTAGGGTTTAATAGAAAGCAATCTGAAAAAGCAATTGCTGTAATTCTTAAAGACTCTCCAAATGAAACAGTAGAACTGTTAATTAAAAAAGCACTAAAGAATTTATAATCAATTGAATCAGCTTCAAAAACACATTGTATATTTTTTATTTTTTGCTGGTTTAGCGAATACATTATTAGCGCAAACAAACCCAAAAAATAAAGACTCTGTTCTTGTAAAGAAAGATTCAACAGAGTTAAAATATAATTTCAATCATTCACAAACTGGTAATATGTTGTTAAATTATCCTTCTGAAATAGAAGTGATATATGACAAAGTTCTCAATAAATATATATTCGTAGAAAAAGTTGGTGATTATTATATTAAAACTCCCATTTTCATGACTCCTGAGGAGTATGAAAAATATCGATTAAGAAGAGATATGTTGGAGTACTTTAAAAGTAAAGTTGCAGCAGAGAACAGTAAAAACACATCAGATAAAAAAGATATGTTACCCTCATATTACGTAAATTCTAAGCTTTTTAAAACTATTTTTGGAGGGAATGAAATAATAATTACCCCAACAGGTAACATCAATTTAAAACTAGGGTTTATTTATCAAAATACTGAAAACCCTCAATTATCAGAACAAAATAGAAGTAGCTTTACCTTTGATTTTGATCAACAAATAAATGCAGGAATTCAAGCGCAAGTAGGGAAAAGGTTAAAGTTAACAGCCAATTACGATACACAATCTACCTTTGATTTTCAAAATTTAATTAGGGTAGAATTCATACCTCCATCTCTTTCTGATGCCAAATATGGTGAAGACGGAATTATACAGGGAATTGAAGCAGGAAATATTTCAATGCCAATTAAAAACTCTCTAATTAATGGGGCGCAAAGTTTGTTTGGATTAAAGACAAAACTTCAATTTGGGAAAACAAATATTACAGCAGTTTTTTCTCAACAAAACTCTGAAAGTAAATCTGTTACTGCAGAAGGAGGTGCTTCTATTCAAGAGTTTGAGTTAAGAGCCACAGATTATGATAACGATAGACACTTTTTCTTATCACAATATTTTAGAGAAAATTACGCTAAATCATTAAAAAATTATCCGCTGATCAGTAGTCCGGTAAATATTACAAGAATTGAAATTTGGATAACCAATAGAAATGCTTCCGTAGAAGATTTTAGGAGTATCGTTGCTTTAGCAGATATTGCAGAACCAATATCAGAAAACTATGTTAGTGTAAATGGATTAGTAACACCTTTATTATCAGCTCCTAATGTAAATGGTGTCGCATTGCCCACCAACGAATCTAATAATATTTTTAATGCTTTATCCAATTCGCAAATAAGAGATATAGCAACGGTTGATGATTATCTTTCCGGAACTTACGGGATGCGCCAAGGGTCTGATTACAGCTTGTTGCAAAACGCAAGAAAATTACAACCAAATGAATATACTCTCAATTCTCAATTAGGATTTATTTCATTAAATAGAAGATTAAATGATGGTGAAGTTTTAGCAGTTGCATATGAATACACTGTTGTGGGTGCTTCCAATGGAAAAACCTCTTTTAAAGTTGGAGAGTTTTCAAATGATGGAATTTTGTCTCCTGAAAATTTAGCAGTGAAGTTGTTAAGAAGTGAGATTTTAACAACAAAAAGAACGATAGCAGGTGTAGAAAAAGCCTTTCCTACTTGGAATTTGATGATGAAAAATGTATATGCTCTTGGCGCATCTCCATTAACACCTGATGGTTTTCGTTTTGAGATTCAATATAGAGATGATGAAACAGGAATACCATCAAATACATTACAAAATGCTCAAAGTACAGACATAGCTACTAAACCTCTTTTACAAGTATTTAACCTTGACAGGCTTGACCAAACACAGTTTCAAACTGCTGATGGGTATTTCGATTATGTCGAAGGAATTACGATTAATTCTCAAAATGGATATGTTTTTTTCCCACAAGCACAACCTTTTGGGAATGGATTAGAATCTTCTCTAAATGACACATCAGATGTTGATTTATATGTATTTGATGAACTATATTTAGATACTAAAATTAATGTAAAAAACAATTATCAGAATAAAGACAAATTTTTATTAAAAGGATATTTTAAATCTGAAAATAGTGGGGGAATTCCATTAAATGCCTACAATGTCCCAAGAGGTTCTGTTACTGTAACTGCTGGAGGAAGACAGTTGGTTGAAGGAATTGACTATGTAGTAGATTATATGGCAGGACGAGTTCAGATTTTAGATCCAGGCCTAGAGTCATCAGGTATTCCTATTCAGGTCTCAACAGAAAATAATGCTGTATTTAATCAGCAAAGAAAAACTTTTATGGGTGTTGATGTTGAACACAACTTCAATGAAAACTTTATTTTAGGAGCAACTATTTTAAATGTAAACGAAAGACCTTTAACACCAAAAGTAAATTTTGGAGGTGAGCCAATTAATAATACCATGTTGGGAATGAATCTAGATTTCTCATCAGAAATGCCTCTATTTACTAAATTAGCAAATAAGTTGCCTTTTGTAGATACTGATGTAACATCAAATTTATCTCTTAGAGCAGATATGGCATATTTAATTCCTGGATCACCCAGAGGAATTGATGTTGATGGTGCTGCTACAGCATATATAGACGACTTTGAGGCTTCTCAAATCCCTATTAGTCTATTAACGCCATTGCAATGGTTTACTGCTAGTACACCAGATACACCCTCATTTCCAAATTTTAATGGAAACCTAAGTAATAATACAAGTTACAATTATCAAAGAGCTAGGTTGGCTTGGTACACGATAGATCCTATTTTTTATGGTGCTGGAGATACTCCTGAAAACATAGATGCAGACGCACTCTCCAGAGCAGAAACAAGACAGATTAATTTTGATGAATTATTTCCAAATCAAGAATTAGATGTTACTCAGCAAACCCTTGTAAGAACACTAGACTTAGCTTATTTTCCTGAGGAACGTGGACCCTATAATTTTGAAGAGCCAACAGACATAACAAATCCATCAACACTTGAAAACCCAGAAGCTCGTTGGGGAGGAATTATGCGTCCTTTAACTACCAATAACTTTGAACAAGCAAACGTAGAGTATATTCAGTTCTGGATGATGGACCCCTATAAAAATTATTCAATAACCAATGCTGAAGGCCTACCCACTGATATAAACCCTCAAGATCTTCAGAATCAGATTGGAGATTTATACATTAATTTAGGAAATATATCTGAAGATATCCTAAAAGATAATCGAAAAATGTATGAGAATGGCTTGCCAATAGACGATTTAACGACCAATACAACTTCAACAATTTGGGGAAAAGTACCTACGAATCCTTCAATTATTTATGCTTTTGACGAACAAGATGCCTCCAGAACTAGACAAGATATTGGACTAGATGGATTAACAGATGAAGAAGAAAGAATAAAATTTCCTGCATTGGCAGGGTTAGATGATCCTGCATCAGATAATTACAGATATTACAGGGGAGGTGATTATGATACTTCAGACGCTTCTATAATTTCGAGATACAAACTATTTAACAATACACAAGGAAATTCACCCACATTAAATCAATCCTCAGAATCTTTTCCAACTTCATCAACAACATATCCAGATGTTGAAGATATCAATAAAGATCAAACGATGAATACAGTTGAAAGCTATTTTGAATATAAAGTTTCATTAAATAGCACAGACCTAGTGGTTGGACAAAATTTTATTGTTGATCAAAAAGATAAAACAGTAACTCTCAAAAATGGACAAAGTCAAACGGTTACATGGTACCAATTTAGGATTCCAATTCGCAGTGGTACTCCTATTAACAACATAACAGATTTTAATAGCATTCGTTTTATTAGAATGTTTATGACCAATTTTAGAATGCCAGTAATTCTTCGTTTCGGAGAATTAGATTTAGTAAGAGGGGATTGGAGACGATATACAAGAACTTTAGACCCAGTAGTAAGTCCTAATCAAGCATTAACTCAGGAAGAATTAAATGATTTTGAAGTTGGGGTTGTTAACATAGAGCAAAATGAAGGCAGGTATGTATTGCCCCCAGGAATTGAAAGAGAACGATTACAAGGAAGTACTACTGTTCAGCAACAAAATGAACAATCCGTTACACTAAAAGTAACGAACCTACCTCAAAATAAGATTAGAGCTATTTATAAAAACATAAGTGTTGACTTACGTCGATATAAAGAGTTAAAAATGTTTTTACATGCTGAGTCAACAATTATAGGAAGTGTTGATGATGATGAGTTATCAGCAATTATTAGGCTAGGAACTGATTTAAATGATAATTTTTATCAGTTAGAAATTCCTCTTAAAATGTCACCTAATGGAAGTTTAGCACCCTTAGATGTTTGGCCAGAAGCCAATAATTTAGATGCATTACTTGAACAATTAGGGAAAATTAAATTAGCAAGAGATAAGGTAAACGCACCAATCAACGAATTGTTTACTGCACCAGAATTAGACTCTGGAGAACTAGTTCTTAGAGTAAAGGGAAATCCTACATTAGCCCAGATTAGAACTATTATGTTAGGTTTAAGGAACAATAGTCCTATAGAAAAAAGTGCAGAAATCTGGTTTAACGAACTTCGCTCTGCTGGATTTGATAATGATGGTGGATGGGCAGCTGTATTAAGCGCAGATGCAAATTTTGCTGATGTTGCAAATGTATCTATGACAGGTAGAATGCAAACTGTTGGATTTGGAAATGTAGAAGATAGAGTAAGTCAACGATCATTGGATGAAACGAAAGAATATGATATTTCAACAAGTATTAATTTAGGTAAAATGATGCCAAAGAAATGGGGCATAGAGTTACCAATGAATTACAGTATTGGTGAACAATTTATAGACCCCAAATTTGATCCTCAATATCAAGACATAGAACTTGTAGATGTTGAAGCAGCCAACTTGCCTTCAACTCTCCCAAGAGGAACAGACGTTTCTAGAAATTATACAAAGCGATCAAGCATAAGTTTTATTAATGTAAGAAAGAACAGAAATCCAGAATCATCTAAAAAACCTAAATTTTACGATGTAGAAAATGTATCTGTATCCTATTCTTTCAATGAAGAGTCTCATAGAGATTATAATATTGAAAGAGCTGTAAATCAAAAAGTATCAGCTGCAGCATCTTACAACTTTACTTTTAAGTCAAAATTTTTGGAACCTTTTAAGAAAAAAGAATTATTTAAAAGTAAATATTTACAGTTAATAAGAGATATTAATTTTAATCCAGTTCCATCAAGCTTAGCTATTAATTCTAGAATAAATAGAAATTTTAATGAACAGCGATCTAGGAACTTAGTTGAAGGACTAAGCGCACAGCCAACATTAAAACAAAGAAGATTTTTATTTGATTGGGATTATGCACTTGCTTTTAATTTCACAAAATCATTAGCAGTTAATTTTAATGCAACCAACAGTTATATGTATGATGCTTTTGGGAATGGAGATGATTTAGAGATTTTTACCAATTTCTTTAATTTAGGAAGACCTACTCAATACAATCAAAAATTGAATTCAACGTATAAAATTCCAATCAATAAAATTCCATATTTAGGTTTTATAGGAGTAGATTATGCTTACACTGCAGATTTTGATTGGAGAGCGACCTCTCAAGACCCATCAATTGTGGAAAGAGTTGGGAATTTAATCCAAAATGCAAATACACATAACATAACTGGATCATTAAATTTTGCAAAACTTTATAAGGACACAAAATTTGAAAATCTGTTTTTAAAGAAAAAAAACAGAACAAAAAAAGTAACATCTCCTGATGGAAAGCTTCAACCCTCAAATCAAGTTTCTGTTCGTAAAAGGAAAAAACAACCTTTAGGAAGAAAAGTTATAAAAAGCTTCTATGATTTAATAACCTCTGTAAAAACAGGAAAAATAAGCTATACTGAAAATAACGGGCAATTATTACCAGGATATGAACCAGAAGTCGGGTTTTTAGGTAGAAACAATTTTGGAGGAGGTTTAGCACCATCTTTGGGCTTTGTTTTTGGAAGTCAGGTAGACATTAGAAATACAGCATTAGAAAACGGTTGGTTAGTTGCACCAAGGGTAGATGGAGAAGATTATTACGATAAAACCTATACAAGAACACACTTTGATAAACTAGATTATAATTTTTCTCTAAAACCAATTAAGGATTTAAATATTGAAATAACTGGAAATAAAATTAAAACCAGAAGTTTGGCACAACAACTAGACATTAGGGTAGATTCTAATGATCCTAGTGGAAATGGTTTTATAGATGAAATAATACCTGCATTTATAACAGGAAACTTTAGTACTAGTTATTCTATGTTTTCAACTGCTTTTAAAGATGGGGATCAATTATTTCAGCAGTTAAGAACAAATAGAATTGCTATTTCAAGAAGATTAGGAGAGCAAGCAGGTATTAATCTTGATGATCCAAACAATATAGATTCAGAAAACGGAACTGTTGTTGGCTATGGCAGCAGTAGTCAAGATGTTTTACTGCCCGCCTTTCTATCTGCCTATTCTGGTAAAGATGCGGAAAAAGTGAACTTAGGTATTTTTAGAAATATACCTATTCCATCATGGAATCTTCGCTACACTGGATTTATGAAGTTGAAATGGTTTAAAAATAATTTTAGCAGTTTTAGTGTTGCCCATGGATATAAATCATCCTACACAGTTTCTAGCTTTACAAACAACCTTCAGTTTGATTCTAATGATCCAACAGTTACTAATATAGCAGGTGATTTTGAGCCTAGCAAACTAGTTTCATCAGCAACATTGGTAGATGAATTTTCACCACTTATTAGAGTAGATATGAAAATGAAAAATTCATTTTCTATGCGAGGCGAGCTAAAGAGAGATAGAACGCTGACCATGAATTTTAATAACAGCACACTAACCGATATTAAAGGAACAGAGTATGTTTTTGGATTTGGCTATGTCTTTAAAGATGTAAAGGTGAAGACCTCTTTTACAGGTAAAAAACAAACATTGAAAGGAGATATAAATGTAAGAGCAGACGTTTCATTGAGAGATAATTTAACCTTGGTTAGATCTGTAAATTCAGATAACGATCAGATAAGTGGTGGTCAAAAATTATTTTCATTAAAACTAACTGCAGATTATAGATTAAATAGTAATTTAACAGCCTCGTTTTATTACAATCACCAAACGTCTAGATATGCTATTTCAACAACATTTCCAAGGCAGTCTATAAACGCAGGATTTAACTTTATTTATAACTTAGGAGGAAACAAATAAAAATATTTAATATGAATATTCCAACAGATTTAAAATACACAAAAGACCATGAGTGGGTTAAAATTGAAGGAGATATAGCCACCATTGGAATCACTAATTTTGCTCAAGGAGAACTAGGAGACATTGTTTATGTTGATGTAGATACACTAGATGATACATTAGAAAAAGACGAAGTCTTTGGTTCAGTAGAAGCTGTAAAAACAGTGTCAGATTTATTTATGCCATTGTCAGGTGAAGTCATTGAGTTTAATGAATCTTTAGAAGATGAGCCTGAGATTGTTAATGAAGATCCATATGGAAAAGGATGGATGATTAAAATATCAATTGCAGATGATTCACAATTAGTAGACTTATTAGATGCTCAAAACTATAAAAAAATTATTGAAGGATAATGCTATATTTATAGCCATATTCATCACAGTATCTATCGCTATTGGTAGCCTTGTAAAGCCAGATTTAATAACGCTAAAATCAATATCAGTATCAGATAAGACGTATCATTTTATTGCGTATTTTTTCTTAATGTTTTCATGGTTATACGCCTTTTTAAAAAATGAAAAATTTCAAAAAAATATAAAATACCTAATTTTAGGCTGTTTAATTTTCGGCATAGTTATTGAAATACTTCAAGGAACAATTACATCCTACAGAACAACTAGTTATTTAGATATTCTGGCAAATAGTGTTGGTATTGGACTAGCAGTTTTAATATTTCATTTCTTTGAAAAAAAAATTCAACTCTTTTAATGTTAAATCTTGTAAATAAAATAATAATTTAGTTAAATTAGCGAACTATAAAAACTTTCAGTAATGGAAATCAAAAAAAACCCAAAATCAAACCTCGAAAACTACAGCAAATTGTTTATGCAATTAGGCTTGGTTTTAGCACTTTTTGTTACGTATGTAGCTATTGAGAAAAAAACATTTGATCGCCAGTTTGGTGATTTAGGAGATGTAAATATGAACGCTGATATGGAAGAAGAAATTCCAATTACAGAACGTATTGAGCCGGAGATTCCAAAAACTCCACCACCACCAACTCCAGAAAAAATTGAAGTTGTTGAAGATGAAAAAGAAGTTGAAGAAACAGTTATAGAATCTACAGAAACAGATGAAAGTGAGGCCGTTGAAGTAGAAGAAATAGAAGAAGTAGAAGAAGCTGAAGAAGTTATTGAAGACGTCCCTTTTACAATTATTGAAGACGTACCGGTATTTCCGGGTTGCAAAGGAAATAAAAAAGAATTAAAATCATGTTTTAATAAGAAAATGCAAAAACATTTTCAACGTAAATTTAATGCTGATTTGCCAAACGATTTGGGCCTTGCACCCGGAAAGAAAAGAATAATTATGCTTTTCAAAATAGATAGACAAGGTGATATCGTAGGGATTAGAGCAAAAGCTCCACATCCAAAATTACAGAAAGAAGCTATCAGAATAATTAAGTTACTTCCAAAAATGAAACCAGGAAGGCAAAGAGGAAAAGCAGTAGGAGTTAAATATACACTTCCAATGAGAATTGATGTAGAATAATTTTCAACTAATAATATTTTTAAAATCCTAGCCTACAAGCTGGGATTTTTTTGTTGGCATGCTATTTGTTTTTTAAATCTTAAACTCATAAAAAATACAGGGATGGAAAACAAGAAAAACCCTAAAGTTACTCTAGACAACTATAGTAAGATTTTTATACAGCTAGGTTTAGTTTTAGCACTTTTTCTTAGCATGTGGTCATTGAAAAAAAGTCGTTAAGACAATATAAAGCATTACAAGGAGTATCAATGAACCAAGATATAGATGAGGACACCAATTACAGAACCTAGAGAGCTAGAAACTCCAAAAACAGAACCACCAGTTTTACCAGAAAAAATTGAGGTAGTAGATGATGATGTGGATGTTAACGAAACGGTTATACAATCTACGGAGCCAGATGAAACAGAAGCATCAGAAGCAGCAAATATTGAAAAAGTAGATGTGCCAGAAGAAGTAATTCAAGATGTGCCTTTTACAATTATAGAAGATGTGCCTGTATTTCCAGGATGTAAAGGAAGTAAAAAGGAATTGAAATCTTGTTTCAACAAAAAAATGCAAAAACATTTTCAAAGAAAATTTAATACAGATTTACCAAACGATTTAGGGATTTCTCCAGGAAAGAAGGGAATAATTATGCTTTTTAAGATAGATAAAATTGGGAATATTATTGATATTAAAGCAAAAGCACCACACCCAAAATTACAGAAAGAAGCTATCAGAATAATTAAGTTACTTCCAAAAATGAAACCAGGAAGGCAAAGAGGAAAAGCGGTAGGAGTTAAATATACACTTCCAATGAGAATAGAGGTAGATTAATTACCTTACCTATAATAGAATTTTAAATTTTCCTGGTTTTTTTAGCTAAAAATTTATTTTGGTATACTTTTTGTCGTTAAATTTGATGTTAATTAAATATTATAATATGAAAAAAATGTTTTTTTGTTCGTTTGTAGCATTATTACTTATCAGTTGTTCAAACGATGACACTATTGATATAACAATTTTTAATTCTGAATTATCAGTTGTTCAAAACTTAGAAAATGGTGTTCCAGTTTTAAATATTGTAACAGAAATAGGTATTGACTCTCTTTATGGTTTAGAATATGGTGGTGGTTTTATATTTCATATCAATCAGATTGATGGAACAACTTTAGTTGCATCGGATTATTCTGAGTTTGGAATCATTGCTTGGGGAGATATATTTGATTTAGATACCGATTCAGCAATAGGTACTGGACAAGAAAACACACAACAAATTGTTAATGGAAACGCAAATGACAATTCTGTTAATGGAGTAGAACATGAAGGCGATTATGCTTTTAAAACAGTCCTAGATTTAGAATATAGAAACTTTGATGATTGGTTTATTCCTAGTAGAGATTCTATGCAGGCTATTTATGATAATGTTCATTTAGAAGAAAAAGGGGACTTTAATGAGTCTTTAACCTACTGGACTTCAACAAAAGTTGGTTATTCACCATATGTAATGAATTTCAATTTTGATTGGGGTGGAGTTGCTTCACCAGGACTTTGTACAAATGCCAATGGTATAATGATTGTAAGACAATTATAATCTCCTCAATCATATACAAACTAAAAAAAAGCAATCTTAGGGTTGTTTTTTTTTGATTATAGCCTCTCTATTTAAGATTTCAATAATAAATTGTATTTTCGAATTATAATTAAAAACATCTTTAGAATATGAAATCTTTCTTTGCACACGAAACGTCTGTCGTAGATTCTGACTGCAAAATTGGTGATGGAACAAATATTTGGCATTTTAGCCATATCATGTCTAACTGTTCTATTGGAGAGAACTGTAATCTAGGTCAGAACGTTGTTGTTTCACCAGAGGTTGTGCTGGGTAATAATGTGAAAGTACAAAATAATGTTTCTATTTATACAGGAGTTATTTGTGAAGATGATGTATTTCTAGGTCCATCAATGGTTTTTACCAATATTATAAACCCAAGAAGTGCCATAAAAAGAAATAATAAATATACAAGAACACTGGTAAAAAAAGGAGCAAGTATTGGTGCCAATGCGACCATTGTTTGTGGAAATACTATTGGAGAATTTGCCTTTATAGGCGCCGGTGCTGTAGTAGTAAAAGAAGTGTTACCCTACGCTTTAGTAGTTGGGAATCCGTCTATGCAGATAGGATGGATTAGTGAATACGGTCACAGGTTAGACTTCAATGATAAGGGGATTGCTTTATGCATAGAGAGTAAAGAAGAATATCAATTAAAAGACAATAAAGTAGTAAAAGTTAGCTCTTAAATCCAGTATTTTTTATCAAAAAAAACATTTTTTAAAATTTATCAACAGGAATTTACCATAAAAAACATTGACATTTTTTTCAGTCCATAATATTCTTAATTTTACAGCCTTTTCATTCTTCTTTTGCTTTCTCTATTCTAGTATCTGACTTTGATTTTGGAAGAACTATAGATTCTCGAACTTCGGTAGGGAGTATTCCAAAATGATTTTTAAAACATTTTGTAAAATAAGAGGGAGATGAAAAACCAACTTTATAACAAACTTCACTTATTGTGTGTTCTGTTTCACTAATAAGTTGTTTTGCTTTTTCTAAACGAACTTTTCTAATAAATTCGTTTGCAGTATCACCAGTTAACGCTTTTATTTTTCTATATAATTTACTTCTACTTAAAAATAATTCACCGGCCAAGTGTTCTACATTTAACTTTTCATCATTTATATTTTCATTTATATGTGCCAAAACACTTCTCATAAATTCTTTGTCTAACGAAGTGGTGTTATTAGAATTAACGGTTGTACTTAAGGTATTGAAATATTTGTCAAATAATAGTTGTCTACTGGTAATTAACTGATTTAAATGTGATCGCAAAATCCTCATATTAAAAGGTTTGTTTAGATAGACATCTGCCCCAGAATCAATCCCTTTAACTTTGTCAATTTGCATTCCTTTAGCTGTAACCATTAATATAGGGATATGACTAGTTTTTAAATCATTTTTTATACGCTCACAAAGCTCAAAACCATCCATTATTGGCATCATAACATCTGTAATAATGATATCTGGAATATATTTAGTTGCTTTTTCTATACCTTCCAATCCGTTTTCAGCTTCCTTAATAATATAATCATTTTTCAATTCATTTTTCACATACGTTCTTAATTCAATATTGTCTTCTACGATAAGAATCGTTTTTTTACTTTCATTCTCTTCACTATTATACCCATGGTTTTTTAAATGTTCATTTTGAGAATCAGAATATTGATTGATTGCCTTTTCTTGGTCTTTATTGATATTATTTTCTTTTAAATGCGAATAACCCAAAGGGAAGTAAATTTTGAATTGTGTACCAATATTTTCTTTACTTGTTAATACTATTTTTCCTTTATGTAAATCAACAAAGCTTTTTACCAATTCTAAACCGATACCAGTTCCACCATAATATTGTTCATTCATTTCATTAGCTTGATAAAAACGATCAAAAACCTTGGTGAGGTTTTCTTTTTTTATACCTAATCCCGTATCTTTTATTATTATTTCGATAGCTTTCACTGGATTAGTTTCGTGAACTAGAGGAAGATGAATTAAATTAGAAGGATTATTTATTTGAATGGTGATTAAGCCTTCGGCAGGTGTTGCTTTAAATGCATTAGACAGTAAATTGAATGTGATTTTTTCAAGCATTGATGGATCAGACCAGATAATCAAATCGTATTGATCATATTCTACAGAAAGGAGAATGTTGTTTAACGAAGCCTCTTCTTCAAAATGACTAACGACCTCCTCTATAAATGGCACTATATTAATTTGTGATGCGTTAATAGACATCTTATTAAATTGTAATTTTCTAAAGTCCATCAATTCATTAATAAGTCTAGAAAGACGTTTTGCGTTTTTATATATAATATTATGTTTTTCTTTAATACTTTGAGGTAAGTCTAAAGTATCTTCTTCAATTATATCTTCTAATGGGGTTAAAATAAGGGTAAGAGGCGTTCTAAATTCGTGAGAAATATTTGTAAAAAATTGAATTTTTTTTGCGTTAAGAGCTTCAAACTGCTTGTATTCTTTTCTTTCAGTACTTAACTCCCTTTTTTCTTTTATCCGTGTATTAATATATTTATAAATTATATGGACAAGTAGAAGTATTAATATAATATAACTAGTAATTGCTTGGTTAGTTGCCCACCAAGCAGGAAGAACTTTAATATTTATGGATGTTGGAATATTGTTCCAAATACCATCATTGTTTGAGGCTTTAACCATAAAAGTATAGTCTCCCGGAGGAACATTTTTATATGTAGCGCTTCTAGTTGTTCCTACATAATTCCAATTTTCATCAAACTCTTTTAAAAGATAGGCATATTGATTGTTTTCACCTCTAGTATAATTTACTCCAACGTAATCAAAAGTAAAGTTTGATTGCTCGTAGTTTAATACCAAATTTTTTGTTTTTGAAATCACATCCTTAAGGGGAGAATTTTTTATTCTGGGAGTTATTATCTCATTAGAGATTTTTAAATTAGATATATAAACAGTCGGTTTTTCTTGGTTATAGACGATTTTATCAGGATTGAAATAATTAATTCCTTTTAAATTTCCGAAGTAAAGAACGTTGTCAATATCTTTAAAAACAGCGTTATAATTGAAGCTGTTTGAAAGTAAGCCGTCTTTTTTATTAAAGTTTGTAAATGTGTTTTTTTTAATATCTAGTTTAGATAGCCCTTTATTACCTCCAATCCATAGAGCCCCATTAATTCCCTGTGTTATAGAGGATATGGTTTCATGAATCAACCCATTATCTAAATTATACCATATTAGCGAATCATTTTTAGCAGTAAATTTTGCCAACCCATTTCCAAGTGTTCCAATCCAAATATTTTTTTTTGAGTCTTCAAATAAACTAAAAACAATACTGGAGTTTTTAGATTCGTCAATCTCAGAATTTAAAATGGTATTCATTAAATCGTTAGTGGAATAAACTTTAAACTTTTCTGTTTTATCTTTTACAATTTTAAAAAGCCCATTTCTTGTGCCTATCCAAACTGCATCCTTGTGGTCAACTAATACTTTTCTAATACTACTGGTATTTGTATAATATTTTTGAAATTCAAGAGTATCATGATGTGTGAAAGATTCTGAATTAGGGTTATAAGAATAGAGTCCATTTCCAAAGGTACCTATCCAAATAGTTCCTTTCGAATCTTCACCAAAACTCATAACTCTATTAGATTTAAATATGCTCTTGTTACTAGTTGTATTTATATTCACAAATTTTTTACTGTCATGTTTTAAAAAAAACAATCCAGAGTCCCAAGTTCCTATCCAAACATTCTCTTTACTGTCAATAAACACTGTAGGTATGTCAAGTCTATTTAATCCTCGTGCAATGGTGTTTTTTTGATCATATAGATTTATGAATTTTTTATTTTTTGGATCATATACATCAACACCTCCATCAAACATACTAATCCAAAAACGGCCATCACTGTCTTTAGCAATACCTGTTACTGAACTTGAATTTAATGAATTCGTTTCATAAGGAAGGCTTTTTATAGAGCTAAACTTATTATAATTATCATCATGTAAATCAATTCCTTTATTGTAATAACCTAACCAAACCCTATCTTTATTATCAGTAAAAACGGTCCAAATAGAGTTTGATTTTATTCCGTTTTGTTTTAATTTTTCTTGTTTGTAGCTTTTTATGTTTCTTGATTTATAATTTATTTCAAAAAGCCCATCATTTTCAGTTCCACAGAGAATATTTCCATTTGTTTTTTCTGCCAAAGACAAAATTCTTTTCTGACTTATAGAAAACTCTTCAATTGAATATATATCGTTATTATTATGGTGAATACGTAATAATCCAGAAGAAAATGTGCCAATCCATATAGAGTTGTCTTTTGCAACATGAAGAGATTCTATAGATTTATCAATAGTTTCATATCCGCTTACAGTATTTAATTTCGCTAGTTGTAGCACCTCGTTATATGGATCAAATGTCATTAAACCATGATTTGTTCCGATTAAAAATCTACCATTTGAGGATTTAACAATAGCATTTATAAGTAAGTTTAGTTTTGGTTTGTTCGTCTTATAAGGTATCAGTTTGTGAGTAAGGTTTTTTTTGTCAAACTTATATAATCCGAATTCATGAGTTCCTAGAAGTAAAGTATTTTCATCATATTCTACAATTGAATGTATTGCAAACTTTAATTTCTTTTCTTCTTTTTGAATATTTATAGTTTCAAATTTATCAATATTCTTATTGTAAAAGTTAAGACCTACTTGAGAGCCAATCCATATATCTTTTTGAGAATCTTGAAGTATAGAATAGACGATAGAGCTATTTAAAGAATTTTCTTTAATATTTCTTTCTTGCTTATAATTTTTGAAATCGACACCATTATACCTGAATAATCCGTCCCCGTATGTAGAAATCCATAAAAACCCATCAGAATCTTTAATAATAGAGGTGATTGCTCTTTGTGTAAAACCATCTTCTATTGAATTAAAAATATAGTCACTGGAATTTTCTTGTCCAACTAAAGGTTGAAAAACAGAAAAAAAACAGACTAATAAAATGGATGTAATTTTACAGTAATTCATAGCTCATTTATAATATTTTCAATTATTAATTATCCTATAAAGATAATATTTTGAACATAAATCTTCTTTTTATCTATTTGTATTGCTTCAATTATTATACTTTTTTCCTCAAATATTATAAATAAATATAGCTAATAACTTATAAATTTGGTGATAATATTTTTTATTCATTATTTACAGTATAAAAAAAACAAATTAAACTACGAACCCAAATTTAAAACTTAAAACTTAAAATTATGAAAAGAATACTTTTCTTATTAATTTTTTTACCCACGATGGTCTTTTCACAATCTAAAACCATAACTGGAACTATAAAAGATGAAACGGGATTAACCTTGCCTGGTGTGACTATTCAAATAAAAAATACAGAAAAACTTGGAGCAGTATCTGATTTTGATGGTAAATTTACGATCACTATTCCCTCTGGGAATTCCCAAATTTTAATTTTTTCATATCTAGGATATTTAACTGAAGAGGTAGATGTTTCAACTAAAGAAACAATAGATTTGATAATGACTCCAGATTCAACACAATTAGATGAAGTTATTGTAGTTGGGTATGGATCAGTTCTTAAAAAGGATGTTACTGGATCTGTAGTCTCTGTAAAAGTAAAAGACAATGTTGCTAATCAATCTTTTTCTGTAGATCAAATGTTACAAGGAAGAGCAGCAGGTGTTCAAGTAACTCAAAATGCTGGTTCACCAGGATCTGGTATTAGTGTAAAAATTAGAGGGACAAATAGTTTAAGAGGTAATAATGAGCCTTTATATGTTATTGATGGTGTTATTATTTCCTCTGCAGGCGAGGATGTGCTGGCTGCTGGAGGTGTTGGTAATTCTGGACAAGAAATTCAAAATGGATTAAATGGTATTAATCCTCGAGACATTGAAAGTATTCAAATATTAAAAGATGCTTCAGCTACTGCCATTTATGGATCAAGAGGTGCAAATGGAGTGGTTTTAATCACTACCAAGAAAGGTGAAAATGGGAAAGTAAAAATGAGTGGATTTATTACGACTACTATAAGAACTATGAATAAAAAATATGATGTTTTAGATGGTATTGGCTACGCCAACTATCAAAATGAATTTTCTTTAGCTAATGATCTTAATCCTAGATTTCAAATTGAAGGCTCAGAAGTATTTGGTATTGCATATGACGCTGCAAATAATCCTACAGTTTTAAATACACCAGCTGAAGTTTTAAACTGGCAAGATGATCTTTACCGCCAAGGGTTCAGTACTAAAGTAGGCTTTACAGCTTCTGGGGGAAGTGATAATGGTAATTATTATATTTCAGGAGGCTTTGATGATCAAGAAGGTATTGTGAGTAATTCAAGTCTTAAAAGTGGTGATATTAGAATTAATTTAAATCAAAACCTTAGCAGTAAGCTGAAATTACAAGCTAGAGTTAGCGCTTCTTTTACCAATACAAATTTTGCTGAATCTGGTGACTTAATTGGAGCTAACCAAAGTTTTGTTAGAAACGCTATCCTATTTAGACCAGTAATCACTGAAGAGTTTGAAGATTTAGGAGAAGATTTGGAGGCATCAAATCCATATTCTTGGGTGAATGACTTTGAAGACGTTTCCAAAGCAAAGCGTTATATCGCTTCTTTAGGACTTACCTACAAGCTTCCGATTAAGGGGCTATCTTATCAAATAAAAGCTGGTGGAAATATCAGAGCTAAAGACAGAAGACGTTTTTATGGGTTGACAACATTTCAAGGGGCAAATGCGAATGGAGCATTACAGATATCAACTTTAAATACCACTTCCTATCAAATAAATAATTTTTTAAGATTCAATAGGACTTTTAATAGAAAGCATAGAATAAATGCAACAGCAGGTATTACTTATGATGTAAGAAATGTAGAGAATAGCATTTATGCCGTAGAAAATTTTGTTACTACAGAGCTTACCATTCAACAACCCTTTTTAGCATCAGTAATCACTCAGCCTTTACGTTATTTAAAATCTGATCAACAGATTTTCTCAATGTTAGGGCGATTAAATTATACGTTCAACAACAAATATATTCTTACGGCATCTTTCCGTAGAGACGGTGTTTCTAAATTTGCACCAGAAAACAGATATGGGTTCTTCCCATCATTTGCATTAGCATGGAGGCTTGAAAATGAAAGTTTTATCAAAAATTTAAATATTTTTGAAGATTTGAAATTCAGAGCTGGTTGGGGACAAATAGGAAACCATGGTATTAGGGCTTATGGTACTTTGTCTGATTATGGTATAAACGGACAGTTATATGGTACACCGGGTAATGGAACAAGTGTTGTTTTATCACTAAATAACATTGCAAACCCTCAATTAACATGGGAGACAACCGAACAACTAAATGTAGGAGTTGATTTTGAAACTAAAAATAATAGAATCTCCGGTAGTGTTGATATGTATGACAAAACAACCAAAGATTTATTACAAAGCTCTCCAATTCCTACTTCTTCAGGATTTGCAAATATTCTTATTAATAGAGGTTCTATTTCCAACAAAGGGCTTGAAATTGCTTTAAACATTGCTGCTGTTTCTACTGATGATTTTGAGATAAATATTGGAGGAAATATAGCTTTAAATAAAACTAAAATAGAAAGGTTAGGAATTCCTTTGAAGGATTTTTATATTGATGGAGTTGCAGATCAACGTTCATTCTATCTTGGTAATCAGATTAGTAGAGGTCAGTACTTTAGAACGCCTGCCAATGTATTTATTGAAGGTGAAGAAAGTGGACTTTTTTATGGTTTAGAAACTGATGGAATCTATCAAACAGAAGATACAGACCTAGTTGAAGGCGCAGTGCCTGGTGATGTAAGAATTATTGATCAAAATGAAGACGGAGTCATAGATATTTTAGATAGAACATTCATTGGAAATCCTAATCCTGATTTTGTCTACGGGTTTAATTTAAATTTTAAATTAAAAGGGTTTACTGCTAACTTTCTTTTTAATGGAGTTTATGGGAATGATATAGCAAACGGGAATTTAATTAAACTCAACAATGCTGAAGGCTTACAAACCAATATCAGCCCTAACGCTTATTATAATGCATGGAGACCAGATGCTCAAACAAATTTATACCCAAGAATAGGGTATGAAGCGATACCCAAGCAAACAATCGCAATTACAGACCGTATTATCGAAGATGGTAGTTTTTTAAGATTAAATAACGTAACAATAGGGTACGATATTCCAGTAGAAAAAAGCAAGATGTTTGAACGTTTTAATGTGTACATAGCAGGTCAAAACTTAGTAACTTGGACCAATTATAGTGGATATAATCCAGAAGTTTCAAGTTTCTTATATACTGGTCTTATAAATGGTGTAGACTGGAATGGTGCGCCAAATGCCAGTACTTTCTTATTAGGAATAAATATTAATTTTTAAGAACTATTGAATTATAAAAAAACAAAAAACAGAAACACATGAAAAATTTAAAATTTACGATAGTAATTATTTTTGGTTTTTTATCTAGTTCATGTAACTTAGATGAAGACCCTATATTCTTAGATAGTACAATGTATGACACGCCACAAAGTGCGATTGCTGCTTTAGATGGTATTTATCAAAAACTCACAACTTATGATTCAATGGAAAGACGTTATTGGGTTAATAATGGTTTTTCAGGACTCTTTATAACTCATAGGCAAGGTAATAATGTTAACAATCCACACAATAGCAATTTAATGGCTTTGAAACCAATTCAAGATCAAGATTGTGAATTGTTTTGGAAAGGGTCGTATGCGGCAATTGCACAAACAAATGCAGCAATTAAAAATATTACAGTAGTTGAAAACCCTACAACAAACGATGAATTACTTTTTAACGATATAGCTGGACAAGCATATTTTGTTAGAGCTTGGGCTTATTTTGATTTAACACGTCTTTTTTCAGATATTCCCTTATGGACCGAACTAGCTGATGAAAGTAATTTAAATAAAGCAAAATCAACTTCAAAAGAAATATATGCTCAGGCAATTAGCGATGCCCAAACTGCTGCTAATTTAATCAGTGGGGCCAGAGGAACAGGATATCCAAAACAATATGCTGCAAATATGTTATTAGCAAAATTGTACATGACATTAGCTACTAATTCTGAATTAAGAGACGAATCTTTGACAGAAATGAATTATTGGCAGATGGCTTATGATGAAGCTATTAAAGTTTATGGTCAATATTCTTTAGTTACTGACTATAGTAGCATATTTACGGATTCTAATGAAAATAATTCGGAGTCTGTCTTTGAATTACAAATCAGCCAAGATGCCACTAATTCTCAAATGGGAAGAAATTACACGCCGAACAACTATAAATTAGCACAAAATTTTGGATGGTTTAGAGTTCATGCTGATGTTTTTGAGATTCATAGAGACATGTATCCAAATGATCCTAGAATTGAAGCCACTTATATGTATGATTATACACATGCTAGAAATGGAAACCCTCAACGAACATATCCAGCGATTACTCATCGAAATAATGTTAGAGCAGCCCACCCATTTCTATTCAAATTTGCTGAAAAAGATAAGACGCACAGTAATCAATATAACAGTCAAAATATAGTTATTTATCGATATGCTGACTTACTATTAATGTTAGCTGAGATTTCTAATGAATTACAAAATGGTCAACAATTAGGGTACGTATCAGAAGTTTTAACAAGAGTTGGGATCACTCCACAAGTTGGTTTTTTTGGTTCTAAAGAAGATTTTAGAAAAGCTATTATGAATGAATATCGTTTTGAGTTAATTGGAGAAGGTGAAGATTCTCATAACAGCAGAAGGCGTGGATTTGATTATTTTCTAAATAATACTATTTTAATACATAACACAAATTCAAATCCAGGGTTTAAACCTTCAGTTGATATTCTTTTAAGTACAGACCCAACTGGGACAATGACTTTACCAATACCGCAAGCAGAAATTAATACCAATGAATTAATTGACGGATAATTAATTTATTATAATACTACATAAGTAAACCATAACCAACACCGGTTATGGTTTGTTATAAAGAGGTTATTTAGCTTTAAAATTAGCAATGATTTCCTCAGAAACATTATTAAAGCTTCTAATCAAAATGTAGTTTTGATTGTTTTGTAATTTTTAATTAATATAAGATAGTTTGAGTGAATAAATTAAGGGTTTTTATATTGATTGGCGCTGTCTCTATTTCACAGTTGATATCTCAAAATCAACTGCCGATTGAAAATGGCGAAATGGAAACTATTGAGGATGGTTTTTTTTCTCAATGGGCAACCCAAGCTAATAATGGAGCAAATGCTAATTTTTCTATCACAGCTAACAATCTTATTGCTGGAAGTACAAGGGCATTAAAAAGTGAGATCATTTCTTTAGGAAACAATAATTATGATATAAGTGCTTCAAGTGAATATAATTTCGAGGTTGTTGCGGGCCAAAAATATACAGTTTCATTTTATGCCAAAATAGAAGGCGCTTCCTTAAGACAGATGAAAGTTATTTTCAGATCTGAAATTAATGATAGTTTTCAAGGACAAGACATTTGGATAACCGATACTTGGCAACGATATACCCATACATTTACTGTTGATGCTTCAGGAAACTCCAATAAATTAAAATTTTGGTTTTTACAAGAAGGGGTTACCTATTTTTTAGATGAGGTATCTGTAATTCCTGGAAATTATGTTAATCTAACTCCAATCAATGCACATCAAACTATTGATGGCTTTGGTGCAGGAATTAAAAGAAGAACTGAAGATTTATATGAGTTGGAAGATAATTTAAGAAATCAAATAGAGGCATATTGTTTCCAAGATTTAGAAGTTAATATGATTCGTTTTTTTGTTTATCATGACCTTGAACCTTCAAATGATAACAATGATCCTTATTTGTTAGATGATACTCAATTAGACTGGACGCGTTACGATAGTGACCCTAATCAATCAAGAACACGTTATGTAGCCGAAGCTTTACAAAATGCTTTTAGTTTAAGCAGCAACGGGTTTGACCATGTAATTGGTAATTGTAATTCAGCACCAGGATGGTTAAAAACAAATGGTCAACATAATAATGGTGGGACATTAATATCTGGTGGTGAATCAGAATACAGCGAATTTTTAATCGCATTTCTGCAAGGAATGAAATCAAGGTATGATATCGATGTAACTGCTATTTCTCCAACCAATGAGCCAGATTATGAAGTTACCTACGAATCAATGAATACACCACCTTCTCAGTTATCTTCAATCATTTTAAATTTGAATGCAAGACTTACGACGGCTCAATTAGACCATATAAAAATAATTTCCCCAGAATGTTTTAGGGTAGAAAATTCAAATAATAATTCTAATTCTACAACTAATTATATAAATACTATGTTTACTAGTCATGCCGTTGAATCAGCACTAGATATTGTTGGCACACATACATATGCAGATTCAGGTCATAATGCCAATTGGAATTCTTTAAAAATAGCATCTCAAAATAAACCTATTTGGGTCACAGAGTCTGCAAATCTTCATAGCACAGATCAATCGATGACTGATGCTGCAAATTATATAAAATGGATGCTAAGAGGGTTTAATGACGGAGGTATGACTGCTTATATGATGCATTTATTTTACGAAGAAGCAGGTGAGGGTGGATATTCTAGTTTAGTTGCTTGGGATGCAAACGGAACAATTATTTTACCTAAACGATATCATACTTTTAAGCATTTTTCAAACCTTATAAAAAAAGGCTATAAGGTGATAGATAGTCAAATTATTGAAGGAAATCTTATTGTTGGAGCTTTCATATCTCCAGATCAAACAAAAATTATTTTACAACTATTCAATGAGGGAGATTCTCAAGATTTTTCAATAGATATTCCTATTGGAGCAACAAATATTTCTCATTATGTGACATCAAATTCAGCAAGTGATAATTTTAGTTTATACAATGATATTTCTTTTGATCTAGGCTCGAGATATACAGATATTAGTATCCCTTCAATGTCTCTGCATACATTGGTTTATTCAATTGACACCTCTGTTTTATCAATAATTGATGTTGATAATTCTTCTCAATTAGAACCTTTAGTAATAGCGTATCCTAACCCCACAAGGAACAAATTAACTCTAAATTTTCATGAAGAAGATCAATATTTAATAACGCTATATTATCCTGATGGGAGAACAATATATGAGACAGTCTCAACGAATAAAAAAAAATATGATTTAAAAACTTCGGGGCTATCAAATGGAGTTTATCTTATAAAAATTCAGTCTAAAACAAAATCATCAAATACGGTAGTTAAGTTCATAAAAAAATAATACGAATGAAAAGAATATTTATATACGGTTTTATTACAGCATTATTTTTCACTTCTTTTTCGGGAACAAACAGTAGAGATGTTATCTCCATAAAGACAACTCAATTTAAAGAAACTTCAGAGGCACCTAATTTTATTTTTTATTTAGCAGACGATCAAGATCAACTAGATTATGGTTGTTATGGAAATCCAAAAGTAAGTACTTCTAATGTAGATCAACTAGCCAAAGAAGGGATGAGGTTTACTAACTTTTATACAGCTCAAGCTATTTGTGCTCCAAGTCGTTCTCAAATTTTTACAGGAATTTACCCTGTGAAAAATGGATGCATGGCAAATCATATTGGTGTAAAACCAGATTTAAAAAGTGTAACAGACCGTCTACAAGACGCTGGCTATGAAGTTGTTTTAGCTGGAAAAAGTCATGTGAAACCAAATTCCGTTTTTAATTGGAATCATTATTTTGGATCAATTAAGCATCGTTATTTACCTCTAGAAAAAATTGATGATTATTTAAAAAACTCAAAAAAACCTTTTTGTTTGTTTATTACTTCAGATTATCCTCATGGTCCTTATCCTAAAGCTACAAAATATTCTAAAAAAGATATTTACAAACTTCCTTATCACAAAGGAAATGTTAAAAATCATATGCCAGGATATTATAAAAATATAGAAGATGATAATATCCAATTAGGAAAAATTTTAAAAATGGTTGACACCCACGGGCTAAGAAATAACTCTATGTTTATTTATGCATCAGATCACGGTATGTCTGGTAAATGGGGGCTTTCAGAACAAGGTCTTAAAGTTCCTTTTATTGTTAGATGGCCTAATCATATTCAACCCAATACTACATCGAATACGCTACTAACATTTGTAGATGTTTTACCAACTTTTTTAGAAGCCTCAGGATCTTCAATTCCAAAAAATTTAGATGGCAAGAGTTTTTACAAGACTTTAAAAGGGAATGAAAAGAATGTTCATCAATACATATATGGAGTTGCAACTAAGCAAAATATTCGCGCTTGCACTGTTTTTCCTTCAAGAATGGTTAGAGGAGAAAGGTATAAACTGATAAGAAATTACAATGCACTAGAAGTAATGGAATCGAATTTAGGCGAAAATGAAATTATAAATCAATTTATTAAGATAGGAGCTCAATCATTTCCTAATACACCTTATGAGGAATTATACGATTTACAAAATGATCCTTATCAATCTAAAAATCTTGCAAATGATAAAAAGTTTGCAAAACAAAAGGAACTATTGTCAAAAGAATTGCAAAACTGGATGATATTACAAAATGATTTTTTAATTACAGATAAAATGCCCTTGATAAAACCCACACTTCATCCATTAGACAGACTATCAAAATGGAATGATGTTAGTGAAAAATTACAAGGAAAATTAACTTCGAAGGATTATAAATCTATTCATTATTAAAAATATAAGAATGAAAAACATACACCTTCTATTCATGCTTTTTTTCTGTCTTTATATTCAAGCTCAAGAGAAAACTGAAAAACCATTAAATATTATTTGGATTAGTTGTGAAGACATTGGACCAATTCTTAGTACTTATGGAAATAAAGCGATCAAGACACCTAATATAGATCGAATAGCCGCTGAGGGAGTTAAATACACCAATGCTTATTCCACAGTTGGAGTATGTGCTCCAAGTAGATTTTCTATCATTACAGGGATGTATCCTGCTAGATTAGGAGCTCATAATATGCGAACAGGAAATCATAATAATTTTAAATTTCCAGAAGATGTTTTTCATAAAATAAATAAAGGAATTTTAGATACCTCTGGAAAGAATGTTCCTGAATACGAGGTTGTAACACCATCATATGTGAAAGCATTTACAGAATATCTAAGAGCAGAAAATTATTACTGTGTAAATGATGATAAATGTGACTATCAATTTAATGCTCCTTTTACAGCTTGGGATGATGTGTTTGGTGGTGGAACCTATAAAAATGCTCCAAAGGATGCTCCTTTCTTTTATGTGAAAAATCATTATATATCTCATGAATCAAGAATCTGGCTTCGAAAAGACAAACCTTTAACGGTCAATCCAGAAGAAGTAACCATACCTGCTTATTATCCCGATATACCTATAGTAAGAAATGATATTGCTCGTAAATACTCGAATATTGAAGCGCTTGATAAAGAAGTTGGACAACTTTTAGATCAACTTGAAGCTGATGGAGTTTTAGATAATTCTATAATTTTCTTTTGGAGTGATCATGGAGGGAACCTCTTAAGACAAAAAAGAGCTGTAGGAAATAGTGGACTTCATGTTCCTCTTTTAATTCGCTATCCAGACGGGTATCGTGCAGGAGAAATAGATGATCGCTTAGTGTCTTTAATGGATTTGGGTCCGACTGTGATGTCTCTTTTGGGAATAAAACCACCACAACATCTAGATGGGAGAGCTTTTGCAGGAAAGTACGAACAAGCTCCAAGAAAGTTGATTTTTGGTTCTGCTGACCGCTTTGATGAATCTACTGATATGCAACGTTCTGTTCTCGATGGTCGTTACGTGTATGTTAAAAACTTCATGCCAGAGTTACCATTAATCTATAGAAATAAATACAGAGAACAAATTCCAATGAATGCAAAATTGATTGCATTAAATCAAGAAAAAAAATTAAAAGGGAATGCTTCATATATTTTTATGGATACGAAACCATTAGAGGAGTTCTATGATTTACAAAACGATCCTTATGAAGTTAACAATCTTGCTAATGACCCAAATTACGCAACAAAAATCAAAGGATATAGAAAGGCATTAAAAGACTGGCAATTAGAAATTGAAGATAAAGGGTTTGTTCCAGAACATGATTTAATAGAAATGTTTTGGCCAGAGATGAAGCAACCTATTACACAAAATGTAACTTTTAAAAAAAACAATAAAGGAACTCTAAAATTAAATTCTTTAACAGAAGGTGCGTCTATCGGCTATCAAATAGGAGATGATATTGGAACAAATCATTGGAATTTATATCACAAGCCTTTAAGGATCGATACAAGTCAAAAAATTTTAGCAAGAGCAATCAGAATTGGATACAAAACATCAGAAATAACATCATATTAAATTAATAATAATGAGCATATTAAATTTTAATAAACTAAAAGCATTCACCCTTTTTTTAGTATTTATAATAACAAGTTGTAAAAATGAAGAAAGCCAAAAATCAACTTCTAATACATCACTCAAAAAACAAAATATTCTGTTTATATCGATTGATGATTTCCGACCAAAAGTTAGTTCATATGGTGAAACAAAAATGATTACTCCCAATATAGATAAACTAGCCTCAGAGGGACTTCAATTTAACAATGCTTATACTAATATTGCTGTATGTGGTGCAAGTAGAGCAAGTATCATGACCGGAATTCGCCCTAGTGAAAAAAGGTTTAATGATTTTTCAACAAGAGCATCAGTAGACACTCCTGATGCAATACCATTGAATCAAATATTTAAAGAGAATGGATATGAAACAATTTCTTATGGAAAAATTTATCATCACAAAGATGATTTTCAAGAGTATTGGTCTGAAAAAGATGGCGGTCAAATACAGTCAGACTTTCAAGACCCAAAGTCAATTGCTAGAGTAGAAAATGCCGGAACAGGAGAATATGGAAAAAAGCAGCCAACATTTGAATATCCCGATGTTGATGATTATGCCTATAACGATGGGAAAATCACAAAAAAAGCAATAGATAAATTAAAAATATTAAAAAGAGAAAATAAGCCTTTTTTCATGGCCATAGGGTATGTATCTCCTCATTTACCGTTTATTCAACCAAAAAAATACTGGGACATGTATGACCATGATGCTATTAAATTGGCAGATAATTCATTTCAACCTAAAAATTCACCAGATATCGCTATCGAGGCACAACATAACTCTGCTGAAATGAGAAAAAATTATTTAGATATTCCATCAGAAGGGAAACTAGATGACAGCCTTGCTCGCAATTTAATTCATGGTTATTATGCAAGTGTTACCTATATGGATGCATTAATTGGAGAGTTAATTAAAGGCTTAGATGATTTAGGTTTGAGAGAAAACACAACGATTGTATTTTGGAGTGATCATGGTTATTTTTTAGGAGAACATGGTTTTTGGTGTAAGCATAGTACTTTTGAGGAAGCTGTCAAAATTCCTTTTATTATTTCCTCACCAAAGCATGTAAAGAATAAAATGACAGCGTCTTTTACTGAATTAGTTGATGTATATCCAACATTGTGTGACATTGCAAATATAGAGGCTCCTAATTACCTTCAGGGTAAAAGTTTGATGCCAGTATTAGAAGATCCTTCAAAAATTTTAAAAACAGAAGTTTATACACGTTATAAACAAGGAGAAGCAGTTATAGATAAAGACTTTTCATATACAGAATTTCATGATGGCGAAAAATATTTAGGAAATATGTTATATGATAACCATAAAGATCATGGACAGAATACAGATATTTCTAAATTACCAACTAATGAATTACTTGTAAAAAAATATAAAGAAAAACTAAAACTAATGCGAACAAAGGTGAATAAAGATCCTTTTCGATCACAAGAATAGTAAAAGAGACAGTCAGAAATGAAAATAGCACACACTTATAGAATACCTAAAATAATAGTTCTTGTTTTTTTTATGTCCTTTTATGGAATAATATGTTCTCAAACTAATTATTATGTTTCGTCTATAAACGGATCTGATACTAATAATGGCTTATCCGAATCTTCTCCTTTCGCAACTATAAACAAAGGAGTTTCAATGGTAAATGCAGGGGGAACAATTTTTGTAATGAACGGTACCTACCAAAATAATGGCTATGGAACTGTAGATGTTTCGACAAACACAAATATGAGTAACCCTCATGTTGTTACCATTGATAAATCAGGCTTGGAGGGAGCGTATATTACTTTAAGAAATTACCCGGGTCATACTCCAAAAATTCAATTTGATGGAAAAGGAGGGATTCAAATTTCAAATGATATGAATTATATTATTGTTGAAGGCCTTGAAGTTGAGGGTCCTGCGGCATCAATTACCTATCCTCAAGCTTATGCAGATAGAGAATACAAAGTATTAGCGGCATCCGATGACAATGATATGGTTACCTATACACATAGTTATTTCTCAGGTAAAGGTATTTGGGGAGGTTATGGTGCTCATCATCATATTATAATAAGAAATAATAAAGTACACGATACTACAGGTTCAGGGATCCGGTTTAATGATTCGGATCATATAACTATTGAAAATAATGAGGTTTATAATTGTACTTGGTGGACATCATCAGCATCTAGTGCAGTTGTGTATGCAGAAACAATTGCTGTAGATGGAGATAATACTACAGATGTTAAAATGATTATGCGTGGAAATCTAGTGTATAATAATTGGAATCGTATTCCATTTTATGTTACTCAATTACCTGATAATTCTGGAAATACAAATCCTAACTATGGAACCGCTGATTATAACAATATTTTAGATGGTCAAGGATTATATGTTACTAGAAGTGACCCTAGCTATAATGGAACCTTTTTATTTGAAAATAATGTATGTGTGAATAATGGTAAAAATGGTATTAATTTTGACAATTCACTCGGAGCATCAGCAATTTATCAAAACAATACACTCTATTATAATGGGGTTCATGAGATTATTCAAGATTTATCCGTAGCAGATGGTAATCCCGGACATCGTGGTCAAAAAGTTGGAGGGATTAAAGCAAATAAAGTGCTTAATGCGACTGTTGTTAATAATATTGTAGTCACAAGAGATGATGAATTTTCTACACTACAACTTAACAATGTTTCTGGAACTAAGACTGCTGGAAACAATATTTTTCTAAACGGAACCGTTGCATATCCTGGCAATCAAGAACCTGCAAATTTAATTGATATAGATCCTGAATTTGTTAATGTACCTTCAGTAGTTAACGGAGCTATAGATATCAATCAAACTAATTTTAAATTAGCAGAAGGCTCACCAGCTATTGATGCAGGAAATCCAAATTATTCACCTGTAACAGATATTGATGGAGAACCTAGACCAGCAAATGCTACTGATGCAATTTCATATAGTAGTTTTGAAAACTCAACAGATGGATGGACACAATTTGGTGCAACTATCGCATTATCTTCAGATGAATCACTCACAGGAGTCAATAGTCTTTTAACAAGTAATAGAGATTTCAATTACTCAAGCCCAAGACTATTCCTTGATGGATTGTTAACCAATGGAGAGACCTATACGTTTTACGTAAGTGTGAAATTAGCAGCGAATGTTTCAGGAACTTCAGATATAACAATTAAAAGCACTTTAAATGGTAATATTACCTACACAAGTTTACTTGACACACCATTAACAATATCAGATAATGAATGGACGCAACTAAGTGGAGATTTCACATATACAGGATCTGATCAAATATTTGTTTATATAAAAGGGCCAACTCTTGCCTCTGGTGGTGGAGATTTTTACATAGATGACTTTTCTTTGGTACCTCAAGGGTCAACTCCTGTAAACTTTGATGATTTAAGTGATGTAGTTGATATAGGTGCTTATGAATACACTTCATCACTGTCTATTGAAAATTCGGCTATTTCTGAGCAATCTATGAAAGCTTATCCTAACCCAGCTACAAATGAAATTACACTCTCAGAACAATTATCTGGAAATCAAATTTTAATATTCGATTTATTAGGTAAAAATCACCCAATAAAACTTAAAAATAAATTTAATCCTTCGACTACAACAATAGACATAAGTAGCCTTTCAAAGGGGATTTATTTCATAAATATTCTGAGAAATAAGGCGGTACAATCAATAAAATTCATTAAAGAATAAGGATTTTTGAGACTAAAAATTAATAGAACCATACAAATAAAATAGAGTAAAAAATGATAAAAATATTGAAAAAAATAGCGATAAGTTTTATTGTAATTCTTTTGCTATTTAGCTGTGGTAATTCCATTAAAATTATAGATAATAATGAGCAAAAAGTTTCATTGAGTCAAAAATTTCAAAAACATTTCCTTGTTGGTGCTGCTATTAATGAAGGTCAAATACTTCAAAAAGATCAGCCATCGGTATCTATTATTAAAAAGGAATTTAATACAATATCTCCAGAAAATGTAATGAAGTGGATGTTTGTTCAACCAAAACCCAATGAATTTTATTTTGACCATACAGATAAATATGTACAATTTGGATTGGATAATAATATGCATATTGTTGGCCATGCTTTAATCTGGCATTCACAAATTGCAAATTTCATGAATTCTATTAAAGACAGCACTAAAATGATTCAGCATGTTACAAATCATATTAGTACCCTAGTAAATCGTTATAAAGGAAAAATAGATACATGGGATGTTGTTAATGAAGCTCTCAACGGAGATGGAACTCTAAGAGAATCTATATTTCTAAAAGCTTTGGGAGAAAATTATTTAGAAACTGTCTATAAAATGGCAGAGAAATACGACTCAAATGCAGATTTAGCTTACAATGATTATAATTTATGTAAACCTAAAAAAAGAGAAGGAGCTGTCAAATTAATTAAATCACTCCAAAAAAATGGCGCTAAAATTAATAGTGTTGGTATTCAGGCTCACTGGCAATTAACAAGCCCAACTCTTGAAGAAATAGAAACAAGTATTCTTGCTTTTTCTGAACTAGGAGTTAAAGTAATGTTTACAGAACTTGATATTTCAGTACTTCCAAACCCCTGGGAATTAAGTGGTGCTGAGGTTACTCAAAATTTTAAAAAATTTGAAGGGGATAAAAAAATGAATCCTTTCCCCGAAAATTTGCCAGATTCTGTAAAGGAAAAATTAGCAAAACGGTATGAAAATATTTTTAAATTATTTGTAAAACATAAAGACAAAATAAGCCGTGTGACCTTTTGGGGCGTAACAGATAAGTTTTCTTGGTTAAATGATTGGCCTATTAAAGGTCGTACAAATTACCCATTATTATTTGATAGAAATTATAAAGAAAAAAAAGCATATCAACGTATTATGAACTTAAACATGACAATTAATTAAATATCATACCTATTACTTATGACTTCATATTCGGAAAAATTATCTATTAGAGAGAAAATAGGCTATAGTCTTGGAGATTTGGCTGCAAACTTAGTTTTTCAAACTTTAATGACCTATCTAGCTTACTTTTACACAGATATTTATGGTCTAGATGCCAATGATGCAACAGCAATTATATTTACTGTTGGTACAATTGCAGCCTTTGGATTTAATCCTATAGTAGGAGCTATTGCCGATAGAACAAATTCTAAATGGGGAAAATTTAGACCTTGGATTTTATGGACAGCAATTCCTTTGGGTATTATTTCGGTATTAGCCTTTAGTACTCCTAATTTTGACTATCAAGGTAAAGTGGTTTATGCAGTGATTACTTATACGCTGTTATTATTATTATATGCAGCTAGTAATTTACCTTATTCAGCTTTAAGTGGTGTAATTACCGGAGACATGAAAGAAAGAAATAGTATCTCTTCTTACCGTTTTGTAGCCGTAATGTTTGCCCAGTTTTTTGTACAGGTTTTTATGTTGCCAATCATTATTTATGCTGGTGAAGGAGACAAGGCTGTTGGAATAGAAATTGTAATGACCTGGCTGGCAATTATTGGAACTATTATGCTGCTAATTACTTTTATAACCACTAAAGAACGGATTGTTCCAAAACTGGAACAAAAATCGAGTGTAAAAGAAGATTTATTAGATTTAATTAAAAATAAACCTTGGGTAATCATGCTCCTTTTAACAACGCTGACTTTTGTATCCCTAGCAATGAAAGGTGGTAGTTATATTTATTATTTTGAAAACTATGTTGATGAAGTACGATTAACAAACTTTATAAGTCCAATTTTAGATTTTTTGTCTACTATTGGAGTTAATTTTTTTGGAAATGATCCAGTATCCGCTGGTTTTGGATTGTTTAATGCCAGTGGTATCATATTTATGATTATTGGAATAGGTATGTCTAAACCACTTGCAGATACATATGGGAAAAGAAATGTTTTTGGCTTCTTTTTATTCATTTCTACGCTATTCATAATTCTGTTTAGTTTTTTTGGTAAATCATCGGTTGAACTTATGTTTGGTGCTCAAGTTCTTCATGGTTTTTTCTACGGAATTACCATCCCACTATTATGGGCTATGATTGCAGACGTTGCAGATTATTCTGAATGGAAAAATAACAGAAGGGCTACTGCTATTATTTTTTCAGCTATGATGGTTGGTTTAAAATTAGGTCTAACAATAGGAAGTTCTTTGGTTGCAAAAATTCTAGGGTCTTATGGTTATGTTCCTAATGGTGAAAATGGACAAACAGAAACCGCTATTCAAGGTACAAAGATGTTGGTGAGTATTTACCCAGCAATTCCTTTTTTAATTGGTGTCTCATTATTATTTTTCTATGAAATAAATAAAAAAATGGAAACCCAAATTGAGTTAGAGTTAAAAGAACGTAGATAAAATTAAGATATGCCAGAGGATAGTATTGAACACATTAATTTTGATGATTTAAATGAAAGAGCAATTTCAAAGCCGTTAGTAAATGATATATATACGGCAGATCCCTCTGCTCATTTTTTCAATGGTAAAATTTATATATATCCTTCTCATGATCTAGATGCTGGTGAAGCATTTGATGATCTTGGAAGTCATTTTGCTATGGAAGATTATCATGTTATTTCTATGGAAACTATAGATAGTGAAGCTATAGATCATGGTGTTGCACTCCATGTTGATCAAGTAGAATGGGCAGAACAACAAATGTGGGCCCCGGATGCACAAGAAAAAAATGGTGTTTATTACTTATTTTTCCCTGCAAAAGATTATGACGGAATTTTTAGAATTGGAGTAGCAACAGGCGCATCTCCTATAGGACCATTCATACCACAGTTAAAAGCTATTAAAGGAAGTTTTTCTATCGATCCAGCTGTTTTTAAAGATGATGACGAATCGTATTACATGTATTTTGGAGGTCTTTGGGGAGGTCAATTGCAACGATGGAGAGAAGGGTTTTTTAATAATGATGAACCCGAAAGCCCTACCGCTTTTATCCCAAAAGATCATGAACCAGCATTGCTTCCGGTTATGGCTAAAATGACTGATGATTTATTAGAATTTGCAGAAACTCCAAAAGAAGTTCAAATTATAGATGAAAATGGAATTTTGCTATTAGCTGGTGATAATAATCGACGTTTTTTTGAAGCCGCCTGGATGCACAAACACGATAATAAATATTACTTTTCTTATTCAACTGGAGATACCCATTTTATATGTTATGCAGTAGGTGATAATCCTTACGGACCTTTTACTTATAAGGGTAAAGTTTTAAACCCAGTTGTTGGTTGGACCTCTCATCATTCAATATGTACAATTAAAGATAAAGATTATTTGTTTTATCATGACTCTTCTTTATCTAAAGGAGTAACGCATCTTCGATCTGTAAAACTTACAGAAATAAATTATAGAGATAATGGAACAATTATTACAGTTAACCCTTATGGATAAATAAAAACACGTTTTTTTTTTGTATTTTTACAAAGATAAAATTAAACCCCCAAAAATAATGAAAACGAAACTCATAATTAAACAGGCTCTTAGATCGATCAACACTAGTTTCAGTGCTAAAAATAATTCTCAACTCATTAAAATCAGCCTTTTAGTTTTTGCAGCAAGCACCTGTTTAACTATGAATGCACAGGGTAATTTCTTTATATCAAACGCTTCTTCGTTCACATTAAAAAGTGACGCTAGCATAACTGTTGAAGGAAGTTATGATAATTCTGGAGGAAAAGTAATATTAAATTCTGGTTCATCTATTATTGTTAAAGGAACTTCATCAGGTGATTTGACCTATAATAGATCTATTCCGACTGACAATTGGTATTTAATATCTTCACCAGTAGCGGGTCAAGATATTGATGATTTCGTTGAAGACACACCACTAGCTAATGGAACATCAAACCCTAACAATTTAGGACTTGGGGATTATGGTGTTTTAACAGCTGGTTGGACCTATTATCAAGATGGAGCTAGCGGAACAGGTGATTTCATTTCTGGTGATGGAAGGGCTATAAAGTTAGGAGCTGCTGGTGACATCTCTTTTACAGGAACTATTGATGTAGAGGATTTAGGAGTAACCACACAAATGCACAATGATCCAACGGGATATAACCTTCTAGGGAACCCATATCCTTCATATATACCTGCTAATGAACTCGCAGACCTCTCTAATAATATTTTAAATGTAAACGATGTAGAAGTTGACCATTTAACTGAAGCAACTATTTGGCTTTGGGATGAAAGTAGTAAAATATATGACGAAATTAATCAAGCTTCAGCTGCAATGTTCTTAGCACCTGGTCAGGGATTCTTTGTACATTCAAATGTAAATAGTGCTTCATTTAGATTTAGAGAAAATATGCAGTCGCATCAATCGGATGATACCTTTCAAAGACCCTCTACAAGACCAGAGATAGTCTTAACAATGAATAATGGAAGTATCACATCAGATACTGATATTTATTACATTAACGGAAAAGAAATGGGATGGGATAATGGCTATGATAGTTCAATATTTGGAGGAGTAGCAAATAATTTTAAAATTTATACGCATCTAGTAAGCGATAGTGAAGGACAAAATTTAGGAATCCAAACTTTACCAGATAATAATTTTGAAAATATGGTTATTCCTGTTGGAATCAATTCAGTTTCAGGAACCGAAATTACAATTTCTGCACAAATAAATAATTTTCCTGAAGGAATAAACGTTTATTTAGAAGATAAAGAAAACAATAGTTTTACTCTTTTAGACGTAGATTCAAATTTTAAAAATACGCTTTTAAATGATGAGCAAGGCATAGGGCGTTTTTACATTCATACCACTTCAGGTACTTTAAGTTCAGAAGATTTATCAACAGCTACTAACATAAGTATTTACAACTTATCTAGAGAATCCCTACGTATTGTAGGAGTACAAACTGGTAAGGCAAGTATTCAATTATATTCAATTATCGGAAAAGAAGTTCTAAGCAATACATTTGAAGGACAAGGGATGAATGATATTGGATTACCAAATCTAAGTGAAGGTGTCTATATTGTTCGATTAGCAACAGAAACAGGAATTATTAGCAAGAAAATTATAATTGAATAATAAAACGTATTTGCGTTTTACAGAAACAAAAGACCCATCAATAAACTTGATGGGTCTTTGAATTAAATACGCTATTTTTTTGTGAAGATATGTTAGTAAATCAAGCAAAGGCTTTAAAAAATTTTGACTATTTTCTTGAGAATAGTATAAAAATAATAAAATAAACCAGAAAGCCAAGCCGTCTTATTCCTAAAACTATTTTACTGAAAATTTATAGGATGTCGTTGAGATATAGGTTTCTCCGGGATTTAAGATAACTGTAGGAAATTTTTTTTGATTCGGAGAGTCTGGATAATGTTGTGTTTCTAGGCAAAAACCAGTTCTAGCTTGATATTTACCATTCAAATGATTTCCTGTATAAAATTGAACTCCAGGTTCGTCTGAAAAGACTTCCAAAGCTCTTCCAGAATCCTTATGATATGCCTTGGCTATTAATCTTACTCCTTTATTTTGATTATTCAAAACCCAACAATGGTCAAATCCCTGCCCTATTTCAATTTGCTTGTGATTAGTATCAATATCTTTTGCAATTGTTTTAAATTCCTTAAAATCAAATGGTGTATTTTCAATATTTTTTATTTCTCCTGTAGGGATCATAAATTCATCTACAGGCAATATACTATTTGCGTTTATTTGTATCTCATGATCTAAAATAGTTTTGTTGAGATTACCTGATAAATTAAAATATGTGTGATTTGTTAGATTCACAACTGTTTTCTTGTCTGTAGTCGCTTTATAAGTAATCTCTAATGAATTATCTTTAGTTAATGTATACACAACAGTAGTATTCAAATTACCTGGAAACCCCTCCTCTAAATCATTGCTTTTATAGCTTAGCTCTAATGAAACAAAATTTTTGCTGGTTTTTTGTTTTGCATTCCAAAGAACTTTATTAAAACCAATAGTGCCTCCATGAAGATGATTAGGACTATTGTTTTTAGCTAAACTATAGTTGGTATTATCTAGTGTAAAATTTCCTTTAGCAATCCTATTTCCATAACGTCCAATTATAGCTCCAAAATAAGAGTTGTCATCAATATATTGATGGAGTGAATCATATCCTAAAGTAATATTTTTTAGATTTCCTGTTTTATCTGGGGTCTTTACAGAAGTAATAATACCACCAAAATTCAAAATTTTTATTTCAACACCATGATTGTTTTTTAGGGTAAAACAATAGACAGATATTGTTTCATCAATCTCTCCGTATTTTTCTTTTTGAATGGTCATAATATGCTATTATTCAAAATAGAGTTGGTTTTATAAGATTAGAATCGTTGGAAAAATGTCCAAATATCAGCAATCATCGTTGAGTTTAAAAGACCATGGCCTCCATTTTCAACTCTAAGATATCGTATTTCCTTGCTATTATCACATACTGTATAAATAGATAGCGTATCTGCCCCTAGAGTCTGAATTTCAGGATTTTGATTACAGCTAAAGTGATTAGCCCACAGAGCGGCACTTTCTGCGGCGTCTAAAAAAACATGACCAAACCTTGGACCGCCATCAATAGGAATTGTTGTGTCTGCCGCGCCATTTATTTGATATACAGAAATAGGTTGGGTATTGGGTAACAAAGGACTGCTTTCCATTAGTTGAGAGACAACAGGTGCAATTGCCTTAAAATGATTGGTTTCTATTCCTAGCTTATTTACCATTCCAGATCCATTGGAGGTTCCTATTGCATACATTTTATCAAAATTTAAATTATTATACTTTTGTAATTCGTCAATAATTAAATCAACAAAAGCAACATCGTCTGCTGAAGAGGCTTCTTGTCCTAGGTTCCAAGATTTTAAAAATCCCTGAGGATATATACCAATATACTCACCATTATTTGTAAACTCTCTAAGTCTGTTTACCCAACTTGTATTCGTCCCTCCATTTCCATGAAAGGCAAAAACGATTGGATAATTTTTAGTAAGATCAACTACAATCGGTGTTTGAATGATTACAGATCTAGATTCTGTAATACCTTCTATAGTTTGGGAAATGGCAATATTTTTAGTTGTTAATGTATAATCAACAGGATTGTCAATAACGTCAGAATCACTATTTTCTTCAGAATTAGTGTCTCTGTCACACGCATAAAAAGAGACTAAAAATATTAAAAGTATTGTTTTTAAAATGTTTTTAAAATTCATAAAGATGAAATTTTTATTAAAAATTAGTAAACAATTTTATTTTTAAATTAAGTAAAGTAACTTAAAACACCTACAACAAGAACGATAAGAACTATTGATAATAGTACATCTATTGTATCATAACTATTCTTGTTTTCTATTTTTTGTTCTTCACTAAGTGTACCAAAAGATAAACCAATAATTTGTTTATAATCAGGTGGGTTAGTGGCTAAACTTACAGATATACAGACAATTACGGAAAACATAAACATAAAAATAGCCATATGGGCAAAGTTTATTGTTGCGAATGCAAAGATAATTCCATTTAAGTTTTCACCTGATAAAATTTCTGATTGGTAATAAATTTCTGAACCTAACCTTAATATTAAAAGAACCAGTCCAGTAAGTAAAGTTGTAATTGCTGCCGCTGCATTTACACGTTTCCATAAGATACCTAAAAGAAATACAGCTGTCACAGGAGGTGCAATGTAAGATTGAACATTTTGAAGATATTGGTACATAACACCACCACCAATTTTCTCCATAATAGGAATCCATATAATACCTAAAATAACAATAAATCCAGTGGCAATTTTACCAGTATTTAATAATGATTTTTCGGATGCATTGGGTTTAAGTTTTTTGTATATGTCAATAGTGAATATGGTAGAACAGGAATTAAAAACAGAAGCTAATGAACTCATAAGAGCAGCCATCAAACCACCAGCAACCAGTCCTTTTAATCCTACAGGGAGGAGGGTCTTAACTAACATTGGAAACGCACGATCTGCTTTTTCAACAGAAAATATTTCAGGATTTTGAATTGATAAAGCAAACGCAATAATACCAGGTATTAAGAAAATTAATATTGGTAATAGTTTTAAATAAGCTCCAAAAATAGCTCCTCTTCTACCAATCTTAATATTATTTGCTGCAAGTGTTCTTTGAACAATGTACTGGTCTGTACACCAATACCATATCCCCACAATTGTTCCTCCAAATAAAAGACCTGTCCACGGAAATTTTGGATCATTCATTGGCCTCCACATATTAAAATGATCTGGACTTACAGCAGTTACTGTTTCTCTTAGTTGTGTCCATCCGCCAACCTCTTGTAATCCTAAATAAGTGATAATAATAGATCCCACTATTAATATAACAGTCTGTAAAGTTTCTGTATAAATAACAGCTTTTAATCCTCCAATAACAGTATAAATACCTGTAAATAGTACAATACCTATTGCCCCATACCAAAAAGGAATTCCAATTAATTCTGATACTACAATACCACCCGCATAAATAGTAACAGAAACTTTAGTGAGCACATAAGCTACCAATGAAAATAAAGAAAGAAACCATCTAGATCTAGCATCAAATCGTTTTTCTAAAAACTCGGGCATTGTAAATGCACCACTTCTAATATAAAAAGGAAGAAATAGCCATCCTAATAGTAAAACAATCCATGCATGTAATTCATAATGAGCCATGGGTGTTCCGGATTCAAAACCAGTACCTGCAAGTCCCACCACATGTTCAGAACCTATATTAGACGCAAAAATAGAGGCACCAATAACAAACCATCCTACATTTCTGCCAGCAAGAAAATAATCTTCAGTGTTTTTGTTTTTTTGTAAAAAAACCCAGATAGCAATTGCGATTAACGCTAGAAAATAAATTCCCAAGACAACCCAATCTAAACTTTCAAGAACTGAAGTAGTATTTCTTATGAGATATTTCATGTATGGTATGACGTTGAGATTAAATATGTTGATTGATTATATTCTCGAACAATTCTTGCTTACCACTTTGAAGTGTTAATTCTCCATTTTCTTGTGCAATTTTATACAGATCTGAAAGTTCTAATTTTCCTCCTTCAAAATCTTTTCCTTTTCCAGCATCAAAAGAACTGTATCTTTTTTCTCTTAAAGAATTATAAGCAGAAGAAGTCAAAATTTTATCAGCAGTAATCAATGCTCTTGCAAAGGTATCTGCTCCACCAATGTGTGCATGAAAAACATCTTCCATATCTGTAGAGTTCCTTCTAATTTTTGCATCAAAATTAACGCCTCCTCCTTGTAAACCACCAGCTTCTAAAAACACCAACATTGCTTCTGTAGTTTCTTGAATGTTATTTGGAAACTGATCTGTATCCCAACCGTTCTGGTAATCACCTCTATTTGCATCTATACTTCCTAACATTCCTGCTTTCGCAGCAACTGCTAATTCGTGCTGCATAGTATGTTGTGCTAGCGTGGCATGATTTACCTCAATATTCATTTTAAAATCTTTATCTAAACCATATTCTTTTAAAAAACCAATAGCGGTTGCTGAATCAAAATCATACTGATGCTTCATCGGTTCCATTGGTTTAGGCTCTATAAAAAAGGTCCCCTTAAAACCTTGTCCTCTTGCATAATCTCTCGCCATAGTTAAAAACTGTGCCATATGATCTAATTCACGACCCATATCTGTGTTAAGTAAAGACATATAGCCTTCTCTTCCTCCCCAAAAAACATAATTTTCTCCTCCTAATTTAATCGTTGCATCTAAGGCTAATTTTACTTGACCTCCCGCTCTTGCAACTACATTGAAATCTGGATTTGTGGCAGCTCCATTCATATAGCGTGGATTTGAAAAACAGTTAGCAGTTCCCCATAATAATTTCACGCCACATTCTGCTTGCTTACCTTTTATATAATCTGTAATTGTATCTAATCTTTTTTCAGATTCTGCAAAAGTTGCCCCTTCTTGAATTAAATCGTAATCATGAAAACAGAAATAATCAAATCCCATTTTATTAATGAATTCGAATGCTGCATCTGCTTTGTCTTTTGCCGCTTGGATTGGGTCTGATGATTGATCCCAAGGAAAATTTTGCGTTCCTGGTCCAAACGGATCTCCACCTTGTCCACAGAATGTATGCCAATAAGCAATTGCAAATTTAAAATGCTCACGCATTGTTTTTCCTGCAACAATTTGTTCAGGATTATAGTATTTAAATGCGAAAGGATTGTCTGATTCCTTCCCTTCAAACTTTATAGGATCTATTCCTTTAAAAAATGCTTTAGTTGCCATTTGTATTAATTTTTATTTTTTAAGATTGTTTCTAGGTGGTTTTTCCAATATTTATAAGCTTCTTGATAAGGTTTTTTGTTTCCAATAGGCTTGTAGGTCATTACATGATCGTTTTGTGTTATATTCTCCCCAAATTTTTTAAAATCACCATCAATTAAACCGGCAGCTCTTGCAGCTCCAACAGCTCCTGTGGTATTATAAATTTCGATCTCATGACCTATTAATGTTGCCACAGTATTCGTAAATATTTCAGATCTAAATAAATTATCATTTCCTGCACGAATTACATTGATAACGGCGTTGTCATTTTTTAAGATTTCCATTCCATAAACAAATGAAAAAGCAATACCCTCTAAGGCGGCTCTGTATAAATGCCCGTGACTGTGCTTATTTAAATTAAGATTACAAATCTGTGTGCCAATATTTTTATTGTTTAACATTCTTTCTGCTCCATTTCCAAAAGGAATGACAATAACTCCATCAGAACCTATAGGTATTTTGGATGCTTTCCTATTCATGTTTTCATAAGTATTTTCTATACTATGGTTTCGTAACCACCGGTATTGTATTCCAGCACCATTTATACATAATAGTTTACCAACAGTTGGTTTGTCTTTGGTATAATTTACATGAGCAAAATGATTGATTCTAGATGATTCATTTGAATTTAACTTGTCAGTAACAGCGTAGATAACTCCAGAAGTTCCTCCGGTTGCTGCAACCTCTCCATGATTAAATACATTTAAAGATAAGGCATTATTAGGCTGGTCTCCAGCACGATAAGTAATGGGTACCCCAACAGGTAGGCCTGTTTGCTCAGAGGCTTGTTTATTAGTCTCACCTTGATTGGTGAAATTAGCTACAATATCTGGTGTTAAATCAGGATCAATACCATAATAATCTAGCAGCCAATTTGCTGTAGTGTCGTTTTTGTAGTCCCAAATAATACCTTCTGAAAGTCCGTTTTTAGTTGTGTTTAAAATACCAGTTAGTTTGAAGGCGATAAAATCACCCGGAAGCATAAATTTATGAATTTTACTATATATTTCTGGCTCGTTATTTTTAACCCATTTTAGCTTAGATGCAGTAAAATTTCCTGGAGAGTTTAATAGACGGTTAGCACATTCTCCCTCTCCTAAATCAGAAAAGGCTTTGTCGCCAATTTCTACAGCTCTACTATCACACCAAATAATAGAATTTCGTAATGGTTGCCCATCAACATCAACAATGACGAGACCATGCATTTGATACGAAATTCCTATTCCAATAATTTTTTCTGCTTCAATAGCAGTTTCAGATAGAACTCTCTTTATTGCAGTACAACAATATTTCCACCATATTTTTGGATCTTGTTCTGCCCAATCATTTTGTAGAGATAGAATTTCCATCTCATTTGGTGGCTCATGTAAGCTTGCTAAACTCTTTCCGGTAGCGGCTTCAACTAAAGCTACTTTAACAGAAGAACTTCCGATGTCTAATCCTAAATGGTACATTATTGTTAAGCTGTTTTTGTAACTTCAAAAGTATTTTAATATTGAAAACAGAGGTATTAAAAATGAGGCAATTACTAATAATCTTGAAGCAAGGTTTATCCGATAAAATTTAATTTATTATAAGATTTGTTTAAAATAGCTTCATCATCAACTTGAAGCCATGTGTCTAAAACTGTTGCATAGATAGATCTAAAGTCTACAGAATGAATTAAATCTCCATTTGAATCTAAATTTAAAAGATTAGGTGCGTCATTGTAAAATCCTTTTGTCTTCAAATTCTCACCAATAATAAAAACGTTGTTTGCTGCTCCATGATCTGTTCCTCCGGCAGCGTTTTGTTGCAAACGTCTTCCAAATTCAGAAAAAGTAATAACCAATGTGTCTTTAAAAGTATCGTTTTGTTTTAAATCATTTATAAACACCTCCATTGATTCACTGTAGGTTTTTAACAATTTTTTTTGCCTGTTTTCTTGATTGGCATGTGTGTCAAACCCTCCCATAGAAACATAATACACAGAACTATCTAGGTTTGAATTGATGAATTCTGAAGTTGTTTTTAGCTGTTTACCAAAAGGGTTTTTGGGATACTCTAAACTACTTTTATAAGTCTTTGAGGTTTCGTAAATATATTTTGCAGAAGATTTTGCTTCAATCATTGTTTTGTATAAATACCCTAAATTATGTTCGCTTAGATGAGCATCACTTTGATGATTTAAAACTTTTTTAAAATAAGGAGTTTGGGTATTTGCGAATAAAGTTCGTGGATTTTTTGTCGCAATACCATTCATGCTTTCCCCTTTCATAATTAAAGACAAACTATCATCTAATTCTATTCCTGTGTAAGGCATTTTTCCAAATTGCTCTATATACCTTCCCAGCCAGCCTGTGTCTAAATATTGGTTTGCATCACTTGCTGTTTGCCAGATATCTGTAGATCTAAAGTGTGATCTGTTAGGATTTGGATATCCAACATTGTTGATAATTGATAAATATCCTTGATCGTAAAGATTTTTTAATGGAGCTAAGCTTTGATGGAACCCTAACTCATCCGTTACTTTTATTAATTCACTTTTAGGAACTGAGAGACCAGGTCTTTTCTTGTAATAAATGTCATTTGTATAAGGTATGATCGTGTTTAGCCCGTCATTACCTCCAGACAGTTGAATAATAACAAGTTTTTTATACCCTAGAGATTCTTTTGCTACTTTTTCAAAGGCCTTTACAAAATTCGGCACAAAAAATAAGCTACTTGCTAGACTACTTTGCTTTAAAAAATCTCTTCTTTTCATCTGTTTAATTTAACAAAGTTGATATTCTGGGATAGACATTAATTGAATACAGTAATCTCTATTTGATGATATTTTTAATTCATCTAATAAAGCATTTGTGTCTTTATCTAGTTTAGAGATAATTAATAAGTCTCTCAATTCTTTTGGTTTAATATTTTTGTGTTGTTCTAAGAAAACACTCCAATTTTTGGTAGTTTTAATAAATCTATTTCTTTTCCTCTCTTTGTCGTAATATTTGATAAAAGAATCCTCAAAAGCCCCTTTCTCCTCTAAGTTAATAATTGCATCGTTTAAGATTAATGACGCAAGTTTCATTCGAAACATTAAAGTATTTGAATCTATCCAACTTTTATTGCCTTTCCAACCTGATACATTTTCTGGATATAACAAAACTTGACCCATCATTTTTTGTAAGTAATTAAGCTGATTTTTTTTATTGAAAATAACCGGAACAACGATACGAATGCCAACTAATAATTCTATAGGCGATTTTATTTTAACTCCTATGTTTTGTTCATCATAAAACCATGTTGAACTAAAAATATGATTCATCAAACTTTTAATATTATAATCTTTATAAAAAAGGGTTGTTATTTCTTCAAGATTAGATTCGTCAACAACGGGATTGACAAAGTATTTATAAATTTTTTCACAGATAAATCGAGCACATTGCTTTTGTTCTAAAATGATGTCTATGATATCATCTCCATTAAATTTTCCATTCTTGCCAAAAAAAGTTTTTTCATCAAAATCATGTTGTTTTTTTCTAACTGTAAAATCACCGTTTACCTTGAAAGACCAACCAGTAAATGCTCTTGCAGACTCTTTAATATCTTCCTCTGTATAATTCCCAACTCCAAGTGTAAAAATTTCCATTAGCTCTCTGGCAAAATTCTCGTTTGGTCTTTGTTTTTTGTTTTGACTATTGTTTAAGTATTTACTCATAGAAGCTTCTTTAGCAATTGCTTTTACAAAGCTTCTGAAGTTTCCTAAAGCATTTTCTCGTAATGTATTGTTGTAGTGTTGAATGTGAAAAATATGATTGTCCCTACACACAAATATATTTGCCCAAAATAAGGTCATTTTTTCTCTAAGCATACAGCTTTGATCGGTTAGCCTGTCTATCCAAAGGTGATTTAAGTCTCTCACTTTTTTTCGACTTTTTTGTCGTAATTTACGGAAGGCTGCTTCCCCCATTTCTTTTTTTAGAACTTTTGGAGATTTATTTTTTATAAGATTGAATTCTGTGAGATTCAATTGTAAAGGAATCATTTTTTCTGAATCAGAAAATAAGTATTCAATAATTTTAGATTTAGGTTTAGACTTTATTTTGTCTAGAACCTTTGTGTCAATCCCAAATCCTGATCTTAAATACAGATGTTGAATATGTTTTTGTTTCATCTAGAGAGCGTATATTGTTTTAGACTTTAACATATTATAAAGGTTTAATTATTTGTTTAAAATCATCTTTGGTGAAGCTACAGTTCTGAAACCAACATGATCAGAGCCCGAATCAATGCTTACTCCCATTTTAGACGAAATTCTATAACTCGCACAATAGGAATCATGACACAAGAAAGAACCTCCTTTCATAACACGCTCCTCCTGAAAAGGATTGCTTGGGCTGTAGGATATTTTAGCTCCAGTCGGATTAATTATTTCTTTAGAGATATTTAATTCATTATAATAATTTATATTAAATAAATCGCTTGTAATTTCCCAAACATTTCCTAGCATATCATATATGCCAATACTGTTGGGAGGATATGATTTTACAGCAGCAATCATTTCAAACCCATCAACACTTTCGTTTTTTGTTGGAAAATCCCCTTGCCAGGTATTTGCAGTTGTATTTAAGACCGTTGGATCATTTCCCCATGTAAAGATAGCATCAGTATTATTTCCTTGTGCTGCAGATTCCCACTCTGCTTCGGTTGGAAGCCTCCTATTTGCCCATTTACAATAAGATACCGCATCTTCATAGGCGATATGAACAACGGGATGATTATATTTTCCCTCAATGGAAGATTTTGGACCTTCAGGATGTTGCCAGTTTGCTCCAATTTCCCATGTCCACCACTGTTGATAATTATTCATATTTACAACTGCATTTACATTTTTATTAAAAATTAAACTACCAGGTTGTAAAATAGAATCATGAGGCTTAAGAGTCCCCTCTGGGAGTTGTTTTTTTAGTTCTTCCCAGTCTATTTCTCTTTCAGCAATTGTCACATAATTTGTAGCATCAACAAAAGTTTTAAATTGTTTATTAGTCACTTCTGAAATGTCAATAAAGAAGCCATCAACAGTGACTCTATGAGCTGGCTTTTCTCTTGGCATGGCATAACTATCTGTAGTCTTAGCTCCTTGTAAAAATGTCTTCCCCGCTACCCAAACCATCCCATCTGGAGTTTTAACTTTGTTAATATCTTCAGATTTTGTTTCTGGACCACATGAAATGATAAACAAAAAAACAACTATAATAAAAGGCCATAATTTGTGCATTGCTTGGTATTATTATTTGAAACATAAATATAACTTTTTTTTGAGCAGATTTATTATCTTAGATAAATTATCCTCAAAATTTACAGACTTATCCTCAAAAATAACAGAATAGATGTTGATCTAAATTTAACTTTGTATTAGAAAAATACTTTCTTTTTTCATACAATTTATGACCAAAAAAAAACTCAAAACGCTTTTTTATTGTTTTACTTTATTAATTGTTTTCACAAGCTGCTCAAAAGATGAGGGTGAAATAATTAGTTCAGAAGTCATAGAAACGGAACCAGCTACTACATTAAATGATAAAGCAACAACTTTTTTTGTTGGAGTTGCTACAAGTACTCAAAAACTTTCAGGAGGTAGTGAATATGACAAGATAATAAAAAGAGAATTTGGGAGTATTACAGCTGAGTATCAGATGAAAATGAAAAGAATACTTCTTAGTGAAGGGAATTATAATTGGTCACAAGCAGATGAGATTGTCGATTATGCAGTTGCAAATGAATTAAACATACATGGTCATACTCTAATTTGGCATAATTCAACACCAGAATGGCTTGAAAATTATAGCGGTTCAGATGCTGAATTTGAGAATATTATTGAAGAATATATTACGCAAGTAGTTTCCAGATATAAAGGAAAAATAACCTCTTGGGATGTTGTAAATGAGGGTGTAAATAATTCTGGAGGAATTCTAAGAAGTACTGTTTTTAAAGAAAGAATGGGTGATGATTATATTGCGAAATGCTTAAATTTCGCTCGTAACGCTGATCCAGATGTTTTGTTGTTTTATAATGATTATGGAATGGCCAATAATTTATCTAAGCAGGATAAAGTTTTTGAATTAATTGAAGATTGGAAGAATAGAAATATTCCTATAGACGGTATTGGGTTTCAAATGCATATCTCATACACAAGCCCAACAAAAGAAAAAATCGTAGCTGCAACAGATAGAGCAATAGAAAGTGGTCTACTGCTTCATTATTCAGAATTAGACGTTCGTATGAATCCCGCAAATGACATATCAGAATTCACAGAAGAGAGAAGTAATGCACAAAAAGAAAAGTTTAAAGAAGTGATAGAAATTTACAATGCGATACCATCAGAAAATAAATACGCCATAACTGTGTGGGGTATCAAAGATGATAATTCTTGGTTATTACCACACCATAACAATTATAACGAATGGCCTCTTTTGTATGACTCTAGTTTTCAAACAAAGAAAGCATACACAGGTTTTCTAGATGGATTAGATTAAAACTAATATGTAACAAAATATATAAATGAAAAAATATTTACTCTCAATATTATTACTTGTAAGCTTTCATAAAGTTCAAGCACAGAATTCATCAAAGCCAAACATTCTTTTTATAGCTATAGATGATTTAAAACCTACCATAGGAAGCTATGGTGATAAACTTGCTATTACTCCAAATATTGATGCCATTGCTAAAAACGGAACAACGTTTTTAAATAATCACACTCAACAAGCCGTATGCGGACCCTCAAGAGCAAGTTTACTCACTGGGAAAAGACCCGATTACACGAAGGTTTGGGATTTAAAAACTAAGATGCGAGATATGAATCCAGATATTTTGACCATTCCTCAATATTTTAAGCAGAACGGATACGAAACAATTGGTGTTGGTAAAATATATGATCCAAGATGTGTGGATAATGATAGAGACAAGCCTTCATGGAGTGTTCCTTTTATTAAGGAAAGAGAACTTAATTATCCAAAAGGTTACAAGCAACCTGCACTAGGGTTTTATCAAAAAAAGAAGAATTTAGCTAGAATAATAGAGATAAAAAGTGAGGCTTTAGAAAAAAATATACAAAAAAGTAAAATCAATAAATACATAAGAGATCGTTACAAACCTCCTTATGAAAAAGGTGACGTACCAGATGGTGCGTATGTTGATGGAGCTATTGCAAATAAGAGTCTTGATCTGTTGGATGAAATAGATACTTCTAAGCCATTCTTTTTAGCGGTGGGTTTCAAACGACCTCATTTACCTTTTGTAGCGCCAAGAAAATATTGGGAATTATATAATGAAAGTGAAATAGAAATAGCACCTTATCAAAAAAAATCTAAAAATGCTGTAGATATTGCCTATCATAAGGCAGGTGAAATGCAAAGTTATAAAACACCAGAAATAACCTACAGATTAAATAATGATGGTTTACTAGAATTAGATGAAAAGCTTCAAAAGAAATTGATTCACGGTTATTATGCTGCCACCAGTTATATTGATGCACAGATAGGTAAAATAAAAGATAAGCTAAAACAAAAAGGCTTAGATAAAAACACCATCATTGTTATATGGGGAGATCACGGTTGGCATTTAGGAGATCATAGCTTGTGGAATAAGCATTCAAATTTTGAACAAGCAACACGTTCTCCATTAATTATTTATGACCCAAGAATCAACAAAGGTTTCAAAATAACTACTCCTACAGAGTTTGTAGATTTATTTCCTACACTAAGTGATTTGGCCAATCTAGAAATTCCAAAAAACTTGGATGGCCTGAGTTTAAGAAGACAACTTGAAGGGGAAGCAACAACTTCAAAAATATATGCAGTAAGTCAATTTCCAAGAAAAAATAAAATGGGGTATAGTTTTAGAACAAATGACTATAGGTATACCGTTTGGGTTAATAATAAAAAAAGTACAGAACCCATTTACAAGGAAGATATTCATGCTGAAGAATTGTATGATTATAAAAAAGATCCATTAGAAACTGAAAACAAAATCAACAATAAAAAATATGAAAAAACAAAATCAACTTTTCAGTTATTAGCAGCTCGCTATTTTAAAGATAATGTTGTTTCTTCTACTACAGTTTTGAAAATGGCTAATAAGTCTGTTAAGGTTAAAACCCTGAAGACAAATAAACGCGCCCAAGTTATTTCAGAATTTATAATTAAGACAATGAAGTTAAGCAATATAAAAGCTCAGTTTTTATTAGAAACCTTATCTGAAAAATATACTAATAATATCTCGAAAACAAGAGGCAAAAACTTTTCTCAAGAAGAAAAAAGAGAGATTTATAAAGCTACATTTTTAGAGACAAAAAATAAACTTTTAATAAAATTCACAAAGAGTGAATTTGATCAAATTAATAAATTAGAACAGAGTAAAAGAAAAAAATCATCTAATGTATTAGTTGGTGCTACTTTAAATTACAGAGAGTTAAATACTATTAAAGAAAAACTTTTTTTAAAAGACTTTAACTATTTAACACCTGCTAATGCAGCAAAACAGTCAAGAGTCCATCCAAATCCAACAGTTTGGAAATGGCAACAAATAGATGATTTTATCAATTTTTCTAAAAAACATAATATACAAGTTCGTTTGCATGGCCCAATATCACCACAAGCTTCAAAATGGGCAAAGCAAGATTACAGAACTGCAGAGGAACTAGAAGCTATTATGATTGAATTTACGACAGCTTTTGCTAAAAAATTCAACAATGAGCCTACTGTCAAATGGATGGATGTTGTAAACGAAACCATACTTCCTGACGGAAAATGGTTTGGCCCTAAAAAAGGAACTGATAAATGGGAAAACCCTTGGTTAAAAATAGGGTTAGATGAAAACGGGTTTCCTTTATATATTTTAAAGTCTTTTGAAATAGCAACAAAACATGCAACCAATATAAAATTGGTCTACAATCAGAATGCAGGTATGCAGAAAACATTATGGGATAAACTAAAGAAAACAGTACTTTATTTAAGATCTAAAGGATATCGTGTTGACGGGATTGGGTGGCAAGCTCATATTGGATTGAGTTCTTCAACAAAGGCACTCATTGAAAATACTGATGAAGAACTTAGAAAGCTTTCTGATTTAATTGACTGGGCTCATGAGAATAATTTAGAGTTTCATGTAACAGAACTAGATTATTTTATTGAGGACAACAATAAATTAGTTGAGGGTCGTAAAAAACAAGCAGAATTTTATAAGAAACTTATTGAGGCTTTGAATGAAAAAACAAAATCAGGAGTAGTTACATTGAATCTATGGGACCTAGGAGTAAGAACAAAGAAAGGTAAAGAAGGGGCATTTCACTCTATTTACGATTCAGAATTTAATCCAACCCCAGCATATAAATCTATTAAATTGATATCAAAAAAATAAAAATGACTAACAAAATTATTCAAATACTTACCGTAATTACTTGCTTCTTATTCTTGTTTAGTGCCTGTAATAAAATAAAAAACAATAATATAGTTTATTTAGATCCTGCAGCGACAACAGAAAATCGTGTGAATGATTTAATGCAAAGAATGACTTTAGAAGATAAGGTATATCAAATGAACCAGTTTGTTGGTTTAGATCATATGCGAAAAGGGAACCCGAATGATGACAAAGCCAATAATGATGCACAAGGGTTTTATAAAGATTTATCTATTAATGATGTTACTAATTTAACCATTGAAGGAAAAATAGGTTCTTTTTTACATGTTTTATCAGCTAAAGAAGCTAATTATTTACAAGAGTTAGCATTAAAATCACCATTAAAAATACCTGTATTAATAGGAATAGATGCAATACATGGAAATGCGTTGGTTTCAGGCACAACTGTATATCCATCTCCTATTGGACTAGCATCTACTTGGGATGACACTTTTTTGTATTCAATAGGAAAACAAACTGCTAAAGAGATGCGAGCTACTGGAAGTCATTGGACTTTTACACCAAATATTGACATTTTAAGAGATCCTAGATGGGGTCGTGTAGGAGAGACTTTAGGAGAAGATCCTTTCATGGTGGGTAATATGGGGGCTGCCATGATTAATGGATTTCAACAAGATGATTTTACAGGAACACAAAAAGTAATTGCATGTGTAAAACACCTAATTGGTGGCGGCGAATCTATCAATGGATTAAATGCTGCTCCAGCAGATATTTCGCTGCGAACACTTAGAGAAGTTCATTTGCCACCTTATAAAAAAGCTATAGATGCTGGCGTATATTCTATTATGGCAGCACACAACGAATTAAATGGTGTTCCATGTCATATGAATAAATGGTTAATGACAGATGTGCTTAGAAATGAATTTGGATTTAATGGTTTTTATGTAAGTGATTGGTTAGATATAGAACGTATTAATACATTACACCATACAGCTAAAGACATGAAAGAAGCCTCTTATTTATCTGTTGATGCTGGCATGGACATGCATATGCATGGGCCAAAATTTACTGATGCAATTATTGCTTCAGTAAAGGAAGGTTCACTTTCAATAAGTCGTGTAAATGATGCATGCCGTAAGATTTTAACGGCGAAGTTTAAACTAGGATTATTTGAAAATAGATTTGTAGATTTAGAGAAAAAAGAGGAGCTACTTTTCACGGAAGAACATAAAGCTACCGCCTTAGAATCTGCAAGAAAAGGGATTGTATTACTTAAAAACAATGGAATATTACCCTTGCAAAAAACTACTTCAAAAAAGAACATATTTATAACAGGTCCTAATGCTAATAACCAATCTATTTTAGGTGATTGGCATGCGGTTCAACCTGATGAAAATGTGACAACTATTTATGAAGGAATTAAAACTTTAGGAGAAACCAAAGGATACTCCGTAAACTATTTTAATTCAGGCGAAAATATTAGAAAAATTCAAGATTCTAAAATTAAAGAAGCTGCAAAGAGAGCAAAAAATGCAGACTTTGCTATTGTTGTTGTAGGAGATAATTCTATGCGCTACAAATGGAAAGATAAAACAGCTGGTGAAAATATGGCTAGAGCATCTTTAGATTTATTTGGAAAGCAATTAGATTTGGTTCAAGCAATTGAAAAAACAGGAACACCAGTCATTATTGTTTTGGTAAATGGGAAACCAATTTCAGAACCTTGGCTTCAAAAAAATATTCCAGCTATTATAGAATCTTGGGAGCCAGGAAATTTAGGAGGTCAAGCTGTTGCTGAAGTATTATTTGGTGATGTAAATCCAAGCGGTAAATTACCTTTAACTGTTGCAAGAAGTGTTGGGCAGTTGAGAATGATTTACAATCACAAACCCTCTGCTTATTTTCATAAATATGCCGATGAGAAAAAAACACCACTTTATCCCTTTGGTTTTGGTTTAAGCTATACCAACTACACCTATGGGAAACCAACATTATCAAACACTTCGTTGAATAAAGAGAATACAATAACAGTTACTGTAGAAATAACAAACTCCGGTATGGTTGATGGTGAAGAAATTGCGCAACTTTATATAAGAGATAATGTAAGCAGTGTTACGAGGCCTGTAAAAGAACTAAAGGGATATCAAAGGGTTGCACTAAAAGCAGGAGAAACAAAAAAAGTGAATTTTTCTCTAAATGCAGAAAGTTTAGCCTTTTATGACATAAATATGAATTATTGTGTAGAGCCAGGGATATTTACTATTATGACAGGTTCTTCTTCAAACAGTAAAGACTTAAAAAAGACAATTTTAACGATTGATAATAGAATTGAATTATAAATGAACCATCTTAAATTAATATACTTAGGTCTGATCATAATTCTTTTAAGTTGCAAAACTACCAAAGAAAACAAAGAACAATTAACCCCACCAAAAAATAAAAATGTACTCTTTATTATGGTGGATGATCTGCGACCAGAACTTAATATTTACGGCCAAAATAAAATTATTAGTCCACATATAGATGCATTAGCAAAATCTGGAGTTGTCTTTAATAGGGCTTACAGTAATGTGCCTGTGTGTGGTGCTTCTCGAGCAAGTTTACTAACCGGGATTAGACCTTCTTCTAGTCGTTTTCTAAGATTTAACTCTAGTATAAAAAAAGAAACTCCTAATGCTTTGACACTCATTAAGCACCTAAAAAACGAAGGATATACCACTATTAGTAATAATAAAATAACACATTTAAAAAACGATATTGAAGAATGGGATGAAGAATGGTACCCATCCACTAAGGGTTGGAGAAATTATATATCAGAAGAAAATACGCTGCTAGAAAATAATGGAGAACATGGATATGCCTATGAAAGCCCTAATGTGGATGACGATGCATATAATGACGGTAAAACGGCTAACAAATCAATTGAAGATTTAAAAAAATTAAAAGAGGCAGGAAACCCATTTTTCTTAGCGGTTGGTTTTGTAAAACCTCATTTACCTTTTAATGCGCCAAAAAAATATTGGGATTTATATGATTCTAAGACTATAGCACTTCCTAAAAACAATCAATTTCCGGAAAATGCACCAAATAGAGCAAGACATTCCTGGGGTGAATTACGTTACTACAAAGACATCCCAAAAAAAGGACAAGTATCAAATGAAGTAGCTAAAAAATTAATTCACGGGTATTATGCATCTGTGAGTTATGTTGATGCACAGGTTGGTAAACTTATAAAAGAGCTTGATAAACTTGGCTTACGAGAAAACACTGTCATCATTTTAGTAGGAGATCACGGTTGGAGCCTAATGGAACACGGCTTATGGGTTAAACACAGTAATTTTGAGGTAGCCCTTCAAGTACCACTTATTATAAGTGCCACGAATATTCAAAAAAATAAACGAACGAATTCAATAGCAGAATTAGTTGATTTATATCCTACAATCTGTGATTTAGCTAACATTTCTAAACCGGCTCACTTAGAAGGAAATTCTTTAACGAATGCTTTACAAGATCCTTCAAAAATTTTTAAAAATAGAGCATTTGCTCGGTATCAAAAAGGAGAAACTTTAATAGCTGATAACTATTTCTATACCGAGTGGCAAAGAAAAGAAAAAACCATTGCAAAGATGTTATATGATCACAATATAGATCCTAATGAAAATAGAAATTTAGCTGTTGAAGATCAGTATAAATTAGTTATTGATAGCTTAAGTAGTATTCTAAATAAAAAAATTAAACATGATAAATAGCACCAACAGAATCATCATTCTTTTAACTTTCTTAGTTATTATTATTACATCTTGTAATTCTGAAAAGAGAACACCTTTAAAAAAGCCAAATATTATTTACATTATGGCTGATGATTTAACCACACAAGCTATTAGTGCTTATGGTGGAATTTATAAAGATATTGCTCCAACACCCAATATAGACAGGGTTGCAAAGGAAGGCATGCTTTTTCAAGATGTGTTGGTCACAAATTCTATTTGTGGTCCAAGTCGAGCCGCTATTTTAACAGGTAATTACAGCAATTTAAATGGCTACTACAAGAATGAAAGTGGTGGAAAGTTTGATGACTCTAAATGGACGTTTCCACAAGAATTTCAAAAAAACGGCTATAAAACAAGTTTATTTGGTAAGTGGCACTTAGGAACAGAGCCCGTTGGTTTTGATACATTTAAATATCATAATTCTGCAGGTCAACAAGGAAATTATTGGAATCCTCTTTATAATGATAATGGAAAAAATGTTAAGGAAAAAGGATATGCAACTAATCTAAGTACTGATTTTGCGTTGACATGGTTGGACTCTACAAAAGTATCGGAAGAGCCATTTTTAATGGTATTACAATACAAAGCACCCCACAGGCCCTGGCATCCAGATACAAAGTATGAAAAACTTTGGGATGACATAGAAATGCCCTATCCTTCAACCTTTAATGATAGCTATGAAGGTAGAGAAAAAACTGCAGGTGATACAGAAATGACCATGGAGTATTTTAGCAGAAGAGACATGAAATTAGAGCGTCCAAAAGGATTAAAACGTAAAGAAAGGATTAAATGGGATTTCTATGGAGCAAAAGCAGGAGAAATAGTACAGCCGGAAGAAATGTCTGAGGTAGAGGGCAAAAAATGGCGCTATCAGAATTATATCAAAGATTATTTGGCTTGTGTGAAGTCTGTAGATGATAATATTGGACGTGTCTTAACCTATTTGAAAGAAAATAATTTAGAAGAAAACACCATCATTGTTGTAACCTCTGACCAAGGATTTTATCTTGGAGATCATGGTTTTTTTGATAAACGATTTATTTATGAAGAGTCTTTAAGAATGCCTTTTATGGTTAGGTATCCTGAGAGAATAAAAGCAGGTTCTGTAAATGAAGATATCATTACCAACATAGATTTTGCACCTACTTTGCTTGAATTAGCGGGTATTACAACAACTCAAAAAATGCAGGGAATTAGTTTTGTTCCGGTCTTAGATGGTAACACACCAAATGATTGGCAAGATGCTATGTATTATCATTATTATGAATTTCCATTTTGGCATCATGTTCAACCTCATTATGGTATAAGAACACAGAAATATACCTTAGCTCATTTTTATTACAACATAGATGTTTGGGAATTGTATGACTTAGAAAAGGACCCAAGCCAAATGAATAATATTTATGAAGATCCAAATTATAATACTGTCGTTACTGAACTAAAAGTAAAACTAAAAAATCTGATGGTAAAATATGAAAATGATAAAAGTCTTGTAGACTTCAGAAAAATAACAGATACTGATTTTGGTAGAATCGTAGATAATATCAAAGATGAAGAATCTGTTCAGCAAATTTTAAATAAAAAGTAACGATGGTTGTTTCAGCTTTATTTAGATTTCGTCTTTGTATGTATTTACTTTTCTCATTAATACTGAGTCAGAATAGTTTTAGTCAACAAAGTAAAGTCTTAATTTCAGCAGAGAAAGTTGTTTATAAAAAAATAGATTCAACACTATTAAATCTTCACATCTATAAACCATTAAATTTCCACAAAGACAGTATTTATAATTGTATTGTATTCTTTCATGGTGGAGGATGGAATAATGGAAGCCCAAAAATGTTTAAAAGACAATCTATGTATTTTGCTTCTAGAGGTATGATTGCAATAGCTGTTGAGTATAGAATTAAAAGCAAACATAATACCACCCCTTTTGAAGCTGTTGAGGATGCAAAATCTGCAATTAGATATGTGAGAGAAAATGCAAAAGAATTAAACATAAACCCAACTATGATCGTTGCAGGTGGTGGTTCTGCTGGTGGACATTTAGCTGCTGCTTGCGGCAATATTGAAGGCTTAGACAACCCAAAAGAAAATTTAACTATTAGTTCTGTTCCTAACGCGTTGGTGTTACTAAACCCTGTTATAGACAATGGCCCTAATTCTTATGGTTATCAACGATTTAAAAATAGATATCAAGAAATTTCACCAATACATAATATTTCAAAAGGAGCCCCATCAACCATCATACTTTCAGGTACAGAAGATAAAATTATCCCAGTTACTTCATTAAAAGCGTATCAAACTAAAATGCAAAAAATAGGGAGTAGATGCGATTTGGTTCTTTATGAAAATGTAGGACATGCTTTCTTTGCAAAACCGCCTGTAAAATACTTTATAGAAACCACTTTTGAAATAGATTTATTTCTTAAATCCTTATCTTATTTAAAAGGAAACCCTACTATTAAAAAGCAATATAATTTTTAAGGTATAAAATATAAAATTATATCTACTCTGCTTCAAAAGTTACATATTTTGGTTTATTTCTTTCATTATATTATCAATTTAGAAATTAATTTTATAGTTGATAGAATATCTACCCCATTAAAAATAAAATTTATTATTATGAACAACAAATTACTATCCCTTCTATTTTTGGCTTTTATAAGCCAAAGTATTTTTTCACAAGACGTTTCAAATGAAGCAAATACAGATCTTGATTCCTTCTTAGCAACAGACGATGATTCAGAAACGTATACATCTGGACCTCTATTCAATCATGCTGATTACGTAACAACATCTTCTAACAAATACCACCAAGCTATTTATAACAATGGCGCAACAAATACTGTTGGTAGGGTTACAATTAAAAGTCAATATAAAAGACACCAAAAAAAAACGGCCATAACAGGTGCAAGCGGTGAGATAATCACCATTAAAATGAAATTCAAAACAGTAGGAACGCTTATTGCCGACAATAACGTATTTCTTTTTGGACTAAAAAGTCTGCTTGATGCTACCAATACAGTTGCACCAGTATCAGGAACTGATCCAGATGTCAGAAATGGAGAATGGGCCACAGTGCACGTAGATACTGACAATAAATTAAATTTAAGGTTTAAAACAAATTTAGCTACGGAAGCTTTCGATGATGGAAATACATGCTATGTTACCTTAAAATACTTTATAGGAGATTCTAGGGCTAATTCAAGAATTAAAATGAAATTAGAAAATGGTGCCTCAAGCTCTGGATGGGTAGATCAATCTTGGACATCACAACTGCTTTACGATGCTCTTACAGGGAGTGGTGCTTATATTATATTTTCATCTGAGAAAGCATTAGGCACAACAGATGCTCAACCACAAATTTATCTTGATGATTATGAATTCACTACAGAAGATAGTGGTTTGATTCAATTGGGGACGAACAACATAAATAATTCAACAACAGCTTGGTCAAACGGGTCACTTCCAACGAGTACAGATAGATTATTTATTTTCGATAAAACGGGATCATATATTGATGCTGCATCTGAAAGTAAGACCTATGATTATCTTTACATTGATGAAGATTCAAAATTAACGATCAATGCTATCGATAAACTTACAATAAACGAACTCGATAACGATGGACAATTAGATATTTTAAGTGCTGGATTTATTGAAGGTAATGTAATCGTTGGGTCAACTTCAACAAACGCATTTGATTTAAACATAACTTTAGATAATAATAGCGACGAATTAACAGTTGCTCCTGGTGCCCTATTATTACGTCAAACTTCTATGCTTTGTCGCTATAACACAGAAAATAATGTGGCTGGTCCTTATTGGTATGGTTATGATGTTTCCTCTTGGTCTCATGATGCTGATTTTCCTGATGGTACAACAGATTATAGCCGTAAAAACTTAGTTTACAGTACGCAAGCCCATTCGGCAAAATTGACTGGAACAAATTCATTTAATGACGTTTATATTTTAGACAACAAAAAAATGATAATTGCTTCTAAAGATGATACAAATAGCATTACTGCGGGTAATATTACAGTAGAAAATATCTATGCACAAGATGCTTCTGATGCTGAATCCGGAATAATGTATACAGGAAGTTCTTTAATTGTTAACGGTACTTCATCAGCAAACATCACCTACAAAATTTATTTAGGAACCAACAATTGGTATTTAGTTTCATCTCCAGTAGTAGGAGAAACATATGATGATGCTTATGTAACTGCTAACAGTATAGCTTCAGGAACACAAAATCCCAATTCTAGAGGAATTGCACCATATGTAACTACTGATGATTCTTGGGATTATATGCAGGCTGGAGAAACTACTAGTTTTTCTACTGGAACAGGGTATTCTGTTAAAAGAACGTCTACAGGAAATGTTTCTTTTACAGGTACGATAAATGTTGATGATGATGGTATTGATGTTGTTCTCTCTTCTGCCGGAAATCGTTTTAATCTTTTAGGAAATCCTTATACGTCTCACATAGCTAGTGCTACTTTTTTGACTGGTGAAGCTGCTATTTCAGACACAAAAACGCTATGGGTCTGGAATCAAGGTACAGGTACTAGTGGCGCTTATGAAGCAAAAACAGTTGCTGATGCTATCGTAATCGCTCCTGCTCAAGGATTTTTTGTAAAAGCAAATGCCGTTGGTGGTACCTTTAATTTTGCTGAATCTAACCAAGCTAGCAGTGGAGGCACCTTTCAAAGAACTGACATTAGACCAGAGATATATCTAACAATCTCTGATCAAACAGATGCAAGAGAGGCTAAAATCTATTATATAGAAAATATGA